>Ga0114931_10001782_pt1 | contig 27347 bp, 19 predicted proteins | sample 2SBtaG_FD_89579 | JGI IMG/M metagenome (GOLD analysis project Ga0114931, IMG submission 89579) | Deep subsurface microbial communities from Kolumbo volcano to uncover new lineages of life (NeLLi) - 2SBTROV14_V59a metaG | ecosystem: Environmental > Aquatic > Marine > Volcanic | place: Kolumbo... | reverse complement strand
GACCCGCGATCAGGTCAAGCTGCTGGCGCGCGACAACGTGGTCGGCGGCGCGGCCCCGGGGCTCGCCGAGCTCGGCATCCAGGCGACCGCGGTCGAGGCGATCGTGCCGCGCTACCTCCAGTTCTACCGGCGCGCGGATTCCTCGGATCTCGCGGCCTCGGTCTAAGGGCGCGATGGCTCCCGCCGGCGTCGGTCCTCGTGGTTCGACACGCTTGCCACGAGGGCCTCGCCCCGAGATGGCCTAATCGGTTTGTCGAAGGGCGCGGCCCGGGGCTGCCCGGTCTCGTGGAATTTGATCGGCCGGGACGCTCAACCGTAGGCGATCCAGAGAAGCCCGCCGCCCAGCGCCAGCCGATAGAGCACGAAGGGCAGGAAGCCCGCGTGCCGCAGCCAGCGCATCAGAAGCGCGATCGCGAGGATCGCCGAGACGAAGGCGAGCGCCGCCGCGAGCGCGACCGAAAGCGTCAGCGCGGTATCGCCGCTTTCATAAAGATCGAGCCCCTCGAGCGTTCCGGCGGCGACGATCACCGGGATCGAAAGCAGCATCGAGAACCGCGCCGCCTCGGCGCGCTCGTAACCCAGCGCGCGCGCCGCCGTCATGGTGATCCCCGAGCGGCTGGTCCCCGGCACCAAGGCGAGCACCTGCGAGAGGCCGATGAACAGCGCCCCGCCGAGGCCCATATGATCGACCCGGCGGACGGTCATGCTCGCCCGGTCGACGATGTAGAGCAAAATGCCGAAACCCAGCGTGGTCCAACCGATTACCGTGATGTCGCGCAGGTTGGTGCCGAGATAAATCTTCATCAGAAGCCCGGCGATCACCACCGGCACGGTCGCCGCGATCAGGTGCAGCGCAAGCCGCGCGCCGGGGTCGCGTCGCCCCCCAAGGCGGCGCAGGACGCCGCGCAGCATCGCCCAGAGGTCGCGCCAGAAATACAGCGCCACCGCGCCCAGCGTGCCGACATGAACGGCGACGTCGAGCATCAGCCCCTGGTCGGGCCAGCCGAACAGCCGCGGCACGAGGATGAGGTGGGCCGACGAGCTGATCGGCAGGAATTCGGTGAGACCCTGGACCAGCGCGAGGATCAGGATTTGTTCTGGGCTGAGCGTCAAGCGCCGGGTCCGGATCGGTTTCGTTCGGGCAACCGTTTGATCGAGCGTTGATATCAGGATCGCCGTAACCAATCCAGCGCGAAACGCGGGCGTTGCGCGCCGGGCGCGTTTCCGGGGTGCCGCGCGGGGGATTTCCGGCTACATTGCGAAACGAGGGCGAAACGGCCGTCCGGCGATGGAGTCCGCCGAAAACGCGATTGCTGATGACTCCTGCCAAAGCACGTCTTCGGTGGAAAGCACGTCTTCGGTGGGAAGTGTCATGATCCTTGAAGCGCTCCGGCGGACCGTATCGAGCCGCTTCCCCGGGATGCGCGGCGCGCGGCGGGCGCGGCCTCTCGGGTTCTGCGAGCACGAACTTCTCGCCGCCTTGCGCGACACGGGCTGTCCGGTTTGCCGCGTCGCCGGCCAAAGCGAGCCCCACTACCTGTTTTGGCTTTTGCACGAGGGCAACGCGGAACCCGATCTCTTCGATGCGCTGACCGCGTCGCTCGGGTTTTGCCCGACCCACGCCGCGACGATCCTTCGCGATGGCGGTGGCGCCTCGCGGACGGCGCTCATGCACGAGGTCGTGGCCAAGCGTCTCCTGCGAATCTGGCGCGACGAGCGGCGGAACCGGGCCTGGGTCGCGAAGATCGTCGCCGATCACGGCGCGCCGGCGCGTTGTCCGGTCTGCCGCTCCCGCGACGGCGCGGCGGAGCGCGCGGCCTTCTTCCTCGGCAAGCTGATCGAGGCGCCGCCCGACGGCTGCGACTATGGTCGTCCGGGCCTGGTCTGCGCGCCGCATCTTCGGCTGCTCGCGCCGCATCTTCGCACCCCGACCCTCGGACGGATCCTGTCGGTTCACCAGGCCGCGCTGAGGCGCGCGACTAAGAGGCTCGCCGAACGCCCGACCGAGGGGGAAAGGGCGATCGCGCGGATGCAACGCGCCGCGCTTCATCTCGCGGTCGGCCACGCGGCGTCGCCGGTCCCGCCGGTTTCGGAGATCGCGTCGCCGCCGCGCCGCGCCCGCCGCGCCGCCGAGGACGTCGAGGCCCTCATCGGACACGCCGATGCTTGCGCGATCTGCCGGATCGTCGCCCGGGCGCGCGGCGAGTGGATCGCGTGGCTGGATGCGCATGCGCGGACCGACGACGCGATCGTCGATCTCCTCCCCGCCTGTCGCGACCATGTCTGGGGCGCCTGGAGCGTGGCCGGCCCGGCGTTGCGCGTCGCGGTCACCGAAAACGCGCTTCGCGTCGCGCGCCACAGGGTCGAGACGGCCCGCAAATTCCTTGTCGGGAAACCGCCACCCCCGAACGCGCGGCGCCCGCTCGCGAGCCTTGTCGCATTGGTCCGGGGGCGCGGGTATTTCATCCGCCTGGCGCGGGCCGCCGTCGCGCGGGATGAACGCTGCCCGGTTTGCGCGCGGCTGGCGACCGCGCGGGATCGCTCGCTTTCGCTTCTCTTCGCGCTGCTCGAGGAACGTCGCCACCGGGAGACCTTCGAGGCGGGGTACGGCCTGTGCCTCAAGCATTTCGCGCGCGCGCTCTCGCTCGCTCCCCGACCGCCGGTGCGCGAGTTCCTGACGCGCGTCGAGGCGGCGAAGCTCGCCCGGCTGGCCTGGGAGCTCGACGAGCATGCGCGCAAGGCGGCCTGGCAGGCGCGGCCGGAAGCGGCCGGCGGCGAGCGGCACGCCCCGGTCGCGGCGATGCATCGGTTCGCGAGCTGGGGCGAGGACGCCCGAACCGACGCGCCGGATAGCGCAAGGAAATAGGTAACAAACAATACCTATATCCTTGCGTCCAGGAGCCTCTTCTTAGGATTTTGCGCGCCAAACCGGGAGCCACCCTATTATAGGTCAATATTTTTGACCTTAACGTTGTTTTTCTCTCGCGCCGCCGCGCTGGCTGGCGTAAATTATGGAAAACGAGACCGGCCCGCGTCGCCGCCGAAGGCCCATGGGTCATTGCCATTGGCCCTTGCCGATTATCCGGCGGGGGCGAGGTCGTCGGGGTCGGTCGGAAATGGGGAAGACCGTGACAACGGAACTGCTGCGTTTTATCGCGCTCGATCGGGAGCCGCCCGAGAAGCGCGTCGCCGCCGCGCGGCGCCGCGACTTCGACGAAATCTACGAGGTGTTCGCGCCCGACGAGGCGGCGGCGCAGGCGTCGCGCTGCTCGCAATGCGGGATTCCCTTCTGTCAGGTCCACTGCCCGCTTCACAACAACATTCCCGACTGGTTGATGCTGACCGCCTCGGGTCGTCTCGAAGAGGCGTACGAGATGGCGGCGGCGACCAACAGCTTTCCCGAGATCTGCGGGCGAATCTGCCCCCAGGACCGGCTTTGCGAGGGCAACTGCGTGATCGAGAAGGGCTTCGGCGGCGTCACCATCGGCGCGGTCGAGACCTTCATCACCGAGACCGCCTTCGCCTCGGGCTGGGTCAAGCCGCCGCGCCCGGCGGCCGAACGCGGCTCCTCGGTCGCCATCGTCGGCGCCGGCCCCGCCGGGCTCGCCGCCGCCGAACGCCTGCGGGGCAAGGGCCATCGAGTCGAGGTCTACGACCGCTACGACCGCGCGGGCGGGCTGTTGGTCTACGGGATTCCCAACTTCAAACTCGACAAGCGGGTCGTGGCGCGGCGCGAGGCGCTGCTGCTGGACGGCGGCGTGATCTTCCACAAGGGCTTCGCGCTCGGCCGCGACGCGACGCTCGACGAGCTGCGCGCGCGCCACGACGCGGTGCTGATCGCGACCGGCGTCTACAAGGCGCGCGAGATCGCCTTGCCGGGGGTCGGGCTCGGCAATCTGGTCGCGGCGCTCGATTATCTCACCGCGAGCAACCGCAAGGGGCTCGGCGACGCGGTGCCCGCGTTCGATTCGGGCGCGCTCGACGCCCGCGGCAAGGACGTGGTGGTGATCGGCGGCGGCGACACCGCGATGGACTGCCTGCGCACCGCCGTGCGCCAGGGGGCCAGGTCGGTCAAATGCCTCTACCGGCGCGACCGGGCCAACATGCCGGGCTCGATGCGCGAGGTGGCGCATGCCGAGGAGGAAGGCGTCGAGTTCATCTGGCTCGCCGCGCCCGAGGCCTTCGCGGGCGACGAGGTGGTGCGCGAGGTCCGGGTTCAGCGCATGCGGCTCGGCGCGCCCGATTCAAGCGGCCGCCAGCGGCCCCAGCCGATCGCGGGATCGAGTTTCCGCCTGCCCTGCGACCTCGCGATCATGGCGCTCGGCTTCGATCCCGACGACCTGCCGGCGATGTTCGCCGCGCCCGATCTGGAGACCACCGGCTGGGGCACGCTCAAGATCGATCGCGCGACGTCGATGACCAATCTCGACGGCGTGTTCGCCGCCGGTGACATCGTGCGCGGCGCCTCGCTCGTGGTCTGGGCGATCAAGGACGGCCGCGACGCCGCCGACTCGATCGACGCCTGGCTAGGGGGCGTGGTCGGACGTACTATGAAAACGGTCGTGACCGCCGCATAGGAATAGAAATGGCTGTTACCGCAAAGCGTCCGGTCGAACCGCGCTGGGTCCGAACATTCCACGGGCCGGAGACGCTTGCCGATGACCTCGGCACGATTGGCGCCTGGGTGGGGCCTCGAACGGGGCCCAATAAGAGAACGCAAGGTCAGAAGGAGGACTATGTCTTCCGGCGACTTCTCGTGGCATGGAAGGAAAGCGGGAGGTTGTCTTTCCCGGTCACGGTGCGCGCGACCGCGGATGAACGATACGAGCCGGATTACGTGCTTGAGAAGCCTGACGGCGCGACGTTGGGCATCGAGATTACCGAGGCCGGCGAAGAGAATTATCAGGCGTGGCTTACCTCGATAGAGCGACAGCCGGCGGGTGGGCAGCGCGCGCATCTAGTTCCGTTCGAGGATTCGGATCAGGAGATCGCGGACCAAATCCGTTCGGCGATAGAAGCGAAGATTTCGAAGTTTGACCTTGGGTGGTACCAGGGGCCGACGGACTGTCACCTCGTTGTATACGATAATACAGCGTGGGGAGGGTTCATGGATATGTATGAAATTGTAAAATTAATAAAAGAACATGATGAATTGAGTAGTCGGTTTAGTCAGATTCATATTGTGTCCGGCGGAAGTGTTTTTATTTCCGTTTTTGGAAATGACCCGAAAAAAATGGATATCCGGCGGGCTTATGAAATCGACTATGCCGCATGGATTTTCGACCAGGTCGAGCGGTTGCGAGCGGGCAAAAGGGATGAACTCGACCTCGCTCATATTGCGGAGGAGCTTGAGGACTTGGGCAAATCGGAGCGGCGCGCGCTTGGGAGTCACCTGAAGAACCTCATGCTTCACCTTCTCAAATGGAAGTACCAGCCCAGAAAACGTAGTAAGAGCTGGCGATTATCTATTTATAATTCTCGGGTGAAAATTTTGGAATTATTGCTTGAAAACCCAAGCATGAGATCTGATTTCGAGGGGCAGGTCGCATCTCAATACAACCATGCGCGAAGAGAGGCGGCGATTGAAACGGGACTGGATCCGGATATGTTTCCGGAGAAGTGCCCATTCAGTCCCGAGCAACTTCTCGATTCCGAATATTTGCCCGAAAAACGAGGCTGATTTACTGGCGAGGGCCCGGTGAGCGACTTCATTGAACGCTGGCGCGAGAACGCCCGTCGGCTCGCCGCGCGCGGGCTTTACGATCCGGCCGATGAGCACGACGCCTGCGGCGTCGGCCTGGTCGCGGCGATCGACGGCAAGCCCCGGCGCGCGGTCGTGCAGGCGGGGATCGACGCGCTCAAGGCGGTCTGGCACCGGGGCGCGGTCGACGCCGATGGCAAGACCGGCGACGGCGCCGGCATCCACGTCCAGATTCCGATGGACTTCTTCCGCGAGCATATCGCGCGCACCGGCCATCGCCCGGCCCCCGGCCCGCTCGCCGTCGGCCAGGTGTTCCTGCCCAAGACCGACCTCGGCGCCCAGGAGGCCTGCCGCTCGATCGTCGAGACCGAGATCCTCAACTTCGGCTATCGCATCTACGGCTGGCGCCAGGTGCCGGTCGACGCCGGCGTGATCGGCGAGAAGGCCAACGCGACCCGCCCCGAGATCGAGCAGATCATGATCGCCGGCGACGCGGACGCGGGCGAGGAGCAGTTCGAGCTCGACCTCTACATCATCCGCCGCAAGATCGAGCGCCGGGTGCTCGCCGCCCATATCACCGACTTCTACATCTGCTCGCTGTCGTGCCGCTCGATCATCTACAAGGGCATGTTCCTGGCCGAGCAGCTCACCGCCTTCTACCCGGACCTGCTCGATGAGCGCTTCGTCTCGAACTTCGCGATCTATCACCAGCGCTACTCGACCAACACCTTCCCCACCTGGCGGCTCGCCCAGCCGTTCCGGATGCTCGCGCATAACGGCGAGATCAACACGCTGCGCGGCAACGTCAACTGGATGCGCTGCCACGAGCCGCGCATGATGAGCGCCCAGTTCCGCGAGCACGGCGACGACCTCAAGCCGATCATCCAGGCGGGAAGCTCGGACTCGGCGGCGCTGGATGCGGTGTTCGAGGTGCTGGTCCGCGCCGGGCGCTCGGCGCCGCTGGTCAAGACGCTGCTGATCCCCGAGGCCTGGTTCAAGACCGACACCATGCCCGAGGCGCACCGTGCGCTCTACAGCTACTCCAACACGGTGATGGAGCCCTGGGACGGCCCCGCGGCGGTCGCCGCGACCGACGGCCGCTGGGCGATCGCGGGCATGGACCGCAACGGGCTCAGGCCGCTGCGCTACACCATCACCGGCGACGGCCTGCTCGTGGTCGGCTCCGAGGCGGGCATGGTCCCGGTCGACGAGACCCGGGTGGTCGAGAAGGGGCGGGTCGGCCCCGGGCAGATGATCGCCGTCGATCTCGCCGAGGGGATGCTCTACCACGACCGCGAGATCAAGGACCGGCTGGCCGCCGACCAGCCCTACGGCGAGTGGGTCGAGAACATCGCCAACCTCTCCTCGCTCATGGAGGGCGCCCAGGGTGCCTCGGCGATCGTCGAGGAGGACGGCGAGATCGACCGCGAGAGCCTGCGCCGCCGCCAGCGCGCCGCCGGCTACACCATGGAGGATCTCGAACTCATCCTCCAGCCCATGGTCGAGGACGCCAAGGAGCCGATCGGCTCGATGGGCGACGACGCGCCGCTCGCCGTCTTGTCGCTGGGCTTCCGGGGGCTCCATCACTTCTTCCGCCAGAACTTCAGCCAAGTCACCAACCCCCCCATCGACAGTCTGCGCGAGAGCCGCGTGATGTCGCTCAACACCCGGCTCGGCAACCTCGGCAACGTGCTCGACGAGGACGCGAGCCAGACCGACATTCTGCTGCTCGAATCGCCCATGCTGACCAACGCCGAGTTCACCGCCATGCGGCGCGCCATGGGCGACAGCGCCGCCGAGATCGACGCCACCTTCGCTGTCGACGGCGCGGACGACGGCCTGCGCGAAGCGATCGCGCGCATTCGCCGCGACGCCGAGGACGCGGTGCGCGAGGGAAGCGTGCATCTGATCCTGACCGACCGGGCGGTCGGGCCCGAACGCGCCGCGGTTCCCATGATCCTCGCCGCCGGCGCGGTCCACAGCCATCTCGTGCGTCAGGACTTGCGCACCTACACCTCGGTCAACGTCCGCACCGGCGAATGCCTGGACGTGCATCATTTCGCGGTGCTGATCGGGGTCGGCGCGACCACGGTGAACCCCTATCTCGCCGAGGAGTCGATCGTCGACCGCCATCGGCGCGGCCTGTTTCCCGAGCGCGCGCTCGGCGACTGCGTCGCCCGCTACAAGCGGGCGATCGACCAGGGGCTGCTCAAGGTCATGTCCAAGATGGGCATCTCGATCGTGAGCTCGTATCGCGGCGGCTACAACTTCGAGGCCATCGGCCTGTCGCGCACGCTGGTCGCCGATATCTTTCCGACCATGCCCTCGCGCATCTCGGGCATCGGCTTCCCGGGGATCGAGCGCAAGGTGCGCGACCTCCACGCCGAGGCCTATGGCGGCGAGGTCGGGGTGCTGCCGATCGGCGGCTTCTACCGCTTCCGCGCGCGCGGCGAGGCGCACGCCTTCGCGCCCGAGCTCATCCATACGCTCCAGCGCGCGGTGGCGAGCGATTCGTATCGGACCTATCGCCGCTACGCCGAGGGCGTGCGCGCGCTGCCGCCGATCAATCTGCGCGACCTGCTCGACATCAACCCCAAGGGCGCGCCGGTGCCGATCGACGAGGTCGAATCGATCACCGACATCCGCAAGCGCTTCCTCTCGGGCAGCATGTCGCTGGGCGCGCTGTCGGCCGAGGCCCACGAGACCCTCGCCATCGCCATGAACCGCATGGGCGCCATGTCGTGCTCGGGCGAGGGCGGCGAGGGGCCCGAGCGCTACCGCCCCCGGCCCGACGGCGACAACGCCAACTCGACCGTCAAGCAGATCGCCTCGGGACGCTTCGGCGTGACCGCCGAGTATCTCAACAACTGCCGCGAGATCGAGATCAAGATCGCCCAGGGGGCCAAGCCCGGCGAGGGCGGCCAGCTCCCGGGCTTCAAGGTCTCGGTCGAGATCGCGCGGCTGCGCCATTCGACCCCCGGCGTGACCCTGATCTCGCCGCCGCCGCACCACGACATCTACTCGATCGAGGACCTCGCCCAGCTCATCTACGACTTGAAGCAGATCAACCCCGACTGCCGGGTCTCGGTCAAGCTGGTCGCCCAGGCGGGCATCGGCACGGTCGCGGCCGGGGTCGCCAAGGCCAAGGCCGACGTGATCCTGATCGCCGGGCACAACGGCGGCACCGGCGCGAGCCCCCAGTCGAGCATCAAGTTCGCGGGCGCGCCCTGGGAAATGGGCTTGAGCGAGGTCAACCAGGTGCTGACCCTCAACCGGCTGCGCCACCGGGTGCGGCTGCGGGTCGACGGCGGCATCCGCACCGGGCGCGACATCGTGATCGCCGCCATGCTCGGCGCCGAGGAGTTCGGCATCGGCACCACGGCGCTGGTCGCCATGGGCTGCATCATGGTCCGCCAGTGCCACACCAACCGCTGCCCGGTCGGCGTCTGCACCCAGGACGAGGCGCTGCGCGCGAAGTTCGAGGGCACGCCCGAGCGGGTGGTCAACCTCTACAGCTTCCTCGCCGACGACGTGCGCGAGATCCTGGCCTCGCTGGGCGCCCGGCGGCTCGACGAGATCGTCGGCCGCGCCGACCTCCTGGAGCAGGTGAGCCGGGGCAGCGCCGACCTCGACGATCTCGACATGAACCCGCTCCTGGTCCAGGCCGACCCGGGCGAGTTCACGCGCCATTGCAGCCTCGAGGGCCGCAACGAGGTGCCCGAGACGCTCGACGCCCAGATGATCGAGGACGCCCGGCCGTCGCTCGCCGAGGGCGAGAAGATGCAGCTCGCCTACAACATCCGCAACACCCAGCGCGCCATCGGCACCAAGCTGTCGTCGATGATCACCCGGCGCTTCGGCATGACCGGGCTCAAGCCCGGACACATCACCGTGCGGCTACGCGGCTCGGCGGGCCAGTCGCTCGGCGCCTTCGCGGTCCAGGGGCTCAAGCTCGAGGTTTTCGGCGACGCCAACGACTACGTCGGCAAGGGGCTTTCGGGCGGCGCCATCGTGGTGCGCCCGGTGGTCTCGAGCCCGCTCGCCGGCAACGAGAACACGATCATCGGCAACACGGTGCTCTACGGCGCGACCGCGGGGCATCTGTTCGCCGCCGGCCAGGCGGGCGAGCGCTTCGCGGTGCGCAACTCGGGCGCGGTCGCGGTGGTCGAGGGCTGCGGCTCCAACGGCTGCGAGTACATGACCGGCGGCACGGTCGTCGTCCTCGGTCCCGTGGGCGCCAACTTCGCCGCCGGCATGACCGGCGGCATGGCCTTCGTCTATGACGCCGACGAGACGCTCGCCCGCCACGTCAACCCGGACGCGGTGGTCTGGCAGCCGCTCGCGAGCGCCTATTGGGAAGGCGTGCTCGCCGACCTCGTCGCCCGCCACGCGCGCGAGACCGGCTCGCGCTTCGCCGCCCGCCTGCTCGACGACTGGGAGATCGAACGCGCGCGCTTCCGCCAGGTCTGCCCCAAGGAAATGCTGGAACGCCTGGAGCACCCGCTCTCGGACGAGCCGGAGGCGGAGACGGCGTAGGGCGGGTGTTGCCCTGAAGATGAGTCCTTGGTCTGGTGAATGTATTTCTAGGAAAATGACGTAAATGATCTCGAGAACTTAAAAAATAAGGTCTGTAAATATGGTTTCTGGAAATATAAAAATTGGATATGATATATTTTTGTTATGATTCCGGTTTGCCCATACAAAAACCCGATCACAGATGAAGGCTGCCAGTTCACGCCTGAGCCAGACCCTGCGTTGCGAGGTGAATGGGCTACAATTTATTGCGAATTTCATCGGCCATTAGGTCTTGGGGATTTCAGGGGCCCTCCTAAACGTGAATGGTCTGAAGATATGGTTGATGGATTTAATAACAAGATATTCAACTTCATAAACGAAAAAATTCAGGATGGGGAGCGTATAGATTTAAGCGGAGTAGAATTTCCAGGCTATATATCATTTAATAGTATAGACTTCAGACACGCAAAATCATTAAATATTATTGGAGGGAATTTTTTTGGAGATATTGATTTTTCTAATGTTTATTTTGGCTGTGATGTTGATTTTCAAAAATCGTATTTTAGAGAATATTCGAATTTCCGAGGCGCTCAATTTCTTGGAAATGCTTGTTTTGACAGCGTGAATTTTCTCGGAGGAGTAGATTTTTCGAAAGGAAATAAAGCGACGATATTCCATAAAACAGCCACGTTTTTCTCAACAAATTTTTATGGAGAAAGAGTGTCTGCAAATTTTTCAGATTCCGTATTCTTAGAAACCGTAACATTCCGTGCGCAATTCCATAATGTATCATCATTTATTAGAATAACTGTAAAATCAGATGCAGATTTTTGTGAATGTGTTTTCGCAAAAGATTCTTTTTTCTGTGAATCTGAATTCAACGCTTGTGCTGATTTTTCTAGAATTAATATTTATGGTACATTAGATTTGAATAGCGCTAGATTTTATGGAAGCGCTGAATTTCTTTCAATAGATTGTTGTGGTTTGATGAATTTTGAAAATGTTATCTTCTTTAATAAGGTAGATTTTTATAATACGAAAATGATTCGCGGAACTAATTTCAAAAATACTACATTCTTTGGCATTCCATTATTTTCAATAGAAAAGATTCATGAAACGATAGATTTTGGTGTTGCTATATTCAAGTACGTCGGAGCGGATGCAACTTTAGCCTACACAAGGCTTCGCCATTTGATGGCGGAACGTCGGTATCATCCACAAGAGGCAATGTTTTTCGCCCTTGAAAAGCGGTGTGAAAGAAAAAAATATCGTTGGTATCAATTCAATTTTTGGATATCTGCTCTCTACGATTGGACCTCTGCATATGGTAGCAGCATGGGTCGTCCTGTAATTTGGTTTATATTATTATTTGTTTTATTTATGGGAATATACGGTCTTCTTATCACCTCGAATGAAGCGGCTGTGGGTGTCTTCCACGGCGATTTTTTAGATTTTCTCGCCAACCTTGCCGGTTTCACGGTGGAGCAGATCACAAGACCCTTTGCGATATGGTCCGGGAAATACCAGCCCCTGATGGAGGCCGCACGAGTCGCGCTTGAGAACGATGGGTTCCTGATCCGAGTCGTTTCAAGCTTTCAGTCGGTCGTCTCGCTCCTGCTCCTGTTTAGCCTTGGCGTGGCCGTGCGCTGGCGGTTCCGTCGGGCGTAGCATCCCCGTTTTCGCCCCCGCCCCCTTGCCGGGCGGGCGGGTTGGGGTACACTCGCGGCCATGCTCACGCTTCACCATCTTTGGCTGTCGCCCGGCTCGCGCGCGGTGCGGCTGGTGCTGGCCGAGAAGCGGCTCGACTTCGGCCTCGTCATCGAGAAAATCTGGGAGCGACGCGCGGCCTTTCTCGCCATGAACCCGGCGGGCGACGTGCCGGTGCTGGTCGATGCGGGCGGGCCGGTGGTGGTCGGCGCGCGCGCGATCTGCGAGTACCTCGACGAGGCCCATCCCGAGCCGCCGCTGATCGGCGCCGACGCCGCCGCGCGCGCCGAGACCCGCCGCCTGGTCTCGTGGTTCGACGAGAAGTTCGCGCGCGAGGTCTCCGACAACCTGGTCGGCGAGAAGGTGATGAAGCGCTTTCTCGGCCTCGGCCAACCCGATACCGAGGCGATTCGCGCCGGGCTCGCCAACATCAGCACCCATCTCGCCTATATCTCCTGGCTGGTCGAGCGCCGCAACTGGCTCGCGGGCGAGGCGCTGACGCTCGCCGATCTCACGGCGGCGGCGCATCTGTCGGCGGTCGATTATCTCGGCAACGTCCCCTGGGACGCCTTCGCCCGCGCCCGGGAATGGTACGCGCGCCTCAAGTCGCGGCCCTCGTTCCGGCCGCTGCTCAAGGATTCGATCCCCGGCCTCGCGCCGCCCAAGCACTACGCGGACCTCGATTTCTAGGGGCGGCGTTGTTGTCAAATCGGCGCCTCGCGCGTCCTCGATCCGCCCATCGCTTGAGTGACCGGTCACTCAGATGGCTCCGCCTAAGCGCGTCATGCTCCAAGGCGCTCGCGCGAGCGCGCTTGCCCGCGGCCGCCCCGCGCGCCATCCTGGGATGGCCACAGAGGTGAGCGAGAGACAGCCCATGCCGTCCGCGCCCGCAGCCCAAGGCGCGCCCGCGCCCGCCGCCCCCACCGCCGCCGCGATCAAGGCGGCGATCGCGGCGCGCGCCCGCGCGCTCGGCTTCGACGCGGTGGGCTTCGCCGACGCCGATGTGGGCGAGGGGCCGGGCCGCGCGCTCGCCGCCTGGCTTGCCGAAGGCATGGCCGGCGACATGGATTGGATGGCGCGCACCGCCCGGCGCCGCGCCGCGCCGCGCGCGCTCTGGCCGGTGGTCGAGACGGTGATCGCGCTTGGGCTGAACTATGGCCCGCCGCGCGACCCGCTCGCGCTGCTCGAGCACCGCGCGCGCGGCAATATCTCGGTCTACGCCCGGGGGCGCGACTACCACAAGACGGTCAAGACACGGCTCAAGGCGCTCGCCCGCTTCATCGCCGAGACCTTTGGGGCCGAGGTCAAGGTGTTCGTCGATACCGCGCCGGTGATGGAGAAGCCGGCGGCCGCGCGCGCCGGGATCGGCTGGCGGGGCAAGCACACCAATCTGGTCTCGCGCGACTTCGGCTCGTGGCTGCTGCTGGGCGAGGTGTTCACCACCCTCGTCCTGCCGCCCGATCCGCCCGGCGAGGACCGTTGCGGACGCTGCCGCGCCTGTCTCGACGTCTGCCCGACCGGGGCGTTTCCCGCGCCCTATCGGCTCGACGCCCGGCGCTGCATCGCCTATCTCACGATCGAGCACCAGGGCCATATCGCGCCCGAGTTCCGCGCGCCCATCGGCAACCGGGTCTTCGGCTGCGACGACTGCCTCGCGGTCTGCCCCTGGAACAAGTTCGCGCGCGCGACCCGCGAGGCCGATCTGCTGCCGCGCGCCGAGCTCACCGCGCCCCGGCTCGCCGATCTCGCGGCGCTCGACGAGGCGGCGTTCGGGCGGGTTTTCGCGGGCACGCCGGTCCGCCGCCTGGGGCGTGCGCGGCTGCTGCGCAACGTGCTGATCGCGATCGGCAACGCGGGCGAGGCGGGGCTGGTTCCGACGGCGCGCGCCCGGCTCGCCGACCCCTCGCCGCTGGTGCGCGCCATGGCGGTCTGGGCGCTCTCGCGGCTGCTCGACGCCGACGCCTTCGCGCGCCTCCGCGCGACCTATGCTGCGGCCGAGCCCGACGCGGCCGTGCGCGGCGAGTGGGAGGCCGGGCCGGGGGCGTTTTCTCTTTAGGCAGGCCGGGATGGGTTGGAATGAATGGGAAGCGAGATCCTATCGATGATGGCCATTATGAATTGCAACAAATTGAGAGCACGCTAGAACGGGAGTATTCCGAGAACTCAGAGCACTGGAGCACAAAAATTTTCATAACTGGTTATTTATAAATAATTTTCTATGGAAAATACGCGAAAAATCGCCTACTCATCGCAACTAAAGTAAAAAAATCGCAGTGTCAGTGGAAAAAATCGAAGACAATATGACTATATGATATCGAAGCATACACATAAGATATTGATTTTACGTAAAAAATAAAAATCAAGCCTATTGACAAAGATAAGATCATCGTACATTTTGACTAAAGCTCGCGATGAGTGGCCAGTGCTCACCACCTCGTGAGCCGAGAGCTCGGCCTTTGGTATTGGTCGCTGCTGGCGGGGTCGGCATTCAGGGCAGCCTAGGATGTTCTGAATGTTCGACCCCGCACTCGATCTTCAAACTCGATATGAATCGTTGCCAGTCTCACTGGTATACTTGGAATCATGGCAAAATTAGCTATTTCAACAAAACCCCGCATAACCGCTGCAACTCGTCGGCGTCTCAAGCTTCGAGCGGAGTTTTGGCCAAATCTGGGTGATGATGCATTTTGGAATCGTAAATCATTCACTGGATTTACGACAATCCCTCGTACTCTTCCGCTTATTATGTTTGCTATAGATCAGGTCGATGCAAGAAATGCGGGACGAGTGTATTTTGACCTTTGGTGTAGAGCTTTTGATGACTATGTTGTTGAAATTAAAGATGAATCAGAAGCAGCGTTTGCTTCAGGGTATAAAGGGCAGCGTGCTGTGCGGAGCTGGCGCGAGCGGGTGGATGTTTTGGAAAAATATGGATTTGTGAAGGTACATAAGGGGCCGAACGGCACTTACCGCTACATTGCTCTTCTTGATCCGCACCGGGTAATAGACGAACTTGAAACGCGAGGTCTAGTAGATGAAAAAATCGTCTCAGCTTTGCGAATTCAAATGATTGAAATAGGTGCGATTAAATAAAACTAAATAAATATATTCAATTAATTCGGGTTGACGTCGAGGCGTTCGAGGTTGGTTTGGGCGGCGCGGGCGGCGGGGGTGTTGGGCGCGAGGGTCACGACCTTGAGCCAGTCGGCGCGCGCCCCCGCGCCGTCGCCTTGCAGGCGGCGGACGATCCCGCGTTCGAGCAGCGCCACCGGATCGTCGGGCTTGAGCGCGAGGGCGCGTTCGACGTCGACCTGGGCGAGCTCGAGCGTGTCGAGATAGCGGTACGCGCTCGCCCGGTAGGTGTAGATGTCGGCGCGATCGGGCGCGAGGTCGGCGGCGGCGTTGAGGTCGTCGACCGCCTCCCAGTACGCCCCCTGGGCGGCGTAGGCGAGCGCCCGGTCGATCCGGTACTCGACGTTGTCGGGCCGGGCCTCGATCGCGCCGGTGAACGAGGCGAGCGCCTTCCTGGGCTTTTGCGCGCGTAGCCAGGCCTGGCCCGCCTGGTCGAGCACCGCGGGACGCAGGCGCAGGTTCTTCTTGCCGAGCGCGCCGGCGAGGGCGTCGAGCTCGGCCGCCGCGTCGGCGAACTTGCCCATCCGGATCAGCGCCAGCGCCAGGCAGTGGCGCGCCGCCGCGCCGCCGCCCTCGTCGCGCCACTGGACCGCCTCCTCGAGCGCGCTTTCGGGGTCATGGTCGGCGAGCGTCGTGCAGGCCTGATAGCGCGCCTGGCCCGTCGGTCCGGTTTGCGCCCGCGCCGCCGGGGCCGCGAGGGCGACGACGGCGGCGAGCGCCAGTGCCCCTATGAGGCGGGTCTCAACCATCGCCCGCGACGGCGCGAAGCGCGTCGTCGAAGCGATCGACGAAGGCATCGCAAACCGCCTCGTCATGGGCGAGCGAGAGGTAGAGCTTGGTCCCCATCGGGTTGAGGAACACGCCGCGCGCGAACAGCGCCAGCATCAGCGCGCGCCCCTTGGCGGCGTCGCCCGCCCGCGTGTCGCGGTAATCGCGCACTGGTCGGTCGGTGAACACGACCTGGGCGAGCGGCCCGTCGCCGATGATGCGCGCGGTTTCGCCCCGGTCGGCGAGCACCCGGGCGAGGCGATCGCGCAAGTAAGCGCCGAGCCCGTGGAGATGGTCGTGGCATCCCGGCCGGGCGAGCACCGAGAGCGCGGCCCGCGCCGCGGCGGTCGAGATCGGGTTGCCGCCGAGCGACGACGCCATCCAGACATAGCCGTCGCGTCCCAGCCGGTCCTCGCGGACCAGCGCCATCGCGTCCGCCCGGCCGCCGAAGGCGCCGATCGGATAGCCGCCGCCGAGCGCCTTGCCGTAGGCCACCAGATCGGGGACCACGCCGTAGTATTCCTGCGCGCCGCCGTAGGCGAGCCGAAAGCCGGTCACCACCTCGTCGAACAGCAGCAGGATTTCGTGCTCGTCGCAAAGCGCGCGCAAGCCCTCGAGGAAGCCGGGAACCGGCGGGGTGCAGCGTTGCAAGGGCTCGACGATCACGGCGGCGATTTCGGACGCGTGGCGGGCAAGGATGCGCGCCGTCGTCTCGAGGTCGTTGAACGGCGCCACCAGCACTTGCTCGCCCACCGGCGGATCGATCCCGGCGCTGGTCGGGTCGGGTTCGGGAAAGTCGCGCAGCCGGGTCGGAAACAGGCTGGTCACGCCGACCTCGTGGGCGCCGTGATAGGCGCCCTCGAACTTGACGATCCGGTCGCGCCCGGTGAACGCGCGGGCGAGGCGCAGGCAGTACATGGTCGCCTCGGTGCCCGAGGCGCAGAAGCGGACCTGCTCGCAGGCCGGGCTCAGGCGCAGGATCTCCTCGGCGAGCAGCAGGGCGTTTTCGTTCACATGGGCGAAGTTCGCGCCCAGCGGCGCCTGGCGGACGGCGGCCTCGACGACCTCGGCGCTCGCGTGCCCGACCAGCGCCGAGCCCCAGCCCATGGAGAAGTCGAGGAATTCCCGCCCCTCGCTGTCCCATAGCCGGCAGCCCTCGCCCCGGGCGACGACGATCGCGAGCGCGGCCGGCAGGTCGAACTCGCCGTTCGAGCCGGCGGGAAAGGCCGCCCACGCCCGTTCCGTCATCGATGCCATGGCGTTTCCATCGCGGTTTTGCGAAGCTCCCCTGCAAGGCATAATGTGCCAGCTTGACGCCGACAAGCCAATCGCCGCGCGCGGACCCCGCCATGACCGAAACCTCGACGCCCCGTTCCCTGTTCTGCTTCGGTCTCGGCTACACCGCGCGCCGGCTGGCCGAGGGCTTGCGCGCCGAAGGCTGGCGCGTCGCCGGCACGGCGCGCGAGCCGGGGGCGGGCGGGAACGAAATCCCGATCCGCCGCTTCGATCGCGACCATCCGCTCGCCGACGCCCATGGGGCGCTCGCGGGCGTCACCCACCTTCTGATCTCGATCCCGCCCGATGCCGACGGCGACCCGGTGCTCGACGCCCACGCCGACGCGATCGCCGCCGCCGACGCCCTCGAATGGATCGGCTATCTCTCGACCACGGCTGTCTACGGCGACCACGAAGGCGGCTGGGTCGACGAGGACACGCCGCCCGCGCCCACCAGCCCGCGCGCACGCGCCCGCGCTCAGGCCGAGCGGCTCTGGCTGAATTACTGGTGGGGGCACGGGATTCCGGTACAGATCTTCCGCCTCGCGGGCATCTACGGCCCCGGGCGCAGCGCGCTCGACCAGCTCCGCGCCGGGACCGCCAAGCGGATCGACAAGCCCGGCCAGGTGTTCTCGCGCATCCATGTGGACGATATCGCGGCGGTGCTGCGCGCCTCGATCGCCCGGCCGCGCGGCGGCGCGGTCTACAACGTCTGCGACGACCGCCCGGCCCCGCCCGGCGACGTGGTCGCCTTCGCCGCAGCGCTCCTCGGCCTCGACCCACCGCCGCCGATCCCCTTCGAGGAAGCCGCGCTTTCGCCCATGGCGCGCGGCTTCTACGCCGACAACAAACGCGTCCGCAACGCCCGCATCAAGCGCGAGCTCGGCGTCGCGCTCCGTTATCCGGACTACGAGTCGGGTCTTAGGGCGATCTTGGAGGGGGAGGGGCGTTAGCTCTCAACCCGCGCCCAAAGCGCCTCGAGGGTGCGACACAGGCGGTCGAGGTCGGGGGGGTCGGACAGGCGGTGGTCGGCGGATTTGACCAATGTGACTTCCACGTCGTCGGATTCGAGGCGCTCGGCGATCGCGAGCGCGGTGCGCCAGGGGACGGCGGTGTCGGCCATGCCCTGGATCAGCCGCACCGGGCAATGGATCGGGATCGGCGCGCCGAGCAGCAGGTGGCGGCGGCCGTCCTCGATCAGGGCGCGGGTGATGGCGTAGGGCTCGTCGTCGTAGTCCGACGGCACGCGCACCAGCCCGTCGCGCATCAGGGCGGCGCGGGTCGGGGCGTCGAACTCCTCGTTCATCATGCGCTCGGTGAAGTCGGGGGCTGCGGCGATGCCGATCAGGCCGGCGACGCGCCCGGGCCGCTCGAGCGCCGCGTTCAGCATGATCCAGCCGCCCATGCTCGATCCCACCAGCACCACCGGGCCGTCGGTGAGCGCGTCGATCGTGGCGAGCGCGTCCTCGGTCCAAAGGCCGATGGTGCCGTCGACGAACGCGCCCTCGGAGGCCCCGTGGCCGCGATAGTCGAAGCGCAGGAAGGCGCGGCCCCGCTCGCGGCAGAAGGCTTCGAGCGCGGTCGCCTTGGTTCCGGTCATGTCCGACATGAAGCCGCCCAGGAACACCGTCCAGGGGCCGGTCCCCGGGCTCCGGCGGTAGGCGAGCGCGGGGGCGCCGGCGCGCTCCAGGCGCTCCGGGGCGGCGTCGGCGATGGAACCGGGATCGGTCATGGGATATCCTCTGGGGTTCAATGACGAGCGAACCCGATCCTATCAACGGCGGCGGCGCGACGGAACGCCCGGTCGCGCCGCCGGCCGGAACGCCCAGCGTGCTTCAGGTTCTGCCGGCGCTCGAGACCGGCGGGGTCGAGCGCGGCACGGTCGATATCGCCCGCGCGCTGGTCGAGGCCGGCGGGCGCGCCGTGGTCGCCTCGGCCGGCGGGGTCATGGTGCGCGAGATCGAGCGCGCGGGCGCCCGGCACGTCGTCCTGCCGCTCGACGCCAAGGGGCCGCTCGCGATCCGCGCCAATATCGCGCGTCTGCGCGCCCTGATCGAGGCCGAGGGGATCGACCTGGTTCACGCGCGCTCGCGGGCGCCGGCCTGGAGCGCGCTATACGCCGCGCGGCGGGCGGGGGTTCCCCTGATCACCACCTTCCACGGCACCTATTCGATCGGCAACCCGCTCAAGCGGCTCTACAACGCGGTCATGACCCGGGGCGACCGGGTGATCGCGATCTCGGAGTTCATCGCCGGCCATATCCGCGAGAACTACCCCATCGACGAAGCGCGGCTGCGCGTCGTGCCGCGCGGCATCGACTTCGCGCTGTTCGACCCCGCCCGGGTGAGCGCCGAGCGCCTGGTCGCGCTGTCGCGGCGCTGGCGGCTCGGCGACGACATGCAGGTGGTGATGCTGCCCGGGCGGCTGACCCGCTGGAAGGGGCATCGGGTGCTGATCGACGCGCTCGCCGATCTGGGCCGGCATGACCTGCGTTGTCTGTTCGTGGGCTCGGACCAGGGGCGCGCGGGCTACCGGCGCGAGCTCGAGGAGCGGGCGCGGCGGCGCGGCGTCGACGGCGTGGTGCAGATCGTCGACGACTGCCGCGACATGCCGGCGGCCTACATGCTGGCCGACGCGGTGGTTTCGGCCTCGCTCGATCCCGAGGCGTTCGGCCGGGTCGCGGTCGAGGCCCAGGCCATGGGGCGCCCTACGATCGCGATCGACCACGGTGGCGCGCGCGAGACGGTGGCCGCGGGCGAGACCGGCTGGCTGGTTCCGCCGGGCGACGCGCGGGCGCTGGCGGCGGCGCTCGAGCATGTGCTGGCGCTCGATCGCGCGGCGCGCGAGCGGCTCGCCGAGCGCGCGATCGCCCGGGCGCGGGCGCGGTTCTCGCGCGAGACGATGTGCGCGCGCACGCTCGCGATCTACCGCGAGCTGGCGGTGGCGCCGGCCGTGCATCGCGCGCGCGCCGCGCAGTAGGCCCGGGCGGGGGCGCCAGGCGGACCGATGCCCCCGGTGGAGCGGATTCTGGTCATCAAGCACGGCGCGCTCGGCGATTTCCTGCTCGCGACCGGGGCGTTCCAGGCGATCCGCCGCCACCACGCGGGGGCCGAGATCACCCTTCTCACCACCCGCGCTTACGCCGAGTTCGGCCGCGCGACGGGCTGGTTCGACCGGGTCTGGATCGACCCCAAGCCGCGCGCCTGGCGGATCGCGGCCTGGCTCGGGCTCGTCCGCCGCCTGCGCCGCGCGGGCTTCGCGCGCGTCTACGACCTTCAGCACTCGGACCGCACCCACGCCTATTTCCGGCTGCTCGGCGGCGCGCGCCCCGAATGGTCGGGAATCGCGCCCGGTTGCTCGCACCCGCACGCCAACCCGGGGCGCGACGCCATGCACACGCTCGAGCGCGAGGCCGAGCAGCTCGCCATGGCGGGGATCGACGCGGTGCCGCCGCCCGACGTTTCCTGGTTGGACGCGGATATCGCGCGCTTCGGCCTCGGCGACGGCTTCGCGCTGCTGGTGCCCGGCGGCTCGGCGCATCGACCCGAGAAGCGCTGGCCCGCCGTGAACTACGCCGCGCTCGCCCGCCAGCTGGCGGGACGCGGGATCGCGCCGGTGCTGATCGGCGCGGCGGCCGAGCGCGCCGAGATCGCGGCGATCGCCGCCGCCTGCCCGGAGGCGATCGACCTGTGCGACAAGACGGCGCTTGCCGAGATCGCCGCGCTCGCGCGGCGCGCGGCGGTCGCGGTCGGCAACGACACGGGGCCGATGCACCTGATCGCGCTCGCCTGCGCGCCGGTGGTGGTGCTCTACTCGGCGGCCTCGGAGCCGGCCCAGACCGCGCCCCGGGGGCCGAGCGTCACGGTTCTTCGCCGTCCCTCGCTCGACGATCTGACGGTCGAGGCGGTGGTCGCGGCGTTACCGCCCCTTCCCCCGCCACGCTCGCGATCATGAGCGCCGCGCCCAGCCAGGCGATGGCCAGCCACCAGTTCTGCCACGCGCCGTAGCTGATGTTGCCGATCACGAGATAGGTGACGGCGAGCCCGGTCGCCGAGGCGCGGGCGGCGGGCGTCGCGCCCGCGCGCGCGCAGGCGGCGAGGATCAGCCAGACCAGCCAAGCGCCGAGCCCGAGGCCGATCGCGCCGGTCTCGAGCCAAACCTGCGCCCAGAGATTGTGGGGGTGCAGCGGCAGCGCGGCGGTGCCGGGATAGGGGCCGGCCACGCCCCGTCCGATCGCGCGCGCGGCGTCGAACCCCCAGCCGAGGATCGGGTGCTCGGCGATGCGGTCGAGCGCGAAGGCGAGGATATAGAGCCGCTGAATCCAGCTCGTGCTGACGTCGGGGGCGAGCGCGCCGGCGTCGATCCGGGCGACGATCATGGGCGCGGCGACGAACAAGGCGAGGTTGACGAGCGCGATCCCCGCGACCACCAGCGCCGCGCCCCGTCGCCCCCAGGCCCAGACGACGGCGCCGGCGGCGAGCCCGGCGGCGAAGGCGACGAAGGAGGCGAGCATCGTCTGCGCCAGAAGGATCGCGGCGAGCGCGGCGACGAAGGCCGCGCCGATCCGGGCCGAGCGCCGGTGGAGCGCGAGCGCCGCCGGCCAGGCGAGGATCGCGAGCGCCGCCGAGGACGGTCCCAGAAGGTTGGAGGCGGTCGGTATCGGGCTATGCCAGGGCGTCGCCCGGTTCCAGGTCGCGACCAGGGCGCGGGTGATCCAGCCGCCGGTCGTGATCTCGACCGCGAAGAAGGCGGCCAGCGCGACCGCGCCGATGGCGACCAGGCGCGAGACGCGCGCGCCTTGGCGCGCATCGAGGGCGCGCGCCGCCGCGATCAGCGCGAGGCCCAGCCCGCTCATGACCGCGACGCTCAGCCACAGGCGCGCCGCCGAGGCGGGCTCCAGCGCCCAGATCGCCGTCGCCAGCAGCCAGGCGAGCCCGAGCCCGAGCGCCACGGGAAAGGGGCGCGCGGGCCGGGCGCGCGGGCGCCGCCGGACCGCGGGATCGAAAAGCACCAGCGCGCCCGCCACCAGGAACAGCGCCGCGAGTCCCTTGGGCGCGGCCGCGCCGAGCACCGGGTAGACGAGCGCGACGGCCGCCAGCACCGCGCCGGCGAACCGCGGTCCGGTTTCGCGCGCGTCGCGTCCGGCGGTGGCGGGCGGCGACCCGCTCGATGAAATGGGGTGATGGCGTCTGGCCAATCGCGAAAGCCTTCGGGCGGGGACGAAGCGTCGGCGCGCGCCATCCCGGAGTCTCGGCGGAGGCGGTAACAAGCCCGACATCGCCGGGACTGTCAAGGCGGCGCCGCGCCTTGACAGCGGGACGAAACAGCCTACATTGCGCGCGCCTTGACGAAACTTTAACGGTCCCGGTGTGAAAAGCCCATCAATGGTGGCTCTTACTCTCCCCGACGGCAGCGTCCGGCGTTTCGAGCGCCCGGTGACGGGCGCCGAGGTCGCCGCCGCGATCGGTCCCGGGCTCGCCAAGGCGGCGCTCGCGATCCGCGTCGACGGCGCGCTTCGCGACCTCTCGTCCGAGATCGACCGCGACGCCGAGGTCGCGATCGTCACCCGCAAGGACGACGACGCGCTCGATCTTCTGCGCCACGACGCCGCCCATGTCATGGCCGAGGCGGTCAAGGAGCTCTACCCCGAGACCCAAGTCACCATCGGCCCGGCGATCGCCGACGGCTTCTATTACGATTTCGCGCGGCCGACCCCCTTCACGCCCGAGGACATGGCGCGCATCGAGGAGCGCATGCGCGAGATCGTCGCCCGCGACGAGCCGATCGCGCGCGAGGTCTGGGACCGCGACGATGCGGTCGCCTTCTTCGAAAAGCTTGGCGAGAAGTACAAGGCCGAGCTGATCGCGAGCATCCCGGCGGGCGAGCCGATCACGCTCTACCGCCAGGGCGGCTTCATCGATCTCTGCCGGGGGCCGCACCTGCCGTCGACCGGCAAGCTCGGCACCGCGTTCAAGCTGATGAAGCTCGCCGGCGCCTACTGGCGCGGCGACAGCCGCAACGAGATGCTCCAGCGCATCTACGGCACCGCCTGGCCCGACGAGAAACAGCTCGCCGCCTATCTTCACCGCCTCGAGGAGGCCGAGCGCCGCGACCACCGCCGGATCGGCCGCGAGATGGAGCTGTTCCACCTCCAGGACGAGGCGGTCGGCATGGTGTTCTGGCACCCCAACGGCTGGACGCTCTACCGCCTGCTGACCGACTACATGCGCAAGCGCCTGCGCGCGGCGGGCTATGTCGAGGTCAACACCCCCGAGCTCGTCGACCGTTCGCTGTGGGAGGCCTCGGGACACTGGGAAAAGTTCCGCGAGCACATGTTCACCGCCGAGTCCGACGATCGCACGCTCGCGCTCAAGCCGATGAACTGCCCGTGCCACGTCCAGATCTTCCGCCAGGGGCTCAAGAGCTATCGCGATCTACCCTTGCGCATGGCCGAGTTTGGCACCTGCCACCGCTACGAGCCCTCGGGCGCGTTGCACGGGCTGATGCGGGTGCGCGGCTTCACCCAGGATGACGCCCATATCTTCTGCACCGAGGATCAGATCACCGAGGAAAGCCTCGCCTTCTGCGACCTCGCGCTCGACATCTATCGCGACTTCGGCTTCGACGATGTGACCATCAAGTTCGCCGACCGGCCCGACGTGCGCGCCGGCGACGACGCGGTCTGGGACCGGGCCGAGGCGGCGCTCAAGAACGCGGTCGAGGCCGCCGGGCTGGCTTGCGAGATCAACCCGGGCGAGGGCGCGTTCTACGGGCCGAAGCTCGAATTCGTGCTGCGCGACGCGATCGGCCGCGAATGGCAGTGCGGCACGCTCCAGGTCGATTTCGTCCTCCCCGAGCGGCTCGACGCCTCCTACATCGGCGAGGACGGCCAGCGCCACCGCCCGGTCATGCTGCACCGGGCGATCCTGGGCTCGATCGAACGCTTCGTCGGCATCCTGATCGAGGAGCACGCGGGGCGCTTTCCGCTCTGGCTCGCGCCGATCCAGGTGGTGGTCGCGACCATCACTCGCGACGGCGACGAGTACGCCGCTCGGGTGGTTCGCCGCCTCGATCAAGCCGGTCTCCGGGCGGAGCTCGACGCGAGCAACGACAAGATCGGCTACAAGGTTCGCCACCACAGCCTGCGCAAGGTGCCGGTGATCATCGCCATCGGCCAGCGCGAGGCCGCCGAGGGCACCGTTTCGATCCGCCGATTGGGCTCGAAGGCGCAAGAAACGCTTGCGCTCGATCAGGCCGTGGCTATCCTTGTCGGCGAGGCGCGCTCGCCCCTCGAAAGGCGCGTGGAGAGTAATGCGGAATCGACTGAACCTCGGCCGGGAACGGCCGCACCAAAGCTAAGGGAGCATCGGGCATAGTTCGACACTACACGCCGGTTCCGCCGGTCCGCGAGGGGCCTCGGGTCAACAAGGACATCACCGCGTCGAGCGTTCGCTTGATTGGCAACGACGGCGCGCAGCTTGGCGTCGTCGCGATCGGCGATGCCTTGCGCATGGCCGACGAGACCGGGTTCGATCTGGTCGAGGTCTCGCCCAATGCCGACCCGCCGGTCTGCAAGCTCCTCGACTACGGCAAGTTCAAGTACGAGGCGCAGAAGAAGGCGAGCGAGGCGCGCAAGCGCCAGAAGACCTTCGAGATCAAGGAAATCAAGATGCGCCCGGGCATCGACCAGCACGACTACGACGTCAAGATGCGGAGTATCGAGCGGTTCCTGGCCGACGGCGACAAGGTCAAGGTGACGCTGCGCTTCCGCGGCCGCGAGATGGTGCATCAGGAGATCGGGCTGCGCGTCCTGCAACGGGTGCGCGACGATCTCGGCGACAAGATCAAGATCGAGCAGATGCCCAAGATGGAAGGCCGCCAGATGACCATGGTGATGTCGCCCCGCTAGGCGCTTCGCCGAGGATCGATCCTCCGGCCCTTCAATTCGACCCGCATGCCACCATCGCGCCCGTGAACCTTTCCACGGGCTTGGCGGCGTCGGTCAAGCGGGGCGCGCCGCGCGCCGCCACGCCCACCGCCAGGCGATGAACGCCAGCCCGCCGACCGCGATGCCGCCGGTATTGAGCGCGGCGTCGGAAAGCTGTGTCGTGCGCGTGACGAGGAAGCTCTGCGCGACCTCGCTGGCGAGCGCGCCGGTCGCCAGATAGACGAGCAGATGACGCCGGGCGATCTCGGGAAACGCCCGGAAGGCGAGGAAGGCGAGCGTGGCGAAGGCCAGGAAGTGGCCGATATCCTGGGGGCCGAGGCCCGCGATCGTGGTTTTCGCGAGCCGGCCGACGCCCGTGCGCACCGGCCCCTGGGCCAGGCGCGGCGCGGGCGTGGGCATAACGCTTTTCGTCCGCGCCGCAGCCTCCCGGTCGGGGCCCGCCGCCGTCGGCGTGGGGCTTTCCCCGGCCCAGGCGATCGCCCGGTCGACGTCGGTCGAGAGCGCGGCGACGGTGTCGGCGAGTTCGGGCTGGGGCGTCAGCACCAAGCCCAGGATCAGCGCCCCGGTCGCGAGCGTCGCGAGACCCGCGGGGCGCTCCCGCGCTCGCATGATCGCCGGGCCGGCGGCCCAGGCCGCGCCCATGATCCAGAGGAAGGCGAGCAGCCAGCGCGCGATCCTGGCGAGCGGCCGCTCGGCCAGCGCGTCGACCGCGAGATCGCGGACCAACAGCACCCCCGAGACGCCCGCGTTGTACAGCAGCAGCCGCAAGGTCTCGGCCTCGGGCTGGACCGGAAAAACGGCTTCGAAGCGCCGCCAGGGCGTGGTCCCCTCGAGACGCGTCACCTCGGACGGCCAATAGGGATCGAGCCAGCGGTTCGCGCGCGCGCCGCGCAGCCTCGCCCCGGCGACCCGCCAGGGCTCGGTCCCGGCGACGACGTTCTCGACCCGGGCGTCGAGGGCGACCCGGATGTAGCCGAAGCGGTGGGGCCGGGCGAGGATGCGCAGAAGCACCGCCGGCGGCCGGCCCGGCGCCGCGACGATCGCGGCGACGCCGGTCGCGGGATCGACCAGCGCCGCGCCGGGCGAATGGCGCCAGCCCGCGAGCCCTTGGGCGAAGTCGAGATTGGGCAGAATCCCGGTCGCGGTCGTCTCGAAGCGGGCCGGGGTCGCGAACAGCGCGAGCGTCGCCACGCAGAGAAGCGCGATCGCCAGGATGCGGCGGCGCGCGCCCTGGCTCATGGCGGGAAGGCGCGCGCCCGTTGGCGTCGTCGCGGCGCCCGTTTCGGCCATTTTCGCCCCCACGTCGTCGTTATCCACCGCCGTTCGCCGATTTTCGCCGGCCCGGGGGCGGCGTTCCGGGCCGGAACGCGGTCGCGGCGTCCCATGGGCCGCCAAGGCCCGCAGGATAACGTTCTTTTCCTAAAAAAAGCCCGAATTCTTAACCTGGATCAAGGCATCCGGCCTCGCGCCCCCCTAAGGTTCACCCACTTACCTCGCCTTACCCGGACAACTTGCCCCGCGCGGCTCTTGAAGGAGCGCGGGGCATTTTTCTGTCCGGACCGGGAAAAGCGGGGGCGCGGGCCGGACCCGCTTGCCCCGCGATGCCCCTGGCCCGCGCCCGCCGCCGGGCCTTGCATTCGGCCCCCTTGGTCGCTATAACCCGGTCTCCCAAATAGGGTGGCCCGGCCCACGGCATGCCTCGTCGCCCAGACCGCTCACCGACGCCACCCCGCTCGCGGAGGCCGTCCCGTTCAAGGATAGCGAAATGCCGAAGCTCAAGACCAAGAGCAGCGCCAAGAAGCGCTTCTCCTTTACCGCCACCGGCAAGGTTCGAAAGAACGCGGCCTGCAAGCGCCACGGCATGCGCAAGCGGCCGCAGAAGATGATCCGCAAGGCGCGCGGCACCGACATCATGGCCGACTGCGACGCCAAGATCGTCAAGAAATACATGCCCTACCGCTAGAGGCTTCGAACCATGGCCAGAGTCAAAAGGGGCGTCACCGCCCACGCCCGACACAAGAAGGTGATCGCGAAGGCCAAGGGCTATCGCGGCCGCAGCAAGAACTGCTACCGCCTCGCCCTGCAGCGTGTCGAGAAGGCGCTGCAATACGCCTACCGCGACCGCCGCAACCGCAAGCGCAGCTTCCGCAGCCTGTGGATCCAGCGCATCAACGCCGCCACGCGCGAGCACGGCATGACCTACGCCCAGTTCATGCACGGCCTCTCCCGCGCCGAGGTGCGGGTCGACCGCAAGGTGCTGGCCGACATCGCGGTGCGCGAACCCGCCGCCTTCAAGGCCCT
>Ga0114931_10001781_pt1 | contig 27352 bp, 20 predicted proteins | sample 2SBtaG_FD_89579 | JGI IMG/M metagenome (GOLD analysis project Ga0114931, IMG submission 89579) | Deep subsurface microbial communities from Kolumbo volcano to uncover new lineages of life (NeLLi) - 2SBTROV14_V59a metaG | ecosystem: Environmental > Aquatic > Marine > Volcanic | place: Kolumbo... | reverse complement strand
TGACTCTACACCCATAAGCCTACTCCTCCTTCTTGCTAACTCGATTGCTTTGGGAAGAGCATCTATTCCATAAACAGTGTAACCTTTTGATCCAAGGAAACAACTGTCCTTACCAGATCCACACCCTAGTTCCAGTACACAGAGATTCTCATTACTCTTTCGATCCTCAAGGATATTGGATAAGAGCTGAACCATGGAGTGAGGAAAGAAGTTGAGAAGTTTATCATCCCTCAATTCACCTTCCTTCTCGTAACGTCCCTCCCATCCTTTCATCCACTCTTTTGGTGCAAGAACATCGATAGATTCTTTCACGTGGTGCACCTTGATTCATTTGATATTAACACTCCTATTTTCAAATGAATTTTCGCATTTGTATCCAAGCATTCAAATCTCTCCATCAGGTAATAAAGCAGATGGATATCCATGCTACTGAACTTCACGAATTAAGTTTTGTCATTGAAAGGGGACTGCGGGCACCGTTAGAGGAGATAAGTGATGAAATATTGAATTTTACTCCAGCGCTTAATAAGATGACAATTGGTCAATTGGCACTCCACTGTATGGGCTGGGCACAGTACTTTTTAGCAGAAGAGAAGTGGAAAGTAGTCAAGTGGACGTGTGTAGAAGCAGAGTATCCTCTGCAGCTCCCGAATGTGCAATTGCAGATAGATCAGGGGTTCAAATCGATCAGAACAGTCTTGGAGACAACCACTGACGAAGAGCTCGAAATTACCTCAGATGGCAAGAAAGGTCACGGTTACATTATTTACAGGCTCCTTATTCATGCAATGGTCCACGCCAATCAGATGGCATATATCAGACAGATCAAAGAGCCAGATTGGGGCTTTGGATCTCACTTTGGTGATATGGCAACTGCTGTAATTGGTACAAAATACAGTACTTCGCGAGATTTGAGTATCCCAGGATTTTGAAAAATAATTCGTAACTAAGTACTACCTTGATGGAATTGAAAGAGTAGTACCTTGCACCTCAGTGAATTTTGATACTTTGTATAGAATGAATCTCTAAACTGAATCTGAAAAGAGGGAAATGAAAATTAGGATGGAATCCAGACTGTGTAAGATTGAGGAGGTGCCCAGATTTCAACCCAACCATTTCCGTCTACCCACTCACCATTTGCACGACCAGTCGCGTCATGTAGACCTTGATTCGTCCACTTGGTGTGAACCCATTGACCTCTCCATGTACTTCCGTCATTCATCATGAGTATTGCACCGGGTTGAGAACCGTAACCGTTTCTCTGCATAATATAGAGATCATTGTCAGAGTAGAGAGTACTAGTACTCCCACCTGCATAACCAGATCTCACACTCATCAGGAGATTGATTGCATCCTTGAATCCCCAATCGAAGTAATCCTGCCAGAAAACTGTTGGGTATCCTTCAGACATGAGAATATAGGCATAAGCCATCTCTTTCATGTTGAAGATTTCATTGGTGTCATGATTGGCGACGAATGTATTAGCATGAAATGGATCACTTCCCACCAATCCAGCACCAGCAAGTTGTCTCATATCGAAGTTTCCATTTCCAACGCTCATGTCTCTAAGCGTGTAGTAGAGGGGGAAGTCAAACAGGGAAGCTTGGTAGTTCGTACCAGCGATCCAGCCATTGAGCAGATTCATATTTGTGTCCCAGTACTCACCAACCCCATACCCACCTACATTTGTCATCCAGTCCCTGACCATCCAAGAATGATAGCCCTTGACATAATCGAATCTCCAGTCAGTGAATCCTACGCTGTCCTTGAGCCACAGACCCCAGTCAATCGTCTGCTGCCAGACATAAGGATTGGCGTGCGCAACATCGGGGTAGCCTCCGAAGGTTCCTTCATCAGCCGATTCGTATGATGATGGGTGGAAGTCATTGTATCCCCTAAGGAATTTTCCACTTGCTACATTGCTGAAATCAGTCCAAGTGTAGCTGTTGGTGTTGGGGTTCCACTGTGATGCACCACCAGAATTGTGGTTGAGAACAATATCAGCAGTAACATGAAGCCCGTGACTCTTCGCATTTGCAATGAGACTGACAAGTTCGCTCTTCGTTCCAAATCTTGTCGGGATAGAACCGCTCTGATCATACTCACCGAGATCGTAGTAGTCATATGGGTCATAGCCCATGGAGTACCTTCCATTCATTGTCTTGGATGGTGGTGGCAACCACACATTATCGAATCCAGCATTTGCAATCTCAGAGATCTTGCTATTTACTTGCACATACCAATCTAGTGGAACATCCCAGTAGAATCCTTGGAGCATAACGCCAGACCCTATTGAACGGAGTGCAGAGGAATTTTCTATTACATCAGTCGATGGAAAAGGGGTATGAACTGACACACCAGCCATCGGAAAGAGTAATGCCATCATAATGATGAATTTTACTTTCTTTACTTTCAGCAATTACTCACCTTGCCGAAGGAAACTGAAAGTATCTGTATAAAAGTTCCACAGTGTCATGGTACTAAATTGCACAACATATAATCCCAATACAAATATTTCTGCTTACCATCGTCGGTAGGCCATGTGTCCTTCTTTCACGGCTACAAATACACCAGTGCATGTTGCGGTAAGTTTGTCATCCGCAAACATCTCCGCTTCAACAGTTACACGATTCCCACTAATTTCAACTGCTTTAGCCTTGATCAAGAGTTCTACACCATATGGGGTTGGTCTTTTGAGCCTGACATCAAAAGATGCTGTAACAGTTGATGGGAATTTATCTTTTGGATGCATTTTATATAGAGAATATGCACCTGTCCAGTTACAGTGGCAATCAAAGAGGCACCCGAGAATTCCACCATTGATGGCACCCTTAAATGCCTGATGATGCTCTTTTGGAGTGTACCTGAGAACTACGTAGTCACCTTCCACATGTGACTTTATACGGAGACCCTTCTGGTTTGCGGGTCCACATCCGAAACATATTCCATTGGGATCAAACTGATCTTGTAAAGCTTGTTCCAAGTCGATCATGAGTGGAATTCGTGAAGGAGGTGCTTTAAATATAGGTTTTAGTCTATAGCAAATTGGAATTCTCAGGAGAAGAATAGTGACTTGTTCCAAGCTGCATCGATTCTACGACCCAAAGATAATATTCGGCCTTACGAACAATATCGAAGACATAATATACAAAGTACACCATTTACTTTGAAATTTATGCATTAGTACATACATCGGTCACAAGCATGGTTGCACACAATTTAGCTTCCAATACAGAGGGATTTTCCACGAAGTATAAATACTTGAGAAATGCTATAATATTCGGGTGATCGAAACTTTGTATTTGGACAACCGAACATTTATCACACAAACTCCAACCAATACTTTCGTCAGAATCAGTGGCATCAATGCAGGTGGATTGGAGAAAAGCCACTTGGCACAGATGGGATTAGTCATCGGTACACCCGTAAGAGTACTCAGAAACAGGGAGAATGAGCCAATTCTGATAACTCTTAGAAACTCTAAACTTATACTTGGAAGGAAATTAGCTTCAAAGATCCAAGTGAGTGACAACCAATGAAATCTTGCTGTGAGAATCCCAAGGTAACCGATTCAAAGGGAAAAACAGTGGTTCTAGTTGGTAATCCAAATGTGGGCAAGACTCTGATATTCAATCATCTAACGGGAACTTCGCAGAGGGTTGCAAACTTTCCTGGAGTGACTGTCACCTCAGTCATTGGTGAGATGCATTCCGAGGTCGAGAATTTCCATATAATAGATCTTCCGGGATCATACGGATTAGCTTCGACAAAGAAAGAAGAGCAGGTAACATCAAAATACCTTCTGGAGAACCACATCGACCTGATTATCAACATTGTGGACGTGACAAGAATCGAGAGAAATCTGCTTCTAACCATTCAGATGATGGAACTTGGAATTCCAATGATGATCGTTTTGACACGTACTGACAAGCTCCCAGACTTTGATGCTAATATCTTGAGGAGGGTCTTGGCCCTTCCTGTTTTACCAATCAACGCGACCGAAGGAAGAAGTTTGAACGCATTAACCTTGGAAATGGAGAGAATAGGAAGGTCTCCCGATAGATTATCAACTTCACCCAAAAAAATAGAATTCGGAGAACTAAGAGATGTATTGGACAAATTGTACTCGGTACAGAGGGATCAACATGAAGAGCATAATTCTAAGCATCCTGAGAAAGTGGTGATGGGACACATTTTTGGAGTTCCTGGACTTGAAAATACACCAGAATGGATGAAAAGTTTGCTGAATGAAGAAGAGATTCAGACGGTAGATGATCTGAGACTGGATTTAATTTCCCAGATGTATGAATTTATTGATTCGAACCTTCTGATAACTCCAGAAGTTTATCAAGAATCAGAGTCTTTTGCAGACAAAATACTTCTCAATGGGAAGACCGGAATTCCTATTTTCTTTACTGTCATGACTCTGGTATTCTGGGTCACCTTCTTCATATCAACTCCAATTTCAGACCTTCTTGATTCACTCCTTATCAACCTTGGAGAATGGGTCAGAAATATAGTTCCCAATGAATTGATAGCCTCCTTTCTAGCAGATGGAGTGATCGGAGGTATCGGATTCGTCATGGTATTCCTCCCTCAAATTGCCATCCTTTTTATCTTCTTAGCAGTACTCGATCACTCGGGTTACATGTCTCGAGTGATCTTTGTAATGGATCGCTACCTGAATCGCTTGAATATTTCGGGGAGATCTCTGGCACCAATGCTTCTAGGTTTCGGGTGTAATGTTCCAGCAGTTCTCTCGACGAGTAATATTCCCGATGAGAACGAGAGGATAACTGTTGCACTTGTCAATCCGTTCCTCCCTTGTAGCGCACGTTTTCCTGTATTTGTTGTCTTTGCAGCAGCAGTCTTCGGGAAATATGCAGCTATTGCAGTAGCGTCAATGTATTTCTTAGGGATCGCAATTGCAATACTCATGATGTTGATACTGAGAAAGACTGCACTACCGGGCGAGAGCACCTCACTGCTCTTAGAATTGAATGAGTTGAGTATTCCACCATTGAAGACAGTCTTGTACCAATCATTCCGGCAGGTAAGAAAATTTGTTGAAGGAGCGGCAACTTGGATGGGGTTGGGAATACTCTTGATTTGGCTCCTCTCTATCACAGGTCCGAGCGGGTATATTGGACCATCCGCTCTCGAGAGTTCTTCGGGAATAAGGGATACGTGGATATACTTTCTGGGAAATCTACTCGAACCCCTGTTCTCTCCATTTCACTGGGATGCAAGGCTTATTACTGCACTTCTGTTCGGGTTTGTTGCAAAGGAAATCGTAGTGGGTTCACTGGGCATAATCTTTGGAACAAGAGGATCAGATGCATTGATCACACAAATTGGACTGAACTTCACACCGATCAGCGCGTATGCATACATGGTCTTCGTACTAACATATGTACCATGCATAGGCACCTACTTTGCCCTCCGAAGAGAGGTGGGCTCAAAATGGGCAAATCTCTCTATAATTATTGGAATTCTTATCGCATGGATACTAGCATTCCTCACCACCATTATTGGAGGAATGATTTTTGGCTAATATAACTCCAAAGGGGCTTCTTGAACTCATCAAAAAGGAGGGGGTCTACTCTCCAAAAACACTCTCACGCTCCACGGGTATCCCTCAGAGTAAGATCGAAGACATGATTCTCATTCTCCAGAAAAATGGTTATCTCTCCATCGCAGAGAAAGGTGCATGCCAGAGTTGTAAGACCAAAGGGTTCTGTGGTCCAAAGGACAAAATTCGGTGTATTCAAAATCAAGTAGTAGAATTAGAAGTAAGAGAAGAACAGCGGAACAGAAGAACAGCGGAACAGAAGAAAACCAATTAGATTCAATCCTTTTGTCCAAAGTCGAGGAGGTGCGAACCTGTTAATTTTTATTGAAATAATATCCTGGAGAATGGATAGAAGGGAACAGGATGAATAAAAATATGACATTAGAACGGATAGTTTTCTGGAGCTATAATTTCTTCTAAATTATGTCCACTATTTTACCCGACTTTGTGTCAAACATACAGCTTTCAAGAGATTTCTAAGAAAGTTATGAAGAGGTATTCTCTATGCCAAATAAGAAGAGATATCTATTTATAAGAACCATATTTACTTGTATTTATTGTATCACCATAAAATAGTGTGGTGATGGGATAGGCGATAGCGATGAATAAACACGTATACATCTTTGGGGAAATTGGTCATGACAAGAATCTGCTTGGTGGAAAAGGAGCAGCTCTTGCTGAGATGACTGAACTTGGCCTACCAGTACCACCTGGATTCACAATTACAACGAAGACTTGTGTCGAGTTTCTTGCTAATAGTGAGAAATATCCAAAAGGTCTGTGGGAAGAGGTCACAAAGAAACTAGTGGAAATAGAGAAGAATTTGGATCGAAAATTTGGGGATCCAAGCAATCCACTCCTCGTTTCAGTTCGATCTGGTGCGGCTATTTCCATGCCAGGGATGATGGACACAGTTCTCAATGTTGGACTAAACGACAAAGTAGTCGAAAGTCTTGGGAAGAAGATCAAGAACATGAGATTCGTCAAAGACTCGTACAGAAGGCTGATCTACATGTTTGCCAACGTGGTCTGTAATATCAATACAGAGGGATTTGAGAAGGCGCTTAATGAGATGAAGGAGAGACAGGGGGTAGATTTTGATTATCTCCTTTCTGAAGAATCTTTGGACAAGATTATCAGCCAGTACAAGACAATCTTCAAGGAGTCCTTTGGAAGCGAGTTTCCTCAAGATGTAAATGTCCAATTGGATCTTGCGGTGAAAGCGGTTTTCAAGTCCTGGAATAATAAGCGAGCAATTGCCTACCGTGAGTATGAAGGAATTCCTCATGATATTGGGACAGCAGTAACAGTCCAGAGTATGGTCTTCGGAAATTATGATGACAATTCTGGAACAGGTGTACTCTTCACCCGAAATCCTTCAACTGGAGTAAATGAACTCTTCGGCGAGTTCCTTGAGAATGCACAGGGAGAGGATGTAGTAGCAGGAATTAGAACACCCCATCCTATCAGTGTCCTCAAAGAGAAGAAAAAAGATGTCTATGACCAACTCTATGAGAGTGCTAAACGTATTGAGAAGGAGCGGAAGGAGATGCAGGACATCGAATTCACCATTCAAGAGGGGAAGCTGTACATCCTCCAGACAAGAAACGGGAAAAGAACTGGGGTAGCTGCTGCCAGAATTGCTATTGAGTTTGTGAATGAAGGGGTTATCACAAAAGAAGAATCAGTCATGAGATTGCAACCAAGAGATGTGGAGTCAAGTCTCTTCCCTAGTGTACTCTGGAAGAACAGCAGAAAATATGAGTACTTCATCATAGACAATCTGGAGAAAGAATTGCACAAGAAGACAATTCAGCAGGTGATTAAAAACAGGAAATCCGCTCATGCACATGTTGTGGGAGAGGGACTTCCTGCAGGACCAGGAGCTGCTTGTGGTCATGTTATCTTCGATTCCGATCTCGCTGAGAAGATCGTTGCAGGTGATGTAGATCCAAATTTTGAAGTGACGAAATTCAGAGATCTTGGAGATCGAAAAGTTCCAAGTCTGATACTTGTCAAGAAGGAAACATCACCAGAAGACTTCCATGGAATGGTAGCTTCACTTGGAATCGTTACTATGACTGGAGGACTGACCTCTCATGCTGCACTTGTAGGAAGGCAAATAGGGAAGAGAGTGATAGTAGGAGCTGCCAATTCAAAAATGGATCTGAGAGGTGACAACCTATTAACTGCAGATGGTACTATTATCAAGCAGGGAGATGTGATCTCCATCGAGATCTTCGAAAAAGGACTGATCTTCAAGGATGAATTACCTATCGTCACACCAGACAAATTGAGTAATGAGCTGGAGACAATTCTTGACTGGGCAGATGATATAGCCAAGATCAAAGTCAGAACGAATGCAGACAAAGAGAATGACACTCAGATTGCTATCAACTTTAAGACAACTGGAACTGGATTAGCCCGTACAGAGCATCAGTTCTTCGATGCACTCGATACCATGCAACAGATGATCCTCTCAGAGACAAAGGAGGAGAGATTAGAAGCACTGTCCAGCATGAAGAAACTTCAAAAGGATGATTTCACCAAACTCTTCCGACTCGAGGACGGTAGACCTATCACAATTAGATTGCTTGATCCACCACTGCATGAGTTCCTTCCTAAGGAGATTGAGATCAGAGACAGAATACTTCGGCAGATCCTCAACCCTGAGGAGACCATGCAGAATAGTAGAATCCTGAGAAAAGTCCTCTACTACCAAGAGGCGAATCCAATGCTAGGATTAAGAGGATGTAGATTAGGACTTCTCTTCCCTGAGATCACAGAGATGCAGGTTTCTGCCATTATTGAGGCAGCTCTTGATGTGAAGGCAGAAGGTAAGGCGGTTCATCCAGAGATCATGGTACCACTCATCGGAACTTGGAAGGAGTTCAGGGACATGAGGAAGATCATTGATACAACTGCTAAAGCAATTATAGAAGAAAGAGGCGAACAACTGGACTACCATGTAGGAACGATGATCGAGATCCCGAGAGCTGCACTTACTGCGGATGAGATTACAGAGGGTGAGGAAGGTGCAGACTTCTTCTCGTTCGGAACCAATGATCTCCACCAGATGACTCTAGGATATTCTCGGGATGATGTTGGCAAGTTCCTTCCATTCTACCTTGAGCAGGGTATTCTCGAGGCAGATCCATTCCAGACCATCGATGAGACCGGTACTGGTAAATTAATGGAGATGGCAGTTATCAAAGGTCGAGAAGGAGCTGCAAAATCTGGAAAGTACCTAAAAGTTGGAATATGCGGAGAGCAAGGAGGGGATCCGAAGTCAATCGATTTCTGTTACAGAATAGGATTAGACTATGTCTCGTGTTCACCTTGGAGAGTTCCAGTAGCAAGACTTGCTGCTGCACATGCCACTCTCAATAACAAGGAAATCGATCCTAAGTACCAGAAACAACTCTAAATAGAAAATAACAGTATTTACAAATTTTCATTTCTCATAAATTCAAGCAAGAGCAAATACTACTGCCAGTAGTCCCCGGTTCGTAACTGAGAATTTTGTTCGTAAAACTCAGGATATCTTGATTTATGCTCTTTTACATATTCCTTTTTAGAATATCCCCTGATTAATTTATGAGGGAAGTAGGGGCTTACTTTCTTGTACAGAGTTGCCTGTGAAATGAATTCAAAGAATGCAATTCTATTCTTCTTTGAGTGAGAGATATTGATAGAATACGAATTTGCTTTCAGATACGGTTTGGCTCGAATTCCTTCTGCGCGAATTAGTCGAATAAGGTAATGAATATCCGAGTGACTGAATGAACTATTGGAGATCTGTATCCTATTTCCAGAGTACCATCCGTCATCTATGTAATAGTGAAAGATCAAATCGGGGGTAGCCTTTGTTATCGAATTTCGGGGAATATGCTTAATGTACTTACCGTTTCTGAATTTGTACCAATTTCTCCACATCTCATAAAATTCGATGAGCGACGAGGTATCAAATCCACAATTCCACCTCACTCCACGCGCATTATTGTTTCGACGAAAAAAGGGAGAACCTAGCACCACGTGCTTTCCAAGAAGCTTATAGAGAACCTTGACGAAATCGAATTCTGTGGAAGATTTGTGGATACGTACAGAAGCAGTGTTCGTAGATTGGATCATTTTAATGCCTTTATTCCATAGATCTATGTCAGCACGATCGATGAATCTTTCTGATCTTACCCTCTGTCTAAATTCCTCAATTTCTCGGAGGAGACGTTGGTATTCAGAAATTGTGGGTTGTTGAGGATGAGGTTTGGACTTGCTTTGGAGTCTAATGTTCATATCTCCCAGCATCATACCTAGAAGAATTTCATTTAGAGGGGTATCAATCGCAGCTGTAAATTTCCCCTTATAGTGATCTTTCATCTTCTTCCAGATGGATCCAGATGCAGGAATCTCGAATCCAAGTCCTGTAATCACATATTTGAATGATCTCGGATCCTCGTGTAGAATCTGTGACCCTATTTTTTTCAAACCTCTCATCTCACCAATATAATTCTTCAAGAGGAGGTGTTCTCTCCCACTTAATGGAATTTGATTCAACGTATTGCACCTTTCTGTTCTACCATATGCATACCATCAACAAATTCCCTCCCACTTAATGAAATTCGATTCAACATATTACACCTCCATAGATCCAAGTAATCTCTCAAATTTAAGTTCACATAACCCTTGTGTTTCCAGAACATCCTCAATCCTGTCCCACGATATGTATGGAATATTCTCATAATTGTCCTGCAATACCTTCCATCTTGTTCCGTAGTATCCTCACAATTAATTCTTCAAATCAGTAGAGAATTAGATTTACCAATACAGTCATATGGTTACAGATCTACACTTAAAACATTCAGAGAGTGATTCTTGGTAGTCCCAAAGTAATTCGTACAATTTGACTACATTTATGTTTTATGAAATTCGAGGGATAATATGGATATCGGAATATGGATTACAAACCTCTTTAACTTAGTTGTGAATGGATTTGGCTCTCTGGGGATTGTCTTTGCATTCTTTATACTTGTTATCTTTATGGTGGTACAGGCAGTTATTGCACCTATAGTTTCTGAAGCAGTTCTTGCCTCTGCAGGAGGAATTTTCAATAGTGCATTCCCTACCTACGGAATAGCAGTTGCAATCCTTGGAGGAGTAATTGGATCAATGCTGGGTGCAGCGACTGCATTCTATATAGCGAGATTCGGGCAGGAGAAAATTGCACATTATGTGGAGTCGAGAAATATTAAGGAGATCGAGAATCCCAATCTCTGGCAGAAATCCCTGATCTTCCTGATGAAATTTATAGACGATGACTCCGAGGATTTTGCCAAAATCATTGAAGAGAGAGGCTTCCTCATTGTACTGGTCGGACGCCTTATCCCATTTGTTCCATTTGATGCGGTATCTTACGGCTCTGGATTTACCACTATAGATTTCAAGGATTTCATGGTTGCTACCACAATCGGAAGTATCCCCAGAGTTACATTCTTTGTACTTCTAGGCACGAGCCTTGGTGACGTAGTCAAGAAGAATGGTACATTGTTTTTGGTACTGACAACCATTGTTGCATTTGCACTCTACTTCGGATACAAGTTTGTGGTCGCAATGATCAGACGAAGAAATGCGAAGAAAGAGCTTATAGAAGCAGATACCAATGAAGGAGCACACGAAGAGACTCCATCGGAGAATACAAACGTCGAACAGCAGTCACAAGAATAGTCGCAACTTCACTAAAGTCCAGCAGTCACAAGAATAGTCACAAGGTCAGCTTAGAAATATGTAGATTACTCTACTTGAAGTATCTGACCAAGGAATTGAATTAATCTCTCAGATTTTGGATTGGTCAATATATCAGGAGTACCACTCTCCACAATTAAACCTTATCCATGTAGATGATCCAGTCTCCTACCTCCTGAGCAAATCCAATCTCGTGAGTAACGATGATCATAGTCATACCCTCATTAGCCAATTTCTTGATAGATTTCAGCACAGAACCAATAAGCTCAGGATCAAGAGCAGAGGTAGGTTCATCAAAGAGCATAACTTTCGGGTTCATCGCAAGGGCACGAGCAATTGCAACCCTCTGTTTCTGACCACCAGAGAGTTGACCTGGGTAGAAATCTACCTTGTCACTGATGTCTACCTTTGCAATAGCTTCCAAGGCAACTTTCTTCGCTTCATCATTCGAGAAGCCCCTCACCTTCTTCAGACCAAGTGTCACATTGTCGAGGATCTTCATGTGGGCGAAGAGCTCAAAAGACTGGAAGACCATACCGATCTCCGACCTAATGAAATTAATGTCAGTTGACTTATCATTGATTTGGACATCCTCGAGGAAGACCTCACCACTGGTTGGTTCGATGAGTCTATTGATGCACCTCAGAACCGTGGACTTCCCACTGCCTGAGGAGCCTATTATGACGACGACCTGACCGGGAGAAACATCGAAGCTCACTCCTTTGACTGCATGAACTCCTCCGCTATACACCTTTTCAAGATCTTTGACAGAGATGACCGGTAATACTTCAACCTTGGATTCCATCAGATCTCTCCTCCTACTCCTAGTCCGGGAATTTTCGTCTTCTTCTCAATATACCTCATGACATTTGAGAGTGAGAACGTGACGATGAAATAGTAGACAAGGACAAGTCCCCAAGTCCAGAAAGTCTTGAAAGTGATGGCAATGAGCAAGTTACCCTGCCTTGTCAGCTCTGTATATCCTATTGTAAATGCCAGTGAGGAGTTAAGTACAAGATTGACCACTTCATTTCCCAGCGGTGGAATGACAATTCGAATAGCTTGTGGCATAATGATGTATCGCATAGTCTGTAAGTAGGAGAGACCCATACTTCTCCCAGCCTCCATCTGTCCAACTGGAATAGCCTGAATTCCACTGCGTATGATCTCGGCTTGGTATGCACCGGAATTGAGACTGAGAGCCACAATTGCACTGAGGAATGCACGATCAGGTGTAAAGAAGATTCTTGTCAAATCAATTCCTGCCTGGAAAAGTCCGAAATGGATGAAAAGAAATTGCACCAAGAGAGGCGTGTTCCGGAAGATGTTGGTATAGATATTAGCAAATATCTTCAAGGGATTAAATGCGTAGTACTTCACATAGCGAATATTGTCGTCTCCTGTCGTGAATCCATAAGGAATGGGAAACAATAACCTAGAAGTCTTGAACATCGCAAGGGTAACTCCAAAGGTAAATCCGAAGAAGATGCTGAATACAACAATTTTCACAGTTGCAATCAGTCCATCAAGAAGACGTGGAGAAGCGTAATTCGCATATGCAAAGAAGCTGTTGAATGTCAGTGCAGTTGGCTTATCACTAATTGTTGAACCCCCAGTATCAGTGAAGAAGATTTCACTCGAATCACCAACAAGAAAACCGGTATCTGAATTGACCATGCTTATCTCGTTGAAACGGCTGGTGGTATTCGTATCAAGTTTCTGATTCTTGAAGGTAGCACCTCCATCTTTTGTCAGTGCAACTGTTCCTAGATCACCGACCACCCATACCTTATTCACTGAACTTGCCTCTACACCGTGTATATTAACGTTTAGCCCGGTAGACCACTCCTTCCACTGGTATCCAATCCCAACATCATTTTGGAAGGCGCTTCGGAGGAAGACCCCATCATCTCCTACTATGTAGGCTCTGATATTACTGACAAAATACACGTCATTGAGATTCGTTGAGCTCACGTTACTCGGGGTATCTCTGACCTCCCAAGTCGCAGCCCCATCATTTGTACCAAGAATGACACCATGATTCCCAACAGCTAGTCCGTTCAAGTGATCATAGAAACTCATACCGTTGATATCGGAGGTCTCTCCAGTAGCAGTTTCGTTGAAAACCAGACCATTTCCTTTGTAGATCTTTCCGCCATTTCCTGCAACATAGATTACAGCATCCCCCAACTGTGTGAAATTTGTCACAGAGACCGCATTTAAATCTGGACCACCAGGAATGGAGATGTCCGTCCATACTCCATCAATTCTCGCGAGGATCGTACCGGATGTACCGACAACAAATGGAACTTGGTTGAAGGTGATGTCAAGAAGGTCTGCACTTACACCAGAGCTCTCCTGTATCCATGTCTGACCAGAGTCAGAGGTGTGAAGAATCGTACCTGCATCACCTATTACCCATGCATCTGTCTCATTAATCGCAACTACAGAATTGAAATTCGTAGTCACTTCTGAAGGTATTGAATGCCATCCGACACTTGAACTTTGGGAGAGTGCAAGCGGGACAGAAATGAGAATCAGGACAACAGCTGTAAGTCCTAGAATAAGTGATTTGTTCCTTACAGAATCAGCCGTTCTGAGTTCATAATTTCTCCTCATCACATGAAACTCCTAGGGACTTCAGCTTTTAAGTTCATTCATATTCTTAAATTGAAAATCCAGAAACACAAAGACTTATACAATAATTTTCTGAACTGTGCATACCTTCCGAATTGATGTATTGTTTATCCGAATTTAGGAATGCATATAGGGGTAATAGAGAATCCTTATAAAATTACAGGCTATCTGAAAATACCTCTGTGGAACAGATTAATGTGAAACAGAAAATGGTGAAAATATGAAATACAAATTAACATTAAAGGTAATTCTACTTTTCTCACTACTTGCAGTCGCCACTATTCCAACGACTAGTGCGGACTACAAGTCTGGCAATACCGAACTACTTGATGCTATCAATGTTGCTATCAAGGATATTGTCAATAGTGGTCAATATGATACAATCTACTCCAACTGGTTCTCAGGTGATGTTGTCCTGACTGATGACTCAAATGCATCAACTGCAACAACCTATCCTACTGCGACAACGGGTGGTACACTCGCTTCAGTCATTTCCAAAGGAAAGATCGTCTTCGGATCAGACACATCTTATGCACCATTCGAGTACATGGATGGCTCTAAAGTTGTAGGCTTCGATGCTGAGATCGCAGATGCAATTGCAGCCGCGCTGAGTACACAATATGGAGCCACAATCACGGCAGAGATGAAGACAAATGCTTGGACATCCATCATCCCTGATCTTCAGGCAGGTACATTTGATGCTATCTTGTCAGCAATGACAAAAACTGCAGAAAGAGCCCAAGAAGTTCAGTTCACAAGAGCTTACTACACCAGTAAGCAGGGTATCCTTGCTTCTGCAACTTCAGATAATATCACAGGTGTAAAAGATCTTGACAATGCAGCTTACAAAATTGGTGTACAGACTGGTACAACTTCTGATCTGTTTGCAGCAAGTAACCTCACAAAAGCTAGCGTCAAAGGCTACGCTACAATCGACGTTGCAATAGCAGCACTTGCTGCAGGAGATGTTGATTATGTCTTGGGTGACCTCCCAACAATTGCTTTCTACTCCGTTGAGAATCCTGAAAAGGGGCTTTCAGTGGTTGGTTCCTTTGGTGCAGATGAACTCTTTGGAATTGCTGTGAGGTACGATACAGCCACATCGACCTCCACTCCACTGGGTATCCTTCCAATTATCTTCACATTGGCTAGCTTCGCAACCATTGTCTACTTTAAGAGAAGAAATTAGACACTCACTTAATTTCCAAATTTAACTAATATCTCAATTGACGGAGATTCATATCTCTTAGATTCATATCTCTTAGATTCAATATCTCTTAGATACAAATTCTATCATTTTGTCAGAATATTAATCCTATTTCTTGATTTCAGAGAAGAATTTCTTCAAAACTTCCTTCCCACCTACCAAATTGCTAATTCTAATCCGCTCATTCTGCGAGTGTGCACCGTCACTATTCTGTCCAATACCAATTGCGATAGCTGGGGCTCCGAAGAGTTTCTCCATGAATGGAATAATAGGTATAGAACCACCTGAACGAGTAAGCGTAGGTTTCTTCCCCCAATATTCTTCGAGTACCCTTTCACCAGTTACATAGAGAAAACTCTCTGGATTACCATACCACCAGTCACCAGTCCCGATTGTATGGACAGTAAGTTTATTCGGGGAGTTCAATTTGCTGAAAAGATCCTCGACATGTACTTTAAAGAGCTCTGCAATTTTCTCTGGAGACTGATCTGGAACCAACCTCATCGAGACCTTACCAGTTACCTTTGCAGGAATAACTGTCTTTGCTCCTTTCTCGTAGAAAGCACCTTCTACCCCGTGAATAGATATGGACGGATTCCTCCAATTATCCATCAGAATCTGTAGCGGATCATCCTTGAGAAGTGGTCGTAGACCATTGCTCATTCGAAATTGATCGACATCAAATGGAATATTCGAGTATCTAGTGTACTCTGCATCACTCACTGGAGCGACATCATCATAGAACCCGGGAATTGTCGCCTTCTCATCTGCGTCTATCAACTGTGACAAGATGTGGACGAGATCGGTCATAGGTTCTCGCATTATCCCACCGCCGAGACCGCTGTGAACATCCTTATGCGGACCATGTATCTCGACACCCATGTACGCAAGCCCTCTGAATCCATAGTCCATACCAGGAGCATCATCGCTGAACCATGCTGTATCAAGGATGACGATTCCATCGATAGATCCTAACCATTCTTTGTACTTCTCCAAGGTTGCTTCGAAACCACCAGAGCTTGACTCCTCCTCTCCCTCGTAGATGAATCTGAAATTAATGGGAAAATCTCCTTCCTCCTTAAGTTCTTGGAGTGCGGTAAGTGTGGCGGCAAGGGGACCTTTATCGTCACTCGCACCTCTGGCATAGAGATATCCATCCTCTTCAACAGGCTCAAATGGTTCTCTGTCCCACCCATCACTTTTCAGTGCAGGTTGGACATCATAGTGAGAGTAGAGCGCGAGTGTCAGCTTGTTTGAATTATTCCCCAACTTCCCTAAGAGAATGGGATTGAGACCACTTGCCTCATTCTTCACCAGATTAGTCTCTGCACCTAATTCTTCGAGGAGAGATTTAATGAAATTTACAGTCTTAAGAGCTTCACCTCTTTTCGAGGGATCGGCACTTATAGATGGAATCTTGACGAGCTGTTTAAGGAGCTCAACTGGATCTGCCATATCCAAGATTTGGGAAGTTCAAATAGAAAGATTCCTTTTAGCCTAGGAACAAAATTCTCAAATTACTCGCAAAGATGGACAGTGTTCCCAAAAGTTCTCAAGAGTTCTCAGAATCTTTGAGTAGACAAAAATAGAGAGAAGAGAAGTGTAGAGATCGGGAATTTAATGCATGAAAATTGCTAATTAGAAATAAGGTAAATTTGATATTCTCTTTGATACCTTGTCAGTTATGGAAGACCCAAAGGTCAAAATAAAAGTACTGGGAACTCATAATGAGGATCTTGGATCATTTGCGGTGGAGAGAGGTACCCGTCTTTTCAATGCCATCTTAGACTCAGGAATCGATATTCTCAACAAGTGCGCCACCAAGGGCTCGTGTGGGAGATGTGCAGTGAAATTCATATCAGGCGAGCCAGAGATCTACACAGATGCTGAGCAGAAACTCATTTACAAGTGGATGGTCAAAGGTGATGGCCCCGTCCTGGACGAACCCGGTGTTCGAGCATCATGTCAGCTGTATGCGATGAATGACATGGAACTCAAAGTTCTCTACAGAGAGTCAGAGCATGATATCAAAAGATCAGATAAGACCCCCACGGAGGAGATTACTCCAGATCCAACTTGGACAAAGGGGTACCCCTCAAGAACTTTACCTGAAGGATACATCTATCCACCCCCAAAAGCAGAGCAGAAGAAAGATTAGAGTTTATCTGTTCACCTAGCTTTTTCTTCTGCAGTACTTTCAGAATGTATGGATATTCAGAGTAAACGAGATTTGTATTCTATTTATTTCTTGTCAAATTCTGGGGTAGTTGTCATCATGTCCTACCTCATTCTGCTAATGCAGGAACGTGGGCTTGACGAGACCCAGATTGGATACATTGCCGCTTACTCTGCAATTGCAACACTGGTATCCAACACCTTTTTCGGAAGGCTCTCCGATATCATAGGTCGTAGAAAGTTTATCATATTTGGACTCCTCGTCTCATCAGTATCGACATTTCTCTTCGTAGTACCAGTAGATTATTTGGGGTTCACTCTTGCCCGAGTCTTCAATGGAATTGCACTTGGGGTCTTTCCGTCTTCTCTTGTGGGAGTAGCGTCAGATAGGGGAATGAAATTGGGGAAGCTCTCTGCGTATGGATCTATAGGCTGGGCTACGGGAGGACTTCTTGGAGGTTATCTTGCAGATGTACTCGGACTTCAATGGCTGTTTATCACATCGTCAATATTCTACCTCCTGTCCTTCCTCGCTGCACTCCTTCTTGGTACAGGCAAGGGTTTCAAACCAGCAATCACAGATGAGACAAAATCAGAGAGAATGTATTCAAAGGCTGTTAAAAGAAACTGGATGGTCTACTTGCTCTTTATATTGCGTCATGGAACTGCAAATGCTATCTGGATCTACTGGGCTTTATTTCTTCAGAATGACCTACATCTAACTAGAACACAAATTGGCGTAGTTCAAGCCACCAACATGATCACACAATTTGTCCTTATGAGGGCAGTTACTGACAGACTGAATCCAAGATTGATGCTCATTTTAGGAGGTCTAGCCTCGTCCCTTGCATTCTTCAGTTTCACGATCACCACATCATTTCTGGAGATTGTTCTCACCCAGATAATTCTCGGGATCGCATGGGCACTTTTCTACGTAGGCGGTCTGAGAACAGTCGAGGAACAGAGCAAGAAAGACGGGATTGTAGCAACAGGTACAGGACTATTCAATGCATCCCTCTCAACATCCCAGATAATGGGACCATTCTTAGCAATCTACCTCTTTTCAATCTCCGCAGACTATATCCTCTCAATGAACTTTGCAGCGATTACGACATTAATCGCTACTTCTGTCTACTTTGTCATCGGTAGACCAGCAAACAGCTTTTCATGGTAGTTTCAAAATTGCCAGTAGACGGTTTATCAACACAGTTTCATGTACCATGAATCACCACTTCTGTCTACTTTGCCATCGGTAGACCAGCAAACAGCTTTTCAAGATAGTTTCAAAATTGCCAGTAGACGGTTTATCAACACAGTTTCATGTACCATGAATCACCACTTCTGTCTACCTTGTCATAGGTAGAACGTGAGATGACACAGGATAAAGAGTTTGGGTAAGCCAATCTCAAAATGATCCATATACCTAACAAATACATCTCTATTGGTTTGAAGAGTAGTGCCCAATAATGTGTTTGAACTGTTTGGTGTCCTAACAGGTTGAATTTTGGATAAATTTCGAGAATCGTACTGCTAGATGGAGTGACGTATGGGTAGAAGATGGGTATTACGAGAAACATACGTAGCATACGAATAGTGTTAAATGAGGAGGCAAACACTAGTCATAATTCCACCAACATACCATACACCATGAACTATTGAGGTACATTACGATATTCATTGCACAATATACATTTCCTTATATAGGTGGAAACTACATGTATTAGTGATGAGTAGCACTCACACCACCCAACCTGAAAAAAAACAATCAATCGACCTACCAGCAATATTCGAAATTTTCTGCGAGAATAAATTTGCGAACTGGGAGAGACACCACCAAGATGAGGAATATCAGCAGATTATGACATTCCTGAAGCCAAAGTATGGAAATAGTGTTTTCTATAGTATCGTGAATTACGTTTCAGAGAATGAGAATATAACAGTCATAGATCTGCTCAGAGAATTTGGCGAGTTCAAAAATTCATACTACTAAAATACAAAGAATTAGCCCCCCCCTTCTGAGTAATTAGACGAGTCAAATGTATACTAAATAACCAGAAGAAAGTATACAAGAAATTATTCAAGGTCGAATGGCCATTAGACACAAATGGGAAGAATGAGTTATCAGAAGACTACCCTACAGATGGAATTTACACTATACATGATGAGCTCTAAATAGTGCAATCAATATTTCTTAGTATATTGAGCATTTATTCATGATTGTTTTGTGAATATACTCATCTGTTGTGATATTGCCATAATTTTCACCAATTTTTTGTGAAACTGTCGGTTACTTTTTGAATGATTTCGACATATTTACAAATGATTTTCAAAGATCATCATTCAATTGATATAGGAAGTTTAGTAAAATGGAAGTAGCACTTGAGACAAAACAGAATTTGACTGTACTCGGAAATGAAGCTGTGGCTTTTGGATTGCGAGATGGTGGGACAAAATATGTCGCTGCCTATCCTGGAACTCCATCAACAGAGATCATGGAAACACTAATCAAGCGATTCAAAGGTGATATGAAGGCAGATTGGTCTTCGAATGAAGCAGTGGCAACAGAGGAAGCACTAGCTGCCGCAATCACGGGAACTGACTCTGCAACGGTATTCAAATCTGTTGGTCTCAATGTAGCAATGGATCCAATAATGACACTCTCACTCATGGGGGTAAATGCCTCGATGGTCATAGTTGTTGCAGATGATCCCGGAATGCACTCCAGTCAGAACGAGCAGGATAATAGGATCATCTCCAGATTCGCAGATCTCCCAATGTTCGTACCTTCCAACATCCAAGAGTGCTACGACTTCACAAGAGAGGCAGTTAAACTCTCCAGAACCTTCCAGATACCGGTGTTTGTCAGACTTGTCACGAGGATCTCACACTCCTTGGGGACATTTGAGAGGAGACCGAAGCAAGAGCTTCCTGAGATTGTGTACGAGAAGAATGCACAGAGATACGTCAGCATCCCCGGAAATGCAAGGAGGAACAAGAGCAGGATCCTCAAGATTCGAAAGGAGGTTGAGAGTTATCTTGCTTCCCAGAAATACTACAAGGAGTTTGTAATCGGAGAGAATCCCGAATATCTGGTCGTGACCTGTGGATCAAGTTATAATTATGCAATAGAAGCCCTCGATTTCTTCGGGCTTTCTGCACATATCCTCAAGCTCGATATCGTCTACCCATTCCCCAAAGATCGTTTCCTTGAGTTAGCGAGAGAGTACAAAAAACTCTTGGTCATCGAGGAACTGGAACCATTTATCGAGAAAATTATCGACTTCATCCTTGCGGACTACAATATAGATATCAAACTATACGGGAAGAAGAATGGGCTGACATCAGCAGAGGGCGAGCTTACTGCAGAAAAGCTGGAAGAATGGATGGCTTACGTACTGAATCTCGAGTATTCAACACCTCGCAGAATCGATCTGAAAATGCAGGATCTTCTGAGAATGCGACCACCTGTCCTCTGTGCTGGATGTCCACACAGATCGACCTACACTGCGATGGAAAGATCCTTCAAGAAATACAATCCAATCTATCTCAATGACATCGGATGCTACAGTCTGGGAGTACTTCCTCCACAGTCCAAGGCAGATGTGCTTATCTGCATGGGTGCTAGTATACCGATGGCAACTTCAGTTTCATTTACAAAACCGGACAATCTGGCGGTTGCAGTCATCGGAGACTCAACCTTCTGGCATTCAGGAGTGACAGGACTTGCGAATGCAATATGGAAGAAGGCTAATATTGTAGTTGTAGTCATGGATAATGAGACTACAGCTATGACAGGAGCCCAACCCAATCCTTCAGCAAATGACTCTTCCAAGCTCGATATAGCGAAGACTGCAATGGCAATGGGTGCTTTCACCAGAGTTGTAGATCCGATGGACTATGATGCAACAAAAAAGGTGATGAGAGAGGTCATGGAGCACGATGGAGTTCGGGTCATCGTAGCCGAGCATGAGTGTGCACTCACCTACCAGAAATCTCTGAAACTCAGCGGAGAGGAAATTCCTCTTGCAGCTGTAGAACCAGAACTGTGCATCGGATGTGAGCGCTGTATCAAACCAATCGGATGCCCAGCTCTCTCGATGAACGAGAATAATATAGCAGTCATCGACCCCCTCCTCTGCGATGGCTGTATGTACTGTGCCGAGCACTGTCCGAAGGACGCTATCAAATTAGTGGAGAGGAAGTGAGAAGATGAACGAGACATTGAACATAATCATAACTGGTATTGGAGGACAGGGAACAGTATCTATCGGGCACATATTGGGGAAGATCTTCACTGATGTGGGATACCATGTAGTAGCTGCTGAAACGCATGGAATGAGCCAGAGAGGAGGATCAGTAGTCTTCCACCTCAGGATCGGAAAGAACTATGGACCAATCATTCCAAAGGGACAGGCTGATGTCATCATCTCTGGAGAACCAATGGAGAGTCTCAGGGTAATAGACTACCTCAAACCTAACGGAATAGTGATCAGCAACACACACGGGATACTTTCGCCAGTAGCTGCAAATCTAGGCCAGACGTATCCATCGGTTGAGAAGATATTTGAGACAGTAAGAGAATGGCCTGCTGCACTCCACATAATTGACACTGGAAACATTGCCAAGGAGCTCGGAATCACGCAGGGAGAGAATCTTATTCTGATGGGGGCATTTCTCAAACTTAGTCTCATTGATCTGGACACCTCATATGTTGAGGAGACCATCAAAGCACGATGGCCGAAATTCGCAGAGAATAATATGAAAGCTCTGCACGCAGGATATATGCAGATCGAAGAAAAACTAGTCAGCACATAATTCTAATTAGCACATATTGACACATATTTCTAATTGGTACAAATTGGTACAATTCAAATTGGCATATAATCCTATACTTCACCTCAGGATCAACCAGACCATCTGAGGTCTAAAATTTCGGTACAATTCTAATTGGCATATAATTCTATACTTCACACAAATCTTGGTATGACAAAGTGAACTTGAGGCAAATCACATCATATTATGTAAGAATAGCTTTTCATTGTCCATATATCCATTCTCATTGTTAGGAGCATTTATACAAAGACAGATTCACTGGCTATTATGACCAGGGTACTAATAACTGGAGGAACATCTGGACTTGGTTTCCAGAGCGCGATGAACCTGTCTAAGATGGGATACGAAGTTGCCATAACATCACGTAGTGAAGACCGAGCGAAACTCTCTGCGGAGCAAATTCATGGTATCTCAGGGAATGAAGTACAAGCTTATCAACTCGACCTCTCTGATCTGGATTCAGTAAGGGAGTTTCCGAAACTATTCGAGGGTGAGATAGAGGTACTGTTGAACAATGCAGGTGCAATGTACTCCACACGGAAGATGAGCAAGCAAGGAATTGAAATGACCTTGGCAGGAAACCACCTAGGCCATTTCCTGCTCACCAATCAACTTGTAGATAGAATCACTCCAAAGGGAAGAATCATCAATGTAAGCTCAGCAGCACACAACGGTGCAGTCTTCGACTTTGAGGACTACAACCGGGAACGGAAGTACTCGATGATGGGGGTCTACGGAGAGTCCAAGCTCGCCAACCTCTTTTTCACATTCAAATTAGCAGAGAAACTCAAAGGTCCTACAGTCAATGCCCTCCATCCAGGTTTTGTCGCCACAAATTTCGCGAAGAATAACGGGATGCTGTACAAGATACTACTGACCTTGACCCGTCCATTCCAGAAGAGCCAGAAGAATGGAGCTAGAACGCAGACCTATCTCGCAAGCTCTGACGAAGTTCAAGGTACTACCGGAAAATACTTCGTAAACTCCAAGGTAGAGAACTCATCAGCTGAATCACGCAAACGAGAGAACTGGGATAGAATGTGGGAACTGAGCGAGAAATTATGCGACATTCAGTGGTAGGTTTGACGCAATTCTGATACTTTTCGCAAAAAAGGTTATATTCCCAGTTGCAGAATAGTTATTCATGTCTGAAGAAGATAAGAAGACACTACCAAAAGATGTATTGGATGAGATCTCAACAACCGAGCATGCAGAGACTGGAAAAGATGTATCCGAGATGGCAAAGGCCCTCGAAGGTAAGATTCCAACCAAGAAGGAAGACGAGTAAGGAATTTTGCAGTTTATTCTCGATCAGATCATTTCAATCTATAGCAGGCATTTGTCGCAATCTACAAACGGAACTCGGGCTAGATGAGACTGCAGGTTTCAATCCTTAGGGACTAATTTTAGCTCCTGTAGCATTCAATTTTCGCAACTCATATGTTTTTTCGCTGCATTTTGATTCAATCCCTAGTGGGTAATTTTAGCATTTGCAGCAAGATCATCGCCGAGAAAACCATCATCCGAAGACGGTTGTTTCAATCCCTAGTGGGTAATTTTAGCATTTGCAGCGAGAATCTTTTGAGATAATGACTGAATCTCTTCGGAAAAGTTTCAATCCCTAGTGGGTAATTTTAGCATTTGCAGCGAATAATGGATACGGGAATATGAGCAATGTGCAGCACGTGTTTCAATCCCTAGTGGGTAATTTTAGCATTTGCAGCGCCAACTCACCTTGAATCCAACAGGCAAATTTTTCTCGGTTTCAATCCCTAGTGGGTAATTTTAGCATTTGCAGCAAAATTCGAAGAAGAAGGAGGTCTCCGCATGATGGAAGTTTCAATCCCTAGTGGGTAATTTTAGCATTTGCAGCCAAGCAGAACGATATGACCGTGAAGTTCTCGACTGGACGTTTCAATCCCTAGTGGGTAATTTTAGCATTTGCAGCATCCGTGCGTACCGCTCAATCGTCCGCTCCCCTTTTCGTTTCAATCCCTAGTGGGTAATTTTAGCATTTGCAGCTGAACAACTCAAAATATCAGCCCAGGAGTGAGCTGGATGTTTCAATCCCTAGTGGGTAATTTTAGCATTTGCAGCGTGTCGAGTCGGCGGTGGCGGAGGGTGACACCTCGCAGTTTCAATCCCTAGTGGGTAATTTTAGCATTTGCAGCCATGTGGCAATGTCGGATCGGGACTACATCCGAGCTGTCTGTTTCAATCCCTAGTGGGTAATTTTAGCATTTGCAGCGAAATAGACGTTCTCGAAGTGCAGAACTTACGTTGATCTTGTTTCAATCCCTAGTGGGTAATTTTAGCATTTGCAGCTATTCACATTAGAGATATTACTCAGAATGCTTAGCGTCTGGTTTCAATCCCTAGTGGGTAATTTTAGCATTTGCAGCAAATAACGTTCGTCACGTCGTTTCCATCAGAATTCTTGTTTCAATCCCTAGTGGGTAATTTTAGCATTTGCAGCCGCTTCACTCCGAGTGCATTAGCCACATTGGAGGTGGTAAGTTTCAATCCCTAGTGGGTAATTTTAGCATTTGCAGCGAGTCTGTTCCACATTGGGAAGTGTGGGCCGATGAACAGTTTCAATCCCTAGTGGGTAATTTTAGCATTTGCAGCGGCATATTGCTATCCCGTCCGAATATCTCCCATTTGTTTCAATCCCTAGTGGGTAATTTTAGCATTTGCAGCGGCATGTGATATGATGCGGATATTAATCGCGATACTTGCGTTTCAATCCCTAGTGGGTAATTTTAGCATTTGCAGCGAAGAAGAGATCAATATCTCTCTCTCTCTAGAGAGAGAGTTTCAATCCCTAGTGGGTAATTTTAGCATTTGCAGCGATATTGATCTCTTCTTCTTCTTCTCATTTTCCAGATTGTTTCAATCCCTAGTGGGTAATTTTAGCATTTGCAGCTCCAGATTGGAAAATCAATGATGAGAGTGTGAGAGAGTTTCAATCCCTAGTGGGTAATTTTAGCATTTGCAGCGAAATTTCAGGTCCTCCCGAAATCGCGTTTTGCGGGAGTTTCAATCCCTAGTGGGTAATTTTAGCATTTGCAGCAGAAAGACGCCGAAGAGTTTCTGAACTCATTGAACGAGTTTCAATCCCTAGTGGGTAATTTTAGCATTTGCAGCGTTCTGCTCGTCAAGCAACGATTTCTTCAGAAATGTCTCGTTTCAATCCCTAGTGGGTAATTTTAGCATTTGCAGCGTTCTGCTCGTCAAGCAACGATTTCTTCAGAAATGTCTCGTTTCAATCCCTAGTGGGTAATTTTAGCATTTGCAGCTGATCCAACCACCATAACAATTGATCTAAGATCCTGGCTGTTTCAATCCCTAGTGGGTAATTTTAGCATTTGCAGCCCCGAACTACTTGGATTCCCAGATGTGAATCTCAGGGGGTTTCAATCCCTAGTGGGTAATTTTAGCATTTGCAGCACTGTCTATTCCACAGCTCAAGGCCGTTATGCCTTGTGTTTCAATCCCTAGTGGGTAATTTTAGCATTTGCAGCCTGATAAATGGTCTTGGTGAACAGATAATATACGATATGTTTCAATCCCTAGTGGGTAATTTTAGCATTTGCAGCATTATGTGGTTATCATATAGAATTGTAACAATGATTATGGTTTCAATCCCTAGTGGGTAATTTTAGCATTTGCAGCGGTGTACGGGTCACCACAAATGAAGAGAATGTACTCCAGTTTCAATCCCTAGTGGGTAATTTTAGCATTTGCAGCGTAATAAAACTCCACTAAAAGGTATAACTGCGAATAGTTTCAATCCCTAGTGGGTAATTTTAGCATTTGCAGCCATTTACATTTCCATTTTTCATTCTTCATTCTTCATAGTAGTTTCAATCCCTAGTGGGTAATTTTAGCATTTGCAGCACGCCAATTTTTTAATATTTTATAAATTTGCACACACATGTTTCAATCCCTAGTGGGTAATTTTAGCATTTGCAGCTGATTATCTTTTAGAGTATATCAAGGATCTTTCTAAAGTTTCAATCCCTAGTGGGTAATTTTAGCATTTGCAGCAGTGGATCAAATCTTGATGGAAGTAGATAATTTAGGAGAGTTTCAATCCCTAGTGGGTAATTTTAGCATTTGCAGCGAGATACCAGAAATGAAAGAAAAACATCAAAAATTCTTGTTTCAATCCCTAGTGGGTAATTTTAGCATTTGCAGCTTAACAAGGCAGCTGAATTTAGTTCAGCTACCACAAAAAGGTTTCAATCCCTAGTGGGTAATTTTAGCATTTGCAGCCGCTGGATACGTGCGGGAAGTGTGGAATCGCCATACTAGTTTCAATCCCTAGTGGGTAATTTTAGCATTTGCAGCTAGCTATCGATAATAATGACACACAATTACCAATTGGTAGTTTCAATCCCTAGTGGGTAATTTTAGCATTTGCAGCGGTCGAAGTGTGGGAGTCTTCCTCATTCTCGCCACTCAAGTTTCAATCCCTAGTGGGTAATTTTAGCATTTGCAGCGGTTGGGTGTCCACTGCATGAGTTTAGGAGAGAAGGTTTCAATCCCTAGTGGGTAATTTTAGCATTTGCAGCGAAACATCAAAACAACCTTTGCCAGACCGGTTAAAGGGAGTTTCAATCCCTAGTGGGTAATTTTAGCATTTGCAGCGAAACAGGAAGTATACAAGAGGTACTGTTAGAATGGGTTTCAATCCCTAGTGGGTAATTTTAGCATTTGCAGCAAATACCCATTCTCATTAAGCTTAATAAACTTTTTTGGTTTCAATCCCTAGTGGGTAATTTTAGCATTTGCAGCGTAGTACGTCTGTACCAAAATCACTTAAGTACAGATATGTTTCAATCCCTAGTGGGTAATTTTAGCATTTGCAGCAATACCATTATTATGATATTGGTGTTCGGTCTATGCGTAAGTTTCAATCCCTAGTGGGTAATTTTAGCATTTGCAGCTCATGACCGGTAGCAGGAGTCGTAAGCAGAAGCTTAGGGTTTCAATCCCTAGTGGGTAATTTTAGCATTTGCAGCTATCACTCTTGTTGAAGAAGAAGAAGATCGAATTTATTTGTTTCAATCCCTAGTGGGTAATTTTAGCATTTGCAGCTGCAAGCAAATTTAACTACTCAGCCGTCAGTGATAAGGATTTCGAAAGTGTAAAATTCGGCACCCCCCTCTTGAAATTTCCGTCTA
>Ga0114931_10001780_pt1 | contig 27356 bp, 24 predicted proteins | sample 2SBtaG_FD_89579 | JGI IMG/M metagenome (GOLD analysis project Ga0114931, IMG submission 89579) | Deep subsurface microbial communities from Kolumbo volcano to uncover new lineages of life (NeLLi) - 2SBTROV14_V59a metaG | ecosystem: Environmental > Aquatic > Marine > Volcanic | place: Kolumbo... | reverse complement strand
ATTGCATAAGCCGTAACGCCACCAAACAGCGTACCCCAGTCCGCAAACTCGGGCGTGCAACCCACCGACATGCACGGATACGTCGTGCCAAACGCCGACGAACTCAGGCAGTCGGTGACCACACTGCCGCTACCGTCACGAAGCAGGTTCAGGTAACGAACCGTGCCCTCCGCCGCCGTGTAGTCCAACTGGTTGGTCGGCTGCGGATCCGCCGGGTTGTACAGCGTACCCAGCGTGACGCGGTAAGCCGTTTCCGTACCCGCGCTGCTCGCCGGGAGAACAATCTCCAGCGCTCGCTGGTACGTGTTGGCACCAGCCACCGGTGGGGTTGGCGGAGCGACGAGCCGAAAGACTCGCCCCGAAGTGCCGCTCGGTGCAAGATCGACCGACGTGCTGACGTACAGTTCCCCGTTTTCGTCCTCTCCGAAACCTTTTACAAACAGACCAAGCGGGTCTCCGTCGGGCGTAATGAAAAACTCTCGCCGTTGATAGGCGGTCGGACCGGCGATGTCGAAATAGTAGAGGCGACCGGTCGGTCCGAAGTCGGCGCTGAAATCGCCATAGACGTATCGACCACGAAGCGCCGGGTAGCCTGATCCGCGATAAACGAATCCGCCGATGATTGCGAGTCCGCCTTCCGCGTGGGAGTACTCGCTGACGGGATCCAAAAGGGGTTCGCCGAGTGTGCCCACCGATGCGCAAACGTCAGGCGGATTTCCGGGGCTAAACGGGTCAAAACAGTGAAACCCCTCGCGGATGACCCAACCGTAGTTGCCGCCTTTTTCAACGAGGTCCACTTCTTCGAATAAATCCTGCCCCACATCGCCAACGTACAACCAGCCATCACCGCCCGGACCATCATCGAATGAAATGCGGAACGGATTGCGGAATCCGTACGCGTAGATTTCATCGGCGCCGGAGACGCCGACGAATGGATTGTCCGCTGGAATCGCGTAGTTTCGGTCCGGATCGGCGGGGAAATCGTCGCCGTTTACGTCCAGGCGCAGCACCGTGGCTAAGAGCGTGTCAATGTTTTGACCGTTGCCGGTCGGTCCATGAGAAGGGGGAACGTCGGCGAGTCCGTCGTTGGCACCACCACCGTCACCAAACGGGACGTACAGAAACCCGTCGGGACCAAAGGCGAGATCTCCGGCGTTATGGTTAAACTGCGGCTCATCGACCGACAAGATCACCCGTTCGCTGGCGGGGTCGGCAGTCTGACATCCGACCGGGTCCGCACAGGTGACGGTAAACTCCGATATGACTTGCTTGTGGCAACCGGTAAAACCGTCACATGGTTCACTGCCCGAACTGGCGCGAGGAGCGCTGTAAGCGACGTACAGTTTTCCGTTGTTTACATAATCAGGATGAAACGCAAGACCGAGCAATCCACGTTCGTCAAAAACGAACCCACCGCCGAAGTCGATTCCGATGGGAATCATTCGATCCGTCAAGTCGAGAAACGGCGCGGATAGTAGGTTGCCGGCGGCGTCGACGACACGGATGAGACCACTTTGATCGACAATAAACAGTTGACCCGAACCGTCCCCTGCGTGCGTAACTCCCAGCGGAGCAGCCAACCCACTCGCAACCGGCTCAAGGTGAATCGGCAGCGCGGTTGCTGCGCACACCGGGGTAATCGTTGCACAAGTAGAGCCGTCTCCGCCATACGATGACCCGGCGCTTTCGCACGCCGTTTGCGTCACGCCGTCGGTACAAACCCCGGAAACACTGTCGCAGCATGCTCCGGTCAGAGGGGCGCAACCCGGATTGATCGTTCCGCATGTTGAAGCATCCCCGCCGTACCGCAGCCCGTCCGCTTCGCAAGCAGCCTGCGTGCGACCATCGGTGCAAACCAGTCCCACGTCGTCACAGCACGCGCCGACCGCAGCCATGGCTGTCGCCGTCTGATTGGTCAGGTAAATGATGTCGCCACTGCTGAAAAAGTTGTTATTGATGGCATTTCCCGCCACCCAGAACGTAACGGCACCCACGTCGTTTGCCGGTGCCTGCCACTGAACGGTGTACTCGGCTGCGTTGCCGAGAGAAGCCCAATTGGCAACGGCGTTACCAACGCCGGTCAGCGTGTGGTTGACCCATCCCGCGTTGGCGGGGTTGAACTGCGTGTCGGTCGGGTCGTCGAGAATCAACGACCCCACGTGTGTTCCGACACCATCTTCCACGCTGATCTGAAATCCCGCCCCCGCCTGGTCGGGGTCGGAAATGCGCACAAGCAAGTTGTAGATAACGTTGGGTTCATAGGTAGTCGGTGCGCCGATCAACTCAACCATCCCGTTTCCTGTGGCATTTCCGTGGCACTGCATGCACGTTGCGCCGAAGCTGGCGGTGCTACCGTTGCGTCCGGCGGGCGGTCCACTTCGAAACGCCGACGCATCACCGACAAAGACCAATAGCGTCAGTATTGTGACGATTCCGACGGTTAACCTTGTGGTCGTAGACATGCCCACGGTCTCCTGCGTGTGAGGTCGATCTTTTGGAAGGTCCGTGAGACCACCTGCGCGGAACAGCACCCCATTTGCTTTTGTGGTCGTACGATTCTGCACCCACCCCGGATGCACGGCGGGGCGATCGGCCCGTTCCATCCCCGCCACCAAAAAAGGCCTCGAAGCGCCCCCCATTCTCGCCGAAACCGGTGGCAATAGTCAAGCAAAATCGGTGGAAAGTCGGGGTCCGTGGCAAAATCGGCGGTCCTGCCTTACGGTGCAATAATCGATGCTCAGCCCCTCCACCGTGCCATCCCCTCGCGTCATTCAACCCCCCCTGTCATTCGAGCCCGCTCCTCGTGCAGTCCTCTTGGCGTTATTCCGAACCGATTCTCCGCATCATCCCCCACGGTGCCATTCTGAGCCCGCCGCAAGGGCCACGAGCCTGATGATAGCGTCGCGTCGGGAAAGACCCGTCTCGCCAATGGAGGCGAGGCGAGTTCGGCCCCGCAATTCGAGAGATTCATAGAATCCATGTCTGCCTCCTCGCACGTGCGGATTTGCCGTCTAACGCCCCGAGCTTCTCCGGCAGCACCTGCGAAAGACGGCGCGCATCTTCAGGTCTTTGTGTTTGCCCGGTCCGTTCCCGCTTTTTGACCGGATCATGCTGCTGCGATCTCGCCTGCCCGACGATCCCCAATGTGATCAGTGATACCGATGCCAAAAGGATTACTACTACAGCGCCACATAAGCTCCCGGAGCATCGGGAACGGCGTTCTCGGCGTCGAAAACGCGGGTCATGGTTGTCCGAATCGCCTCCATAAAGCCAAGCGGCGCTGTAGTATTACACGGCGTGCGTTCATGAATCATCCTCCGTTGCGAAGGCCACCGATTCGCAGAACATTTCTGCCTTCTGCATCGGACATTACCCCCCCCCGCCCCCTTAGCTGTCAAGGGGTCGTCCGATATTTCGAGGATCATTCTGCCCGTACTTGATTGCAGTGCGTCTGTATTCGGAAACCGTATTACTTTAGCGGTGTGGACGGAGAAACAAGCACGTTGCGAAACTGCAAGCGAGGTGCTTCGCCACGTTCAGCATGACAGACCTGAGCACCACGGGCTGGACTACGATCAATCACGTGCGATCGATTGGGGCGTGACGAAATGGGTATAACAAATCGGACGGGACGGATCGGGTATAGAAAATCAGGCACGACCGGTCCAACTGTTACAGACCCAGGGAGTCGCTCCCCCGAAAAATCCGCTGTATTCGTTCAGTTTTTCACAAACCCCCGAATGGTGGGCGCGGGGAACGATTGGATGTTGATTCGGGGGTTTTACGGCGGATTCCATCCTGCAATCATGGTCAGCGAGGGGATTCGTTACACCGATCGGCAAATGAACTGTTGCAAATCCGACCGTGTGCAGTTACACTGCCGGGGCATTTTCTTTTCATGGTGCAGTCGGAGCGGAAGGATAGCCGTTTCTGTTCTCGGACGGGGTAGAAAGGCTTTGCCATGCAATGTTTAGGTAATTCACTGCGTGTTTTGATCGTAGCCTCCGGGGTGTTGGGCGTGTTGTCCACAAGCGCCGCCGGGGCTGAACTTGTAAAACTTGGGCCTCCGCCGGGCGCGAACTGGTTCGGGTTTTCCACTGCCACCGACGGAAACTTTGTAGTTGTTGGAGACCTGGGCTTTGACGATCCGACGGTCACGCAAACAATTGGGGTGGCCATTGTCTACCGCCGTGAGGGTGGGCAATGGGTTCAGGATTCGGTGCTTGTACCCCAAAACCCTTCCGCGATAAAGCTCTATGGCTACAGCGTCGCCATCGATCACGACATCATCGCCGTCGGGGCGTACTCCGATTTCAGTGTCTGTCAAAACTTCGGGGATTGCAGTATGGGATCGGTCAACGTGTTTCGTCACGAGCCAAGTGGATGGGTTTTTGAGGCTAAGTTGTTTCCGTCGGGAGCCCCCGAAGAAACTCGGTACGGTCAGTTCGTCTCGCTTAGCGAAGGCAGGGCCGTGGTAAGTGCGCCATCAGAAACGGATGCAACGGGCCAGCTTCGCGGAGCTGTCTACATCTTTCGTCGCGAAGGCACGAGTTGGGTCGACGAGGCGCGCATCGATCCTTCGGACATCGCGGATGGGTCCGCGATAAGCTTTACGGGAAATGCGTTTGCCCTTGATGCTGAGCGATTGCTATTGAGTGCTACGACGATCGACGGCGACGCTACGGCATATGTGTTTCGGCGTGCGGGCACGACTTGGACCGAGGAAGCCCAATTGGTCTTGCCGACTCCTGATGGAAGGTCTCAATTCGGGCCCGGGCCCTTCGTCGATTTAAGCGGTGATGTGGCCGTCGTGGGCGGGGCGGCAAGCAACGCCTTCGTGTATCTTCGCGGCGCCGGAGGCTGGTCGTTCGATGCGACGCTGTCGAATCTGGATCTCGTCGCCGGTGGTCAGGAAGTGAAAACATCCGTGAATACGGACGGTTTCAACGTTCTCGTCTCTACGATCGCCGGTAACTCTCCGAGCGTTCCCGCCAGCACTTTTGCTGTCTATCAGCGCGACGACCACGGTTGGATTAGAGATTCCGTGCTGCAACCTTCCAGTGATATCATTGTTTCCACACAGGGCGCACCAACCGACATGCGAGACGGATTGGTCACGGTTGGCGCGCGCTTACCGGGTACGACCTTGGACTTCAGCACGAGTAGCGCGTACGTCTTCGATGCTCCCGTTCCGGCGTTCAACTCACCCGGTCCTCTTGTCCCGGCGGTATCCACTTGGGGTTTGGTGATGATGGTTTTGATGCTGATGAGCGCTGCCACGTGGATCGTCAAGCGCCGCATGTTGACGATTTGATCGGACCGGGTCGACTTTTCTTAGATTTATCTTCGCGCAGGTCACTGCCGGAACCGCTCTGCCCGAGAGTCGGGTGTACCGTCGCCGCCCGGTCGATCTGGGTCTGTAGCGGTTGGGGCTGGCCCTCTCATGTCCGACTGTTACACTCGATTCGTCGTGCTCCAACCCGTCATGCTGCGTCTCGCGAGGGATCTCGCCGTCAGCATCGCAACGTGCTTGTGCGCGGGGAGATACTTCGCCGGTCTTCGGCAGACTCAGAATGACATGAAAGGGTGACAAGGCGCCGGACTGAGAATGACGGAGGGGGACGACGCAGAGGGCGGGTTTAGAATGACACGGTGGGGCGGGGCTGCGTATCAATCGTTACACCGCAAGACAAGACCGCCGATTTTGTCGCAGACACGGTCGACCATCGTTTTGTCATTGGTGCAGGCGCCTGGAGCAAGTTCGAGCATGATTACGCAACGTGAACCATGCCCCACCCACCCGGAATATCCGTCGCTTATGAACGATGTGGCAGGCGATCGTTGCACATCGCAGTTCTTCTGCCGGGTTCAAAGCCCGCCCGGAAACAACGGCGGCAGGATACCGGGGTCATGCACACATCGTGAGTCCGCAAGATCATTCGTCTGTGCGCATTTTGAGCGCGAAAACCACGTGCTGTGCGTAGTGTGGTGGCGATAACTCCATTCTTTTCGTCGTTACGTCCCGAAAACAGCAGCCCATAGACGCGGGGGAGGGTTTTGGCCATGATACCCGCGAATGCGGTCTCAAAACGGAGGATTCACATTTGGCGTCGGACAATCAAAAAAGAATCGACTCACATGCCGATACTACCGGGACGGGTGGCCGGGACGTTCCGGCTCACGCGAAGTATGTTCAACCATCTGCCGACGGTTGCAGTGGGCAATTGGGTCAAAGTCACGCTGCGGCGCTTCCCCCGGTCGGGGTTCAGTGCCATGCACTAGGCACCTGCATCAAGGAGTTTTCTTCCGTGGACACAGCAATCAACCCACCCGTGGGGCACGAACACAAGCCGGTTAAACTGAGCGGTCTGGCCTGGATCGCGATTGCACTGGGAGCCGTTGCCATCGGGGTGCTGATGGTGCAATCGCTGGGTGGGCACGGCGAGGTGCACGGTGCTCACGGTCATGCGCCGGCGATCTGGTCGATTATCCCGTTCGTGGGCATCTTGCTGTGCATTGCGATTTTGCCGCTGATTTCCGCGACGGAGCACTGGTGGGAGAGCAACAAGAATCGCCTGATGGTTTCGATGCTTTTTGGGGCGATGACGCTTTCGTACTACCTCTTGACCTATGGTTCAGCCAAGGTCGCTTCCGTTCTCGAGCACGCGATTCTCGGGGAATATATTCCGTTTATCGTGCTTCTTTTTGCGTTGTACGTGATTAGCGGCGGGATCTGTCTTAAGGGCGATTTGGCTGCGCATCCGGGAACGAATACGGCGTTTCTGGCGATCGGGGCACTGATCGCGAGCTTTGTTGGGACCACCGGGGCGAGTATGCTCTTGATTCGTCCTCTTTTGCAAACCAATTCCGAGCGCAAGCACAAAGTGCACACGGTCGTGTTTTTTATCTTTTTGGTAAGCAACATCGGCGGGTGCCTGTTACCCATCGGCGACCCGCCGCTGTTTTTGGGTTATCTCAAGGGCGTTCCGTTTCTTTGGACGCTTGGGCTTTGGAAAGAATGGGCGACGATGTGCGTTGTCTTGCTGGTGGTGTACTTCATCTGGGACACGAAGGTTTACAAGACCGAAACGGTGCGCGACGTCGTTCGCGATGAGACGCAGGTTACCAAGCTGACGCTTTCGGGCAAGGTGAACTTTGTTCTTTTGCTGGGTATTGTTTTCTGTGTGGCGCTTGTCAAGCCCGGCGAGGAGTTCTTTGGTCTGGGGTTTAATACATTCCCGTTTTTGCGTGAGCTGTTGATGCTGGCGCTCGTGGTGGCATCGCTGAAGCTGACTTCCAAGAAGATCCGCAAGGACAACGAGTTCAATTATCACGCGATTCTGGAGGTCGCCGCCCTGTTTATCGGGATTTTCATTTGTATGCAGGCGCCGATCGAGATTCTCAACGCCAGTGGGGAAGCGCTCGCGCCTTATCTCGGCTCGCCCCATGCGTTTTACTGGGCGACGGGTACGCTTTCGAGTTTCCTGGACAACGCGCCAACGTACGTCGTATTCTTTGAAACCGGAAAGACGATGACCGACGCGTCCGCGGGCGACGCGCTTGCCCTCACGGACGGGGCGATTGCGCTTCATATTTTGGTGGCGGTCTCGCTGGGGTCGGTATTCATGGGCGCGATGACCTACATCGGCAACGGACCCAACTTCATGGTTAAGAGTATCGCCGAACAGAGCGGCGTGAAAATGCCCAGCTTCTTCGGGTATATGATTTACAGCGTTTGCATTCTCGTTCCGCTGTTTCTTGTCGTGACGCTGATCTTCCTGTAGGGTGTTGTCCTCCCGGATTTGGGGTTCTGTGCGGCGCGCGTGATCGTGCAAGGAAGCGGTGCGGCGACGGTTCTGCCTGGGCCTAGCAGGGCTTGGGGCGGACCGCGCCGAAGGTGACGGAAAATGCTAATACGATTTGACTGTCCCGCCTGCGAAGGATCTCACTCTTTCGACATGCCGGAAACGACGATTCACATGACCTGCTCGCGCACGCACAAGGTGGTCGAGATTCGCGTGACCAAGGGGGGCGACGTGAAATCGTGCGTGGTGGGAAGCGACGATTCGAAGGTGAAAACGGACCGGTAAGACCGTCGGCGTTTTTTGGACGCTCGCGGCGCATGAAATGAACTTGGACGAGCTTGGTGCGTACAGCTCATTGGGCGCTATGGCAGACGAAACCACTCAACCGACCGGCAATTCCGACGCGGGCGATGCCCCGCTTGTGCGGCGGGGGCGACGTGGCTACGTTGTTCCCGTTCTTCTCGGGCTTTTGGTGGTCTCCGTCTATCTCAATGTTTTCAGCGGGCCTGTTGCGCCGCCTCCGGGATGGGGTGATGACCTTGCCGTCGCCGTGGCGACTGCAAAAAAGACGAACAAGCCCGTGGTGGTCGCGTTTTACGCCGATGGGTGACCGTCGTGCAAGGTCATGGACCGCGAGGTCCTGCCGTCGCGCCTGGTTCAGGACGCGATCAAAACCTTCGTTCCCGTTCGTCTGAACGCGTGGAAAGAGCCTGAAATCTGCGAGCGCTATCGTGTCGTTGCCACCCCGAGTTTTGCCGTTCTCGATCCGACGGGCAAGCTCGTGCTTCGCACGGATGGCTACCTCGCACCCGCGGACTTTGTTTCGTTTCTTCAGGCGGGAAAAGCCGCGATTAAAACGGCGTCGTAAGGAGCGGTTTTCCGGCGAGGCGTGTTTTCAGGTATCGCCCTGTGTGACTCTTTCCGCACTGAGCGACTTCCTCAGACGTCCTTGAGCCACAATCTCTCCTCCGGCGTCGCCGCCCTGTGGACCCAGATCAATCACCCAGTCCGCACATTTGACGACGTCAAGGTTGTGCTCGATGACGACAACGGTTTGACCCCGATCGACCAGGCGATTGAGCAGCGTCAGCAGGTTGCGCACGTCGGCGAAATGCAAACCGGTGGTGGGTTCATCGAGCAGGTAAAGCGTGCGTACCTCCGCCGAACGGTGCAACTCTGCGGCCAATTTGACGCGCTGCGCCTCGCCGCCCGATAGTGTGCTCGATGCCTGTCCGAGTGTCATGTATCCCAGCCCGACGTCCTTGAGCGCTCGGAGTCGTCCGGTGATGTTGCTGAAGTTGTCAAAAAACCGGACGGCTTTTTCGACGGACATATCCAACACATCGGCGATGTTGTGTCCGCGGTAGCGAATCTCAAGCGTCTCACGGTTGTAGCGTGCTCCCTGACACTCGTTGCAGGTGACGTATACATCGGGAAGAAAGTGCATGGCGATTCGTTTCACCCCCTGCCCCTCGCAAAGCTCGCACCGTCCGCCCCTGATGTTGAAGCTGAATCGAGCGCTGCTGTATCCGCGAATTTTGGCCTCCCGCGTTTTGGCGAAAAGTTCACGAATGAGATTGAAAACACCCACATACGTTGCGGGGTTGCTGCGCGGCGTGCGCCCAATCGGAGATTGATCCACCTCGATCACCCGATCGATGTTGGACGCTCCCGTGAGTCTTGCGAACGGACCGGGTCGAGGACCGGATCCGTCGAGCGCTCGCTTGAGCGCCCGGTGCAACACTTGATTGATCAGCGTACTCTTGCCGCTTCCCGAAACGCCTGTGACCGCGACGAGACAGCCAAGGGGGATGTTCACGTTGATTTGTTTCAGGTTGTTGGCCGTGACCTTCTGCAATTGGATCGCGCTTTTAGGATCAATCGGGCGGCGCGTTTCGGGAACCGACACACGCGATTTCCCCGTTAGAAACCGGGCGGTGATGCTTTCTTCGCATCGCAGTACTTCGCCGGGCGGACCTTGTGCAACGAGGTTGCCGCCGTCCGCTCCTGCGCCGGGTCCGATGTCAATCATATAGGTCGCACCCGCGATCATCTCTTCGTCGTGCTCGACAACGATGACGGTGTTGTCCAGCGCGGTCAGTCGTTCGAGGATTTCGCGCAGTCGGCGCGTATCGCGCGGATGCAGTCCGATCGTCGGCTCGTCCAGAACGTAGCATACTCCGGCCAACTGGCTGCCGATCTGTGTGGCCAATCGGATTCGCTGGAACTCGCCGCCGGATAACGTCGTACTCGCGCGATCCAGCGTGAGGTATTCGACGCCCACGTCGCACAGGAATCCCAGCCGACGTCGAAGCTCGGAAACCAGAGGAGACGCCACCTTCTCCCGCTCGCCTTCGAACAAAAGACCGTCGAAAAACGCCCGCGCCTGCGCGATGGTCATTCGTGAAACGTCGGCGATGCTCTGGTTCGCTACGTTGACGCATAACGCGGATCGACTCAGGCGCGCTCCTGCGCATTGCGGGCAGGGCGACTCGCTCAAAAACGCGTGCAGGCGCTGCTTGGCCGACTCTGATTCGGTCGTTTCCCAGCGCCGTTTGAGATTGGGAATCACGCCCTCGAACGTCGCGCCGAACTGTCTGGCGTTTTCTTCGGTCGTTCCAAAAAGCAGAATGTCGCGTTTGTCTTTGGCCAAATTGCGAAACGGCGCGTCGGGGAGAACATGAAATCGCTCGCAAAAATCCTTGACGGTTTCCGTGTAAACCGTGTTGAGTTTCCGTCCTTGTTTTCGCCAGGCGGCGATGGCGCCTTCGTTGAGCGAGCGGTTGGGATCGGGGACGACCAGCTCCACGTCGAAATCAAGCGAGGTGCCAAGTCCGCTGCACGCCTCGCACGCACCCTGTGGCGAGTTGAAGCTAAACAACTGGGGAGAAAGATCGTCTACGCGAACCTCCGCGTGATGAGGACAAGCAAGGGCGGTACTGTAGGGTTGGTCGATCCATTGCCCGTCACCCGAATCCGCCGCGATGATCACGCGTCCGCACGAAAGGCGCGTCGCAAGCTCGATGCTGTCGGCGAGTCGCTGTTTCATCTCTTGCTTGACTTTCAAACGATCGACGACAACGTCAATGTTATGCTTTTTTCCAGCCGGTAGTGGTTGTAGCTCTTCCAGGGTTGCAACTTCACCGTCGATCCGCGCGCGAACGTACCCATCCTTGATAATCCGCTCAATGAGCTTGGCGTGTTTTCCCCGTTGCCGGGAAACCATTGGAGCCAGGACCAGAATCCGCTGTCCCTTAGGGGATGCGAGCACCGCGTCCACGATTTGCGACGTGGTTTGTTTGACGATGGGGGAGCGACAGATCCAACAACGCGGCTCGCCTGCGCGTGCGAACAGGACGCGCAGAAAGTCGTGAATCTCGGTGGTCGTCGCGACGGTGGAGCGGGGACCGGCGGTTCCCGAGCGTTGATCAATCGCAATGGTCGGACTCAGCCCCTCGATGCGATCTATGTCGGGTTTTTGCATTTGCTGAAGGAACTGGCGGGCGTAGGCGGACAGCGACTCGACGTATTTGCGCTGACCTTCGGCGTAAATAGTGTCAAACGCCAGGGAACTTTTTCCCGATCCCGAGAGTCCGGTGATGACGGTGAGGCTTCCGCGCGGAATGGCCACGTCGATTCCGCGGAGATTGTGCTGACGAGCGCCGAAGACACGAATCGCCGAGTTTTCGCCCATGTCGTGCAACGTTTCGCCGTTTGGTGATCAAATCGCCCGGTGCACCATCATCATTTTCCCGATGGTCGAACCGGCTAGCGTATGCGGAATGAGCGTCGGTAGCAATCGCAGCGCCTGCGATGATCCGTGTGCGGTTGTGGTGGTCGTGAAGTGTCCGAAAATGTCGATCGGCATCTCCAGGCGTGGTGGCTTGGTATTGCGTGTTTACGGATGGATTGGGTCTGACCGACATAGATTAGGGGGTTGCGAGGGGGGTTCGGGCGGTGAATGTGTTTCACTCCCGTCACCGCTTTTTGTGGATTAGTGGACCTTCGTGAGGCAGGTTCGTATATTGAAGTAGGGCTGGGTTGCGCCCGTCTGCCGTCGCGGGGTTGGTGGACGTTTCACGCGGATCCAAAACCAAAACGCCGGCGACGTGCCGACAACAAACCCGGACAGTCTGACGGGAAGGAGATCACATGCAACGAAGGTCGCGCCACACAATTCATTCCATGAGTCTTTCCATTCTTTCGGTGGGGCTTTCGTTGGTGGGGATTGCCCCCGCGTTGGGGCAAGGCGCTAAGATAGCGTCGGCGTCCAACCCCGACGAAGTATGGCAGCAGAGCGTCAAACTTTGTTCTCAAGGTCACTTCGAGCAGGCCGGTGCGCTGCTCAGCAAGATCGACAAGTCTGTGGAGCAGGTTGCGCAGGTTCGCCAATGGTTGAGCGAGTTTGAAAAGGAGCAGGCATCACGGAAAAAACTCGACCACCAGGAATATGAGAAGTATGTGCGATACGCCAAGCAACGTATCGAGCGAAAGGAATACACCAAGGCGTTGGATCAAGCGATCAAGGCGGCCGACGTTGCGGAGGATCGCGACGGGATGCTGGCGACGGACTGGATGAGAAAGCTGGTCAACGACGCACTCGAGGCGGCCGATCATTTTCGCAAGGATCACAAGTGGCGAAAAGCGTGGCACATCTATGCCGATTTGGGTGTGCTTTACGACCGCGAACCTCGTTATCAAAAGCTGGAAAACGCCGTCCTGACGCATCTTCGCCTAGACGCGATGTTCGGCGAAAAAAGCAACTGGAAGGAGCGTCTGGAGCGCGTGCAGTGGCGCGATGCGGAGGCTGCGCTGGAGCACATCGAGTACTACTACGTTGAAAAGCCTGATTTCAAAGCGATTACCGAGGCAGGACTGGAGCAGATGTTGCTCCTGGCTGAGTCCAAAAGTGCACAGGATACGTTCAAGGGGTTGGCGGACGACGACGAGCGCAACGACTTTGAAGTGCGAATCCAGCAACACCTCGACCAGGTGCGCGGTGCGCCCGCCGTGGATCGCAAGGAATGCGTTCGGCGATTCCGTCGGGTGATTCGGATCAATCGCGACACCGTGCGTCTTCCTGAAGAACTGGTCGTCAAGGAGTTGATGACCGGAGCGTTGCAACCGCTGGACGATTTTACCAGCATCATTTGGCCCAGCGCCACGGAAGACTTCGACAAGCACACGCGCGGGGATTATATCGGGGTGGGGATCTCCATTATCAAAAACCAGCTGGACGAAACCGAGGTTGTCACCCCGCTGGAAGACGCCCCCGCATTTCGAGCGGGCGTGCAGGCCGGCGACGTGATTACCCACGTTGATGGTGTTTCGATCAAGGGATACTCAACCAACAAGGTCGTCGAGACCATCACCGGGCCTCGCAATACACACGTTGTACTCACAATTCGACGAGGTAAAAAAAGCATCGACTTTGATCTCGAACGCAAGAAGGTCAAAATTCAATCGGTCAAAGGTTGGAAGCGAAAACCCGACGAAACCTGGGACTACTGGCGGGACAAGCAGCGCGGTATCGCATATATCCGTGTGACGAACTTTCAGCGTAACACGGTCGAAGACGTTCAAAATGTCATCAGCGAGCTGAAACCGCAAGGATTGAAGGGTTTGATTCTTGATCTTCGCTGGAACCCCGGGGGATTGCTCGACCAGGCCTGGCGGATGTCGGCGCTGTTCCTAAAACAAGGCGATCGAATTGTCAGCACCAAGGGGCGTAACCCGCGCGAGGATCAGGTGCTCGATTCACCGATGGATGGCCCTCTATTCGGTTTGCCGCTCGTCGTGCTGGTCAACGACAGCAGTGCCAGCGCCTCAGAGATCGTATCGGGGGCGATTCGTGACAACAAAAGCGGGGTGGTGATCGGGGAGCGCACGTTTGGAAAATTCAGCGTCCAGAACCTGATTCAACTGAGTTCGTCCCAGGCCAAGTTGAAGCTGACCACCGCTCGCTATTATCTGCCAAGCGGCGTATCGCTCCACCGTGAACCCGGTTCGCAGACCTGGGGTGTTGAGCCGCAGATTCCCATCCGGCTGTCGCGCTGGGAAGCGTTCAACGCATGGCAGGCGCGTCGCGAGATGGATTTGCTCGGTCCCAAAAAGCCTGAGGCAAAAGAAAAGGAGGCCGACGCGAAGGATGCGAAGGACTCGGATGCCAAGGATTCCGACGCGGAAAAAGACGGCGATGAAAAGGTGGCGGACTCCTCCAAGGACGAGGACGAAGAAAGCAAACTCCCGCCGCTCGACCAGCCGGACGAAAACGACCGCCCTAAGGGGGTCGATCCGCAGGTGGACTCGGCTCTGCTCTTTCTTCGTGTCAAGTTGATGGCCCAGCGTTATCCGACACTCGCCGCCGCTGATCCGAAAGACTCGCCGCGGGGTAAGACACCCGTGGAAGCCAAGCCGTAAATGCGGTGCGAAACGCTACGCGGGGTCGGCGGATCCTTTTTTGATTCGCCGATCCTTTTGCGCTCGCTGATGATGATCGATGGCCGCCTGCGACCGTAGAGGGTTGGCGGTTGTTATCGGGGAACTCCGTGCCTTTTGTTTCCCCCTGGAAAGGATGCACGCGGGGAGGGTCAAGCGGTGCGCAGCAAGAATCCAGGGTGCAACCCATGCCCGAGATGACGCAAGCCAGGCGAGTCCTTTCGGTATTGGCGGGGCAAGCGTCCGATCGCCCGCCGGTTGGCTTCTGGCATCATTTCCCATCAAACGCGGTCAGCGGTCGGGCTGCGGTTGAGGCGCATCTTCGTTTTCTCGATCGCTATCCGGTCGACTTTCTCAAGATCATGAATGACAACCCCTACCCGACAAGGCGGGTGGTTCAGTGCGTGGCGGATCTACGTAGTCTTTGCGTTCTTAACGGCGACGAAGCGGGTTATGGGTTGCAACTGGAGGTCATCCGCGCGCTCGCCGACGCGCTCGCCGGAGAGTTTTTGTTGGTCACAACACTCTTTAATACGTGGACCACGCTGCGAAAAATCGTTACCCCGCCGGGGTCAGACCGTTCACGTCCGCCGGTTCTTGGCGGGGCGGTTGCGGAGGCGGATCGTCGGATGCACGCGTTGGTGCTCGAAGATCGAACGGCGGTTGCGGAGGCGTTGCATGGGATCGCCGCGTCTCACGCCAACTTCGTTGCCAATTGTTTGCAGGCGGGGGCGGATGGAATCTTCCTGAGTGTTCGAGAGGACCGTGTAAACACGCCCTAGTTGGGGGAAACGACTTATCGCGATCTTGTCGAACCGACCGACCTTGCGATCTTAAAATCGGCCTCTCCCGCCCGTTTCAACATCCTTCATGCGTGCGGTGTTCCCTGTGACCTGCCGCGTCTTTCCACGTACCCCGTTCACGCGATCAACTGGGCGGATCGGGCGGGTGGTCCGTGCATCCGCGAGGTGGCGGGGAAGCTCGATGCGGTGATCTGCGGCGGGGTGAACAATCTGAAAACGCTCCCTTCGGGTACGCCCGAACAAGTCAAACGCGAGGTGCGCGACGCCCTTGCACAGGCGGGAGACGCGCCGATGATCATCAGCCCGGGTTGTACTTTTGATCCGGATGTGGTACCACCCGCCAACCTTGATGCAATGATCGAGGCGGTGAAGGCGTGCGGCTGACGCCCCGCCGGGGTAACGCCAACTTAAACAGGAAAAGAGTCAGAAGAAGCGACCATGGAACGAACACTCATCATTTTGAAACCGGACACGATCCAGCGGCGTCTTGTCGGGCGCGTTCTGGAACGTTTTGAGAACAAGGGTCTTTCGCTTGCAGCCATGAAACTCATGAAGATTCCGCGCGACCTGGCTGAGCGCCATTACGCTCCGCACAAGGGCAAGCCCTTCTATCCGGGATTGATCGACTACATCACATCCGGTCCGGTCGTCGTGCTCGTGTTGCAGGGCCATCGGTGCATCGAAATCGCGCGGACGCTGATGGGTAAGACCTTCGGCTATGAGGCGGCCCCGGGAACGATTCGGGGTGACTTTGGGGCATCCCGTTCGTACAATCTGGTACACGGGAGCGATTCGCCGGAGTCGGCCGCTACGGAAATCGCGCTTTACTTCGGCGATGATGAGTTGCTTGAGTATCCGCACGCGTCGAGCGAATGGGTTTACCCCAAAGACGACACGTAACGGTCTTTTTTGTTTTCCTCGTGGGTGAATGGTCGGTCCTTCAGATCCGCGACGTGGGAGAGCGGAGAAATAGCTTTCTTTTCGGAATTCTTCGGATCGCTTCCCTGTGGACGAGGATCCGTTCGTGGCTTCTTATGCACGTTCTTGCTGAATCCTCGGTTTTATGCGTGGTACCGGCGTCTTTCCGGTGAAGACACCTTTGTTGGAGGCCCACCGCCTGGAAGAGGGGGCCACAAAACCACCAAGCAATGCCCGCAAAGATGATCCCATACGAGTTTGTGCGGCGGGGCGAACGGGAAATGCTTTCCCGCGTGGACTTGTTGCACACGGAGATGAACAGGCGGCGAAGCTGCCGCTTTTTCAGCGATGAGGCGGTTCCGCGCGAGATTCTTGAAAAGGTGATTGCCATCGCCCATTCCGCCCCCAGCGGTGCGAATCGCAAAGCGTGGCGGTTTGTTGTCGTGGACGATCCGACAATCAAACGCAAAATCCGTCTTGCAGCCGAAAAGGAGGAGCGGGAAAGTTACGGTCATCGCATGCCGCAGGCGTGGCTTGAAGCGCTGGAACCGATCGGGACCGACGCTCACAAGCCCTTTTTGGAGATTGCACCCTACCTTGTCGTGCTGTTTCGCATCGACTGGGAGGAAATCGACGGGAAGCGTTACCCGAACTACTACCCGCACGAGTCAGCCGGGATCGCCGCCGGGTTTTTCATTATGGCCTGTCACCAGGTCGGACTGGCAACGCTGACCCACACACCCAGTCCGATGGGTTTCATGCGGGACATCCTAAAGCGCCCGATCAACGAGAAACCGTTCCTGTTGATGCCCGTTGGCTATCCCGCTGGGGATTGCACCGTCCCGGACCTTCCCAAAAAGCCGCTGTCCGAGGCGTTGCAATGGAATACCGGTCGGTAATCAAAGCAAAACGACCACGCAACCTCTATTCTTGTCCCTCCTTCTGTCAGCTCGCCACCTCTTTTGTCCCTCCTCTTGTCCGCGCGTCGCATCCTTCGTCCCCCCTTGCCAAAGGGGGATTCAGGGGGGTCGCCCGCTTCTTCGCGCCGGAGCATAATCCGTTATCGTGTAGCAGTCCCACTCCCCCCAGACGAAGCGTCAATCTGTCGGGAACATCCGCGACTGAAGTCCGCGGCTCGCTACGCAACTGACCTTCGCGTCGTCTGCGCGACCGTCAGGATTCGACATCGTGCGACACGTGCGCCGTTGACACAATGCTTGGCCCGTCTTACGGTTGCAGGCCGTTCGAATGGAACGCCTTGAGCGGTGCTGCTGCGGAGCGAAAGAAGCCCATGTCCGAATCATTGCAACGAACGCCGCTATATGACGCGCACCTCGCGTTCGGGGCGAGAATGGTTGCGTTTGCGGGATGGGAAATGCCCGTGCAGTTTTCCGGGATCACCGCCGAACACAACCATACGCGAAACGCGTGCAGCGTATTCGACGTTTCACACATGGGGCGGTTGAAACTGACGGGCGGCGACTGCGAAGTGTTTTTGGATCGCCTTTGTACGCGTAAGCTCGCCGGGGCCGAGGTGGGCCGCTCCTATTACACCCATATCTGCCGGGAGGACGGCGGCGTCCTTGACGACGTGATCGTTTCACGGTTCGACGAGCACTGGGGAATTGTTTGCAACGCGTCCAATCGCGAAAAGATCGTCCGGTGGATCGATTCGCATTGCGCCGGCGCGGACGTGAACCTGTCCGATGAGACGACCGCTACGGCGATGATCGCTTGCCAGGGGCCCAAAACGATGGAAATCGCAGAGCAACTTGGCGCCGGCGATCTTTCGTCTCTCAAGCGATATCGATTCACGGTTCGCCAGGTCGGACCTGTTTCGATCACGCTCTATCGCTGCGGATATACCGGCGAAGATGGCCTTGAAGTCGTTCTGCCTGCTGGACTCATCGGGATGCTGCTTCCGAGACTTCTCGGTACGCCCGAGGCACCCCACTCGGTTGTCAAACCGGCAGGGTTGGGGGCGCGCGATACGCTTCGGATCGAAGCGGCGATGCCGCTTTATGGTCACGAGCTGTCCGAGGATTGGGATTCGTTGACCGCCGGGCAGGGTTGGTGCGTGGATTTATCCAAGGATTTCATCGGGGCGGACGCGATGCGGAGCGTCAAGGAACAAGGATTGCCCCGCCGCCTTGTCGGGTTGGTGTTGGAGGGTCGGCGGATCGCTCGTCAACATGCGGCGATTTATTACAACGGCGAAGCGATCGGGGAGGTGACCAGCGGAACGCTCAGTCCGACCTTGGGAAAGAGCATCGCGATGGGATTCGTTGCAGCCCGGAAATCGCAGGTCGGGACGAACCTGGAAGTGTCGGTAGGGACCAAACAAGTTTCCGCGACCGTGGTAAAATTGCCGTTTTACAAAAGAGCGTGATCGCGTTAGATAGTCGGGCCAAGGCGCGGGGCGCCCCCGACGGGGTTAGACTGTTTTGGTAGGTGATTTTGCGGACAAGAACGCTGGGAGGATCCAATGATCATACCCCCTGATCGACGATACGCCGAGACGCACGAATGGTTCCTGATCGAAGAAGGCATTGCCACCATGGGGATCACCCAATATGCCGCGGACGAGTTGACCGATATCACATATGTCGAGCTACCCGAGGTGGGCAAGATCGTTGGGATGGGCGACAGCGTCGGCGAAGTCGAATCCGTCAAGGCGACTTCCGAAGTTTTTACGGCCATTTCAGGGAAAATCACGGAAGTTAACGTGGCACTTGTCGATCACCCCGAATTGATCAATGATGACGCATTCGAAGAGGGCTGGATTGTTCGCATCGCTGCGGACAACGAAAAGCAGATTCGCTCGCTGATGACTGCCAAAGAATACGCTTCTTTCCTCAAACACGCCGGATAATCCAAATATCCGACCGTCTGGAGCTGTTGCTCCGTCAATTCTCGATGTGCGGGTTGGGGTACCCGATCCGAGCTTCGCTCCGTCAGGGGCGGATGGCGTTCGACCCCGCAGGACCGGGTGTCACCAAGCGTATGGGCGACGGTAACCAATACTTCGTCCGACGACCGCCGATAAACCCTTGATGTGACTTCTGAAAGGGGGCATTGTTGCAGCTCTTTCGCTATAACGTATTTATTGGAAATAGGTTGCGCTTGAATCCGCGAATTGCTCGACATTTGATCCTACCGCTTCACGAACGGCTGCTGGGGCGCAAAACGCTTCCGACGGCGGCGCAGCTTGAGTGGTCCCAGTGGAATTCGCCGGATGAGTTGCAGACGCTGCGCCGAGGTAAGCTGCGAGCGATTTTGGACCATGCGGCTACCCATACCGTTTTTTATCGCCAACGACTGGGCGAGTCGGGCGTGGACCTTGGGCGCGTCGACCCGTTCGAGGTTCTCAAAAAACTTCCCGTGCTCGACAAACACGCGATTCGTCAGTCGATCACGAAGATGCTCTGGCGGGAGGCGCCGGGCGGGTTGTTCGAGTGCAGCACCGGCGGATCGACTGGTGAACCGCTTACCTTCTACGTTGATCGTCGCAGGCAGGCATGTGACCAAGCCGCTCGGATTCGTACGCATCGCTGGTTCGGCGTTGCACCGGGGGACCGCGAGCTTTATCTGTGGGGTTCGCCGATTGAGACAAGCCGCACCGACCGGGTGAAGCGGTTCCGCGATGGGTTGTTCAATCATCTGCTTCTCAGCGCCTTCGAGATGTCTCCGCAACGCATGGACCGATACGTTGCGCAGTGGAATCGGTTTCGACCGGTTTCCCTGTTTGGTTACCCCAGCAGTATCGCTCTTCTTGTTCAACATGCGAAACATCGAAACATCGACCTGGATCGACGAGCGCTCAAGGCTGTCTTTGTAACGGGCGAAGTGTGTTTGCCCGAAGATCGAGAAGCGATCGAGGCGTTCTTTGCGGTGGCAGTGGCGGATTGCTACGGAAGTCGCGATGCCGGATTCATTACGCACCAATGTCCGCAGGGTTCGATGCACGTGATGGCAGAGCACGTGGTTGTGGAAGTGATGCGAAATGGTCTCCCCGTTGCGGTTGGACAAGAGGGCGAGATCGTCGTCACGCATTTGGATAACTACGTGATGCCCTTGATTCGATATCGCACGGGTGACGTCGGTCGTCTTTTGCCGGGACGGTGTGCTTGCGGGCGTGGGTTGCCCCTGATGGACGTGATCAACGGTCGTACCACGGACTTTTTGTACCTTCCCGACGGTACCGTGAAGCACGCACTTTCAATTATCTATCCACTTCGGGCGACGCCGGGTATCAAACAGTTTCGCGTTACGCAGGGATGCGACTACGGCGTTGTCGTCGATGTTGTTTGTGATGATCGAGTGGCCCGGGTTTCGCTCGAATCGGTCAGACGAAAAGTGCGTCCCGTGTTGGGCGACTCCATTTCTCTTGACGTGCGGCGTGTGGAGCGGATTCCCGCCTCGCGGTCCGGAAAATATCGTTACGTTATCTCTCGCGCGTCGGCGAATTGTCCCACTGTCGAACCGAAAGCTCAACGCTATGCCTAGTACACCAACGCAATTCAGGCGCGCAGGGCGACCGATCGTTCCGCCCGCTCCGGATATTCGACCGTGCAGGGTGACGGTGTTGGAGCCAGGGGACGTTCGCCGGTGGGACCGGTACGTGCATGATCACCGAGACGGGACGATTTTTCATACGACGGGATGGCAGAAGGCGGTATCCGACTGCTTTCGACACCGCCCGTACTATCTGGTTGCAAGTCGCGAGCAGGATTTTGTGGGCGTGCTGCCTCTTTTTTTGGTCAAAAGTCGCCTCGCGGGTCGACTGTTGGTGAGCGTTCCATACGCGGTGGGTGGTGGAATCCTGGCCGATGATCGGCGCGTAGCGCGGGCGCTGTTTGAACATGCCAGGGGGATCGCCGACGAACAGCGGTGTCGTTCGATTGATTTTCGCAGTTCAACGGCAGCGGTTGCGGACCTTCCCGTTATCGATCGCTACGTGGGATTCGCAAGGGAGCTTCCCTTGCGTGCGGAAGACGTTTTGGGGTGGTTGCCGCGCAAGGCCCGGGCGGCTGCCCGCAACGGGCGGGACAAGTACGGTCTGTCGATTTCATTCGGCAGGCGTCACCTCCACGACGTGTGGTTGCTCTATACACGAAGTATGAAACGCCTCGCGTCGATCGCGTATCCGGAGTCTTTTTTCCGGTCGATCGTGGGTCGGATGTCCGGGAGATGCTGGGTGTGCCTGGTGCGAAACGATGGGCGACCGGTGGCGGGATTGGTGACATTACTCTTTCGCGACCGTGTGATGCCCTACTTCATCGGAACATCGGACGACGCAAAGCGCGTCAGCGCTGCGAACTTTATTTACTATTGCGTCATGGAGCGAGCCGTCGGCGAGGGAATGCGTATCTTCGACTTTGGTCGTTCGCGCGTGGACAACACGGGGAGCTACAACTTCAAGCGATTCAATGGGTTTGACCCGAAACCGCTTGAATACCAGACCTATACGCCGGTCGGCGAGAGCGCACCGAATCTATCACCGACGAACCCGAGGTTTGCGCTGGCCCGCAGCGTATGGCGGCACCTGCCGCTTGCAGTGACGCGAATTGCAGGCGGATACATTGCAAAGCATGTACCCGGATAAGCGAATGAAGATTCTGTACCTGGCCCATCGCATTCCGTTTCCGCCGGACAAGGGTGATAAGCTGCGCGCGTTTCGGCAAATCGAACATCTTGGCAAGCGTCACGATGTGACACTCGCTTGTTTTGTCGACGACAAAGCCGACCGGGTTCACATCGACGCGCTCCGCGATCATTGCGAGTAAGTCATTGCCGTAGACTTGAACCCGACCAAGGCCAAACTTCGGGGTATGTGGGCACTGGCCAACGGCGGGACGCTCACCGAGGCTTATTATCGTCATCCGGTGATGTTAAGCGAGGTGGATCGCCTGTCGCGCACCGATCGCTTTGGCGCGGCGGTTGCTTTTTCGTCGAGCATGGCTCCCTACTTGATGCGGACGCGTGTTCGCCGTCGCGTGATGGACTTTTGTGACTGTGACAGTCAAAAGTGGCTCGCTTATGCGGAAGGGGGCGGTTTTCCTGCGCGTGTGGCCTACAAAATGGAAGGAAAGCGTCTTGCCCGACGCGAGCGTGCATGGGCGAGTGTGTTTGACGCGACGATCCTGATTACAAGCGCCGAGGCCAAAAGCCTGCGACCCTACGTTGCCCGGGGGCGCTTGCACGTGGTCGGTAACGGCGTTTCGCTTCCCCTACTTCCCGAGGCGGCGCCCGTGCATCCGCCGACCGTTGGATTTGTGGGGGTCATGGACTATCAACCCAACGTGGACGCGGTATGTCGATTCGTGGATCGCTGCTGGATGGAGATTCGTGAGGCGATTCCGGGAGCGAGGTTTTTGATTGTTGGCCGATCCCCCGTCGCGGCGGTGCGCAGACTTGCCCGTCTTCCCGGTGTCGAAGTAACCGGAGGCGTTCCCGACGTGCGGGTCGTTCTTGAACGAATGGATGTCAGTGTCGCGCCGATGCGAATCGCCCAAGGTTTGCAAAACAAGGTTCTTGAAGCGATGGCCTCTGCGAAACCCGTCGTGATGTCGTGCCGCGCCGAGGAGGGTCTGGGCGGGGAACATGGACGCGACTATATCGTTTCCAAGAGCGACGAAGCGTTCATTCGTGACGTACGCCACCTTCTGCGAGACGCATCAGAGCGTCGGCGCATTGGCGAGGCTGCCCGCCAATACGTCGCCACCCACCACCGCTGGGGTGATATGCTCTCCCGGTTTGAGCTGATCGTTACAGGACAGGTTCAGCGCAGTTCCCCCGTTGCGGACGTTGCGTCGCTGCGGGTCCCTCCTCGCCCGGTGTTCGAGACGCTTTCGTAGCGACCCGTGTACCTGATCGACGTCATGGAGTATCGTAGCCACCGGTCTGCGCCGATTTGGATCCGGAACCCTGTTGACTTGGCAGGAGGTCTATGGTCGCTACGTTGCTCTATTCCATTGCCGGAGGAATGCTCGCGGTCGTTTCGACTGCGAGGGTCGAGCAGATCGCGTGGCGATTTCTTCGCGTGGTCGGATTGCTGACGCTTGCCATGTTTGTGGGGGTATCGGTCTGGTTGGTGAAACAAACGCCCGGCGGGGCGGGGGAGGCTCATTGGTCGGTGATGGCGGGGTTTGCGGCGGCACTTGGGGCATCTGCGTTGGTGGTGCTGGCACCGATGTCCGAGGGAAACGCCTGGATGATTCGCCTGCTCACGGCGATGTTCGGCGCGGTCGGTCTTGTGGCGGCGTGTGGTTCCGCTTTGACGGTTTTGTCGAGTCGGTTCCACGGTGTACCGTTGTTTCGCTGGGCGGGGATGATGACGGTTTTCGGTCAGCTTACGAGTGCGTTGTTGCTGGGAACGATCACGATCGCGTGGCTTTTGGGTCACGCGTATCTTACCGCGACGAAGATGACCATCGCTCCGTTGCGGCATTTCAGCCGGTTGCTGGTGTGGTCGATTATGGCAAAAATCGCGTTCGTTCTGGTGAGTTTGCTCGCCGGTTGGTTGCTCACGCGGTCACCGGGTTCGGTCGAGCCGGCTTTTTCACCGACGTTGATGACGCTGCTGTATCGATCGTGGCTGGTCGTGAGTTTACAAGGCGTGGTTGGATTGCTGGCGGTGGCGGTGTTCGCGTTCATGGTGGCGGATTGCGTTCGTCTGCGGTCCACGCAATCGGCGACGGGGATTCTTTATTTTGCGTCGGTTTTCGCGTACGTTGGGGAGTTGGCGGCGCAGCAACTGTTTATGGAGTGTGGTTGGCCATCTAATCAGGCGCGAGGAAAGGCAAGCCGCAGTCAGGGCCTCGACCGTGAGGGAGAAGATTGGAGCGCGTGGGTCGCGCGTTAGTGAATGGTAGAGACAAATGCAGGTTCGATATCATTGCCCAACTGAAACGTGCGTAGCCATCATCGAATACGAACCGCTTGAGCAATGCGGTGAGACGATGGAATGTCCGCGCTGTCACACGAAGCATCGCATGACGATTTCTCGGGCGGTGCGCCACGAGAACATGGTCGATCGGTGCGCGGTTTGCAATGGGACCGAGCTGTTTGTTCGCAAGGATTTTCCCCAGGCGCTGGGGTTTGGCATTGTGATCGTGTTTGGTCTTATCGCGATTTACTACTTTACGGTTTCGGTCGTGATTGCCTGGTCGGTTCTGGCGGGGGCGGTACTTTTGGACCTGGTCATATACGCTTTTTTGGGGAAGGTCACGACGTGCTACGCCTGCCGCGCGGAATACCGAAAATGCAATCTCAATCCTGCGCACGAGGGTTTCGATCTGGCAAGTTCGGAAAAATACTGACGGCAACGAGCGCCGCGAGCCACTTGGTTTTGCGCGTTGCGCTTGTCAATTCAGAGTCGGAGCCGCGACCGCGAGGAAGCGGAAATCGGTCGACCCGCAGTTTCACCAGAACGGGCACGCCATGCCGTTACGGTGCAAACTCGTCCGTCTTTGTATACCCTTCGGGCACGCGGAGCTTGAATACATCCAGCTTGAATTTGGGAGTGGCAGTTAACTTGCTGAGTATCAATTGCGTCGATCCGTCCTCGGTGCCTTCACCTCGTGGGGGGTAGATTCGCTTGATTCCGCGCGGGAGAAAGTCTTTTGTCGAGATCCACCAGACAATGGCCTTCTCCTGCTGTTTTTCCAGACCGATTCGGATTTCGTAGCACGTTTCGCCGTCGATTGTTTTGGTTCCCGCCAGGGTGAGGTCTTTTGCTTCAAGCTCATCTTTGAGCGGTTCGTCGAGTGTAAACTCCGGCAGGGCGACTCGCTGGATATTACGCGAGTTCGCACCGAGAACGACCGGGTCCATATCGTGGTAGGCCGTCTTGGTTTTGGCGTCGATGAGATAGTACTCATTTCCATCGCATCCTGCCTTGAACTTTTTCGGCGCGTCCCAGTCGGGTTTCTTGATGGACACTTCGCAGTAAAAACGTGGAACGTCGTAGTCCGCGTTTGGACCCAACACCGCTCTGCCTTCGACGTCGGCTACGAAGGGTTTGACCCACCCCTCGGAGGTGTACTTGGCTACGTAACTGATTGTTTTGACTTCCTTCATCGCGGCGTCGGCGCGTTTGAGAATCTCCCTTGGATCGGAAAGAAGTTTGCCCCCGGCAAACAGCGGCGCAGTAATGGTGGCAAGGGCAACCCAACTGCCCGCGGTGAATCGAACTGTTCGAAGCATCACAAGTCTCCCGTAGCCCAAGATTGGCCCGTCGTTGCTCTCAGTCAAACCCGAGACCGCCATCGTACACAGAGACTCGACCCATTGCCAGTCATGAATCACCGGTCGAACAGACGGCTGATGGGTGCGTACGTAAAGCGGTGGCGAGTTACAAATTTCTACATTAGACTCTCCCGTCATGCTTGGACTGATTTTGCTGGCTACCGGAGGGGCATTTGCGGTGGCACTGCTCGGTACGCTCGTGGTTCGCCGCTTCGCCATTCGCTTGGACTTCGTTGATCGACCGGCGGGTCATAAGGGGCATCAAAGCCCGGTTGCCCTCGGCGGCGGAATTGCGATCGTGCTTGCCGTTGTCGCTCCGATCGTTTTAGGAACCGCATTGGCACGAATCTTCGGGGTTGATGATCTTCCCGCGTGGATGCCCCAACTCTACATAACCCATGCCGAGGGGATCGCCTCGAAGCTTGGCGTTGTGTTGGCGATCTGTGGTGGTGCGCTGGTATTGCACGTTGTCGGACTGATCGACGATCGTCGCGCGCTGGGTCCTTTGCCCAAGTTTGTCGTTCAATTCGCCGTTGCGCTTTTCATCGCCGGACCGATGGGTATTCGCGCGGTCGAAGCACTCGGCGCACCGATGTCCATTGCTGTTACAGCGCTCTGGATCGTCTTGATTACCAACGCGTTTAACTTTCTCGACAACATGGACGGACTCAGCGCGGGCGTCGCCATGATTGTAGCCGCTATTTTCGGCGTCACGTCGATGATGGCTGGTCAGGTCTTTGTGCCGGTGCTTGCGTGGGTGGTCGCAGGTTCGCTGCTGGGATTCTTGGTTTTCAACTTTTCCCCCGCGAGCATTTTCATGGGCGACGCGGGCAGTCTCGTCATCGGATACATGCTGGCAGTGCTGACGATCTTGACGACGTTTTATGATCCGTCGAAAGGAACCGAGCCGTTGGGCGTGATCGTTCCCGTCGTAGTTCTCGCGGTTCCGCTTTACGACGTGACGAGCGTGGTGGTTCACCGCCTGCGACTGGGATTGAGTCCTTTTCGCGGCGACCGCAGGCATTTTTCGCACAGACTCGTGCGCAAGGGGCTCACCGAGCGCGGGGCGGTGCTGACGATTTATCTGGCGACGGCTGCGACGGGTCTACCGGCGATCTTGCTTCCCACTACAAATTGGACCGGCGCGATCCTGATTCTTCTGCAATGCTTGTGCGTCGTGATGATCATCGCGATTTTGGAGCACACGGATAACGCGGAAGCCGGCGATCGAGACGCATCGTAACCCGTTCTTCCCGGATCAGTCCGTTCAAGAAAGTCTCAACCGCACGTGTGGCACCGGCTTCAAGCAACTTGGTACCACAAAATGCACGCTACAAGACAAGCTTACTGCGCGTCAGTAGTCCTTGATGATTCCATACTCCCCGCGAGATACGCCGCCTGCGCGGGTAAAAGGACGGCGGCACCGTTCTTGGCCATCGGACGCGGCGAGTGAGTCAAAAGACGTCACTTACGCCGCCTGTTGCCGCCTTTTGCAAAGGACGATCGTTCCCGCGGTCAACATCAACAGCACCATCGCCACTAGGCCCCACTGGGAGACCGTTGGAATGTCGGTAAGGCAAACACTTGGTTCGCCGCTGCAACTCGCGGCGTTTTCGACCGTGCAGGTCGCAGAGCATCCGTCGCCGTCATTCGTGTTGCCGTCGTCGCATTCCTCACCACCCACAATGAACCCATCGCCGCAGACAACGGGCATCGGACTTGCGACACGCAACCCGAAGTCGCTGTTCTCGGTCGACGGGTCGTCGACGAGCTGTCTCGACGACTGCAGGAAGCTCTCGACGGGGACGTCCCACGAGCCGCCCCGGAGGACGCGAAAAGAAATGAATGCCGCCGTCTCATTCCAGTCCCACACGTTGCCGCCCTGGTCCGAGGTGCCGTAGAAGCTCTCGCTCAGCGGACCGGCCGAACCGACCGTGGTCACGTTTCCGTTTCGCCCGTTCCAATCCGCGCCGCGCGCGTAGTTCGCCACGTTCGCGCCTGGGTTGCTGATGTCGCCGGTGGCGTTGGCCGTCGCCAAGGTCGGAACGCTGTTGCTTGCCGTCGGATACAGCCAGTAATCGTCGGCGTCACCGCCTTGGGCCGACGGCTGATGATACGCCGCTTTGTACCACTCGTTCTCCGT
>Ga0114931_10001779_pt1 | contig 27359 bp, 23 predicted proteins | sample 2SBtaG_FD_89579 | JGI IMG/M metagenome (GOLD analysis project Ga0114931, IMG submission 89579) | Deep subsurface microbial communities from Kolumbo volcano to uncover new lineages of life (NeLLi) - 2SBTROV14_V59a metaG | ecosystem: Environmental > Aquatic > Marine > Volcanic | place: Kolumbo... | reverse complement strand
CGGTGGAGCGAGATAAGGGCGTGGCGCCGGTGATGATGTCGTGTGTTAATCCGGGGTGTGATGGATTGGCTTATAGCCTGTTCGATGCCGCGCCAGAGTTGCTTGAGGTGAGCACCCCTGCATTTGAATGGTATCGGCCCGATGCCACCGAACTGGCATCCACATCGGAGGAAGATCAGTTTCACGTCGAGAATGACGGGCTGTTGTCTCGACCAACGGGCGACTTTAAGGCGAAGGGGGGTGGTGATGGCGCTGGCGGATGATTTTGTCGATTTGAGCAGCCTGCCGCAGCGGCGGCTGCTGCGCGACGAGGCGATCGCGGTGGCGAGCGGGGCGGCGGCGAGCGCGTTCGAGCTGATCGCGACCTGGCGCGAGCCGATGGGCGACCAGAGTCTCGACGGGCGGTATTGGTACGGCGGGGGGCGGGCCGGGCGGGGCGACGAGGCCCGGACGATCACCGAGATGGTTGGGTTTGTCCTCGGTCACCCGGACGATCCGCCGGAAAGTCTTTACCGGTTCGTCGCCGGGGATCACGTGATGCTCGACCCGGCTGGCTGGGCGGGTCTGCCGCTTTGCATGACGGTCGCCTACCAAATCTTCCATCGCCTGATGCCGGAGCTGGTGGGGGTGGCCGAGCGCCAGGCCGCGGCCCGAGAGATGGCGAGTGCGCCACCCCGACCCCTGTTGCCGGACGACGGGGTCTGGCGGCGGACAACCCGCAAAGCACCGTCGGGTTTCGAGAGAGTCGTATTATCACATAAAAAGGGGCCGAAGACGTCGCAAGGCGCGTCAAAGCCGAAGCCTAAGACCCGCAGGTCGAACGGCCGGGCTGGCCGGCGCGCCGGCGGGGCCGGAAAATGAGCCCGGCCGACGATGGCCCCGGGGCCGGCGTGACGGCAATCCGCTACGACCTGGCGCGGGCCGAGGACGTGGTCAATCCGGCGGTCGCCAGCGACCCGTCGATCGTCGATCTGACCGTGCGCACTGGGTGCGATGCCGGCGCCTGGGAGCCCGATCTACTGGGGCTGCCGCCCGACTGCCCGGTGACCCCGCTCGGCGTCGATGGCGATCTCTATTATTTTCTGGACACCATCAATCAGCTGCGGGCCGTGACGTGTGGCCAATTTGGCCGGGCCTTTACGACGTCGCTCTTTATGGGCCGGTCGCAATATCTCTATTGGGCATGGCCGCGGCACAACAAGGACGGCCTCATTGTCGGTTGGCGCAACGAACAGGCATACGAATGCCTATCCGACGCTTGCGCCCGGCGCGGCACCTGGTCGGACGCCGACAAGGTCCGGGGGCGCGGCGCCTGGCGCGACGCGCACGGCGGTCTTGTGCTGCATACCGGGCGCAAAATTCTCTATCAGGGGAGCCTGATGGAGCCGAAGGAAATCGACGGCTGCGTCTATCCGGCGCGGCCGGCGCTGCCGCAGCCGTGGCACATGGAAATGAGCCGCGAGCACGATCCGGCGCTGCTGTTGCTGCCGTTGTTCCGGACTTGGAACTGGGCCCGGCCGGACCTCGACCCGGTGCTGCTGCTCGGCTGGATCGCGGCGGCGTTTCTCGGCGGGGCTCTGAAAAATCGCCCGGCGGTCTATATCCTTGGCGATAAGGGGACCGGTAAATCGGTACTGCAGGAGAAAATAAAAGCGGTCATGGGGTCGTGGATTATACAAGCGGTCGACGCAACCGCCGCCGGCATCTGGCAAAAGATCGGCAATGATAGCTTGGCGGTTGGCATCGATGAGATCGAGGGAAAAAAGGACGGGCGGCGCAACAAAGCGGTGATTGATCTGATGCGGGCCGCCTTCTCCGGTGGGCCCATCCTGCGCGGCGGCGACAAACACGTGGGCGCCGAATTCCAGGCCCGGAGTGCTTTCCTTTTTTCGTCCATCAATACACCGCCGCTGCAGGCGCAGGATTTATCGCGCATGGCCATGCTCAAGCTTGGGCCGATTTCCGGCAAGGAGCCTGACATCACGGATCAGGCGCTGGCCATCGCCGGGTCGATGATGCTGCGCCGGCTGATGGACGGCTGGCCGTCATTCGGCGACAAGCATGCGGCTTATCGCGAGCAACTGGCGGCCGCCGGACACGATGGCCGTGGCCAGGACACCTATGGTACACTGCTGGCGTGCGCGGAGCTCGTGATCGGCGAGCGCTTCGAGGCCCTGGATGTGCCGATGGGCGAGGATTTGAGCGCCTGGCGGCGCCTGCTGGCGATCGATGACATGGCCGAGTTCGAAGACGCGGCGCCGAACTGGTTGATGGCGCTCAATCACATGCTGTCGGTCGACGTCGATGCCTGGAAGGGCGGTCAGCGCCAGACAGTAGGGCAGGTCCTGGAAAAATTCAACCGCAACCAGGAAATAGACTTTACCCTGACCCGCGAGACGCTGGCGCAGGCCGGTCTCGGGCTCTGGCGGGCTCGCGACAAGCGGCCCGGCGGCGTGTTCTGGCTCGCGGTGCCGAACCAACATCCTAAAACCCGGGCGCTCTTTGCCGACAGCACGTGGGGCGGGGACGAAACCGCCGGCGTGTGGGCCAACGCACTGCGCCAGGCGCCGCGCGAACTCTGGGATATGCGCCAGATGCGGGTCGCCGGCGGCAACTGCCGGTGCACGATGATCAGCCTCGACGGGCTCTATGGTGACAAGGGCTGCATGGGGAGCGTGGAGTGATGGTAATCTATTTGCTGATTTTATGCACTTAGCGCTCTAAATCACAAAGCCGATCGGCCACTTCAGTCGCCTCGCGCGCCTTTTGTCTGAGCGCAGCGACCAGGTCCCTGCGGATGCCTGCGGGGATTGGCTCGCCGGCGAGCCAGTTGCGAATCCGGCTGGTCTCGCTGCCGCGCTTGCCGAGCAGGAGCAATGCGAGATTTGTTTGCCAATGGGATGGCCCGAACAGGGCCACCCCGGCTTGTTGCAGCTCCGTAGCCGTCATTCGACGTGTCACCGGCTCAATTCCTCGGCGAGCCCGGCGAGCTGAGGCTCAATTGGATCGCAGGTACGAATGTTGCTTCCTAGCCGATCGTTGGCATGATAAGTCGCGCTGTTGATCGGATAGTGAGATACCCCGATTTGTAACGCCGTGCCGGTTTGACGCATCGCGGGAGTTCTTACGGCGATAATCCACAAATAATCACCCTTGATCTGGTGCCCGGCTAGCACTCCACGGTGCCAATGTCGGACGACTTCATACCCGCTCGGGTTGTGGCTGATTAGCTCGTCAACCATCTTCTGCACTTCGTTGAGTTTGTTCGTAGTCATATCGTCTCTCCTAGACTGACGTGTCAGCGGCTCCGTGCCGGCCGATGTCGATCATTTAGCATGCATGTATTGACACGTCAAGTCACGCATGCTAAAAAGTCGCATGACCAGCAAAAAATCGATGACAATCCGCTTTGATGAAGATCTCGTCGCGCGGATCAATGCATGGCGAGATCGCCAGACCGTGAGCCCGACATTCACGGCCGTCGTGATGCGAGCGCTGGAGCGATTTCTGGCTGATCCTGACCCGGGCAGCAAATAAAAGCGCTCGGCCATGCACCGCTACCCCGACCCATTTTAAGATCAGAAAATTCTTGAGGTCTTGAGGTGGGGGTTTGTAACGCCGGCGGCGTGAGTGTTACACTGGTGTTACATTGGATTTTTGTTGTTGTTTCAATAACTTAACGCGCGATAATCCCACTGTAACGCTGTACCACTCAATGATCTCGCATAGGCACGCTCACGCGCGCGCACACGTGAGCGTGTGTTACATCGCTACACGTTACAAACGTATGGTAAGTGTTTGTTATGTCGGTCTTTTTTGGTGTAACAGCGCTGTAACGCTTGTTCCAGTCAGTGGGACAGTTGTAGCAATTCTAATTAAATATCAGGGGTTTATTAGCGGTGATCGGGGAAAAGGCGGGCATCGCGGCGGCGATTGAGACTGTGGGGGTTGGTGAGGCGCCGGCGGCGGGCGGCGAGCAGCTGTCGATGCTGCCGGGCGACGATGACGCGCCGACTGGGGCGGGTGGGCGTGCAGCGCGCGGGCCTGGCCGGCCGGCGGGCGCTCGGAACCGGCGCACTAAGGAGATGGTCGACTGGCTGCTCCGGTAGCGCGGGCTGCGATCGCCGCTCGAGGTGCTAGTCGAGCTGGCTAATCGCGACACGCGCGAGCTGGCGCGCGAGCTGGGCGCGGAGAGCCTGATCGACGTCGTCAAGCTGCGGGTCTCGGCGGCCGTGGCGGCGCTGCCGTACGTCGAGCAAAAGCAGCCGGTGGCGGTCGAGGCCGAGGGCTCGGGCGGGGGCATCATCCAGATCAACCTGGGCGCGTCATCCGACGCGCCGATTGGGCTCGGACTGCCGCTCGCAGAAATCGAGGAAATTCAAGAGGTTAGCGATGGCGATCGCGATTTGTCGGATCTCGCGCAGTCGGACGACGACGCCAAGTGACTGATACTTCTACAAAAATTGATTTCGATCTCGCTGATTGGAAATCAGTGGCCCAGCGCCCGCGCCGGCAAAAAAAGAGGCCCCCCAGAAGTCGGGGGGGGATTATTTTTAAGGTGGGTGTCCCGCACCGTTTTCACTTTTTGAAAAGTCCCTGCGAGGGCAGGGTGCGGAAAATTTTGTTGACACATCGGGGGGTCGGGGGGTGCCGCGCGCGCGTGATTGCCGAGGTGCGGCCATGAACGGCGGCGGCAACGATGTCGAGAATTTCCGGACGTTCAAGCCGGCGGGTCCGGTCGCCGAGGCGTTCCTGCTGGACCGGACCAGCGAGGTCCGGGCGATAATGGGTCCGGTCGGCGGTGGCAAGTCAGTCTCGTGCGTTTACGACATGCTGCTCAACGCTGGGCAGATGCCGATCTGCCGGGATGGAAAAATCCGTTATCGCCTGGCGATCATCGGCAACACCTACGGCCAGATCGAGCGCAACTTGTTCCCGACTTATTTCGAGTGGCTGCCGCGGACGACGGACAATTTTTTCGAGGCCGAACTGAAGGGTGGTGGCGGGCGCCAGGCGTTTCACAAGGTGGGGTTCAAGGTGATCCGCGGTGGGGTCGTGGTGCAGGTGGAATGCGAGGTAATCTTCGCCGCCATCGGCGAACAAGCGGTCCAGCCGTTTATGCGCGGTTTCGAGCCGACGGCGTTCTGGCTCTACGAAATGGACCAGATGCCCGAAACGGTGTTGACCAATGCGATCGGGCGGATCGGGCGCTATCCGCCGAAAAAGCAACTGCGACCGGGTGACAGTTATCGGCCCTATGTGGTCGGCGATCTGAACGCGCCGGATATCGATCACTGGTTTGTCAAAGCCTTCGACGAACAGCGCGTCGAGGGCTACACGCTCTATCGCCAGCCCGGCGCCAGGACCGGTCGGGCCGAAAACGTGCAGAATTTGCCGGACGGATACTATGATCGCCTGATCCGGCTCAACGCCAAGAAGCCGCGCTGGATCACCCGGTTCATCGACTGTGAATACGGCCCCTCGGAAGAAGGCGAGCCGGTCTACCCGGAATATTCCGATGCGCTGCATTTGTCGGCCGCGCCGCTGAAGGCAAGCGATAATTTACCGGTGAAGGTCGGCTTCGACCAGGGATTGACCCGACCGGCAGGTGTCATCGCCCAGCGCACATCGCTCGGCCAGTGGCGCATCCTCGCCGAGGTCGTGCCCGGCCGGATGAATGCCCGGCGGTTCGCCGCGCAGTTCAAGCAGGTGTTAGGCGATGTCGCACCGAATGCTGCGATCCAAATGGGTTGGTGTGATCCGGCCGGGTTCACCGGCGCCGACAAGGAGGCGGGTGAATTCGCGTGGGCGGAAATCGTCGCCCGGGAGCTCGGCTTTCCTATTCTGCCGACGGAAACCAACGAGATCGAGCCGCGCCTGACGGCGGTCAAGGACGAACTGACGTTCATGATCGATTCCCAGACGCCGGCGTTCATCCTGAGCCGGGGCGCAACGCCGATGCTGCGCAAGGGCTTCGCCTCCCATTACCGTTACAAGCGGAGCCTGGTCGGTGGCGGTGAGCGCTATTCCGACAAGCCGGAAAAGAATGATTGGAGCAACCCGCATGACGCCTTGCAGTATCTACTCCTGGGCGAGAAGGGTCGCTATGGCGTGATCTCCGGCAGCCGGGAGATCAGGTCACGGCGGGGCAGCCGTGGCACGACAATCGGCAAATCAGATTTCAACGTGTTCGAGTCATGACCGTCACGGCGCGGCCGGCGCGCTATTCCGATCTGATCAGCGTGCTTGGTGACCTGAACGGTGGCCTGGGGCCGGACCCGGACAAGCTCGCGGCCTTTCGCCGGCAGATGCGGGCGGGGCCCGTGTGGGCTTACGACGTGCCGCCATGCACCGCCTTGTGCGTCGCTGGTATAGCAAGTGTCGGCGATGGGGCCGAGCTTTGGTCCCTTTTCGGCGATGGGGCCGCGCGTCACATGCTCGGTGTGATCCGGCACGTTCGAGGGGTTCTGGCCGGGAAGGTGGTGCGTTTTGCCGGCCCGGTGACGGCCCGTGTGGTTGTGGGCAACGAGGCCGGCGGCCGGATGGTCGCGCTGCTCGGGATGACACACATCGGCACCGATGGGGTCATGCAGATTTGGGAGATGCGGGATGTCGAAGATAGTCAGAAGCGTCGGCCGATCGGTGCGCAAAACATTTCGGAATGTCACGAGCAGCGTCGGACTGAGCGAAGGCACGACGGCGCGGGCGGTGCGCAAGGGCGCCGAGGCGTCGTTCCGGGCCGAGCAGGAGAGATTGCGCCGGGCCCAGGCGGCGCGTGCGCAGGCAGAGACGGCCAGGCTCCGGCGCAACGAAGCCACGGCACGGGCAGAAACGGCTCGCATCAAGGCCGAAGCCGATAAGCGGCGCAAGGAAGCGGCCGATCTGGAGCGGCGCTCACGGGCCGCACGACGTCCCGGGCGTGGTCGTCTCGGATTGCTGACATTCGTGGAGACGGGTGCCCGCGGGCTCGCCAAGAAGCTCGGCGGCTGACATCATGGAAGCGGCGAAAACAGACCCCGAGCAGAGCTCGATCAAGCGGCTGCGCAAGAAATCCGCGAAGGCCTTTCAGTACCGCAGGCGCTGGGATTATCTCGCCGATGAAGTCTACCGGTACGCAATCCCCTATCGCAATGCCGGCGAATACGAAAGCAAGGCCGCAAAGCGGACCGATCGCATTTTCGACGGCACGGCTCCGAAGGCGGCCGTCCGGTTCGCCGGCCGGATGCAGGACTACCTGACGCCGCTTTTTGCCGATTTCTTCCAGCTCGAGCCAGGGCCGGCCGCAGAGCGCCTCGGTGTCGACAAGGCGGAATTCACCCGAGCGCTGCAGGACATCTCGAAAGTTGTTCACGCGGCTCTCAGGACCTCGACGTTTCACGTCGCCAGTCACGAGATGTATCTCGTTCTTTTCGCGGGTACCGGTGCGATGCTGATCCGGGAGGGCGACGATGACGATGTCATCGAGTGCGTCTCGGTGCCTTATCATGAGCTCGCGCTCGAGACCGACGGCTTCAACCGGGTGCGTGGTGTCTACTGGCGCAAAAAGTGGGATGTGAACGAACTGCGCGATATGTGGCCGGATGGCGCGTTCGGCGACAAGCTGCGAGAAAAGATGCGCCAGAATGAGTCGAGCGATGTGACCATCGTGCAGGCGACGATCTATGATCCGAAGCTGAAGATTTGGGTCCTGACGGTGTTTTGGGAAGATGCCCCTGCCGACGATCCGGCGATCTGGAGCGAGAATTTCCGGGTGACGCCCTGGCTGACGCCGCGTTTTTACGTTGTCCCCGGTGAGCCCTATGGCCGCGGGCCGGGCATGATCGCCATGCCGAACATCAAGACGCTGAACAAGGCCCGCGAGATGGTGCTCCGCGCCGCCGCGATTGCCATCATGGGGATTTGGATTTATCGCGATGATAGCGTGTTCAACCCGGACACGGCGAATTTTGTGCCGAACGCCATGATTGCGGTGAGCTCAACCGGCGGTGGGCTCGGGCCGTCGCTGGCCAAGCTCGATCTGCCGGGGTCTTTCGACATCTCCTCGGTCGTCATCGACGACGAAAGGGAGGCGGTCAAACAGGCAACGTTCGACGACACTCTGCCGCCGGAGGCGGGCGCCGTGCGCTCACCGACAGAAATCGTCGAGCGGATGAAGCGCCTGGCCCAGGACCTCGGCGGCGTTTACGGCCGGCTGACGCTCGAGATCATCGTGCCGCTCGTCAAGCGCGTGATCGATGTGCTTGAGCGCAAGGGGATGCTGTCCACAAAGATCAAGATCGATCAGCTCGTTACCGCCATGAAGGTGGTCAGTCCGATTGCCAGCGGACAGCAGGCCGACATGGCCCAGAAAATGGTCGAGTGGGTGTCGATCATGCTGCAAATCTCCGGCCCGGAACAGGCCGCGATGGTGGCCCGCTTCGAGACCCTGTTGCCGGAGCTCGGGCGTTTACTCGGTGTCGAGGAACGGTTCATCCGGGACGACAAGGAAAACAAGATTCTAGAGACGATCATTGACCAACTCGCCAGCGGCAAGGCGCAGACGATGATCGATCAGGCCAGTGGTGCCGGCGGCGGTAATGCGCCGGCGCCGGCACAGAACGGAGCGGCGGTAAACTGATGGACCCCATGACGGCTTTGCAGGAACTGACGAGCGTCGGCTGGGATGGTCTCGAGGGCGTGGGACCGAAAATGGACGCGGCCACCCGGGCGATGGCCTCGAAGCGCCGCGACATCGCGCTCGCCGTGGCCAGGCTGTTTGCGACCGATGATGGCCGTGTTGTGCTCGACTGGCTCCGAAGCGAAACCGTGGGTCGCGACATGGTTCCGATCCAGGTCGGTCACCAGGAGCCGATCACTTTCGAGCAAATGGCACCCTACGTCACCATGCGGCACGGCCAAAATCAAATCGTGCGGATGATCGAGGCGGCGATTGCCGAAGGCCAGGCGGCGCCGAAAAGGAGCAAGAGGAGCAAATAGATGGAATTCTGGAGACTGTTTCAAATCGCGTGGGCCCCGGATGGCGAAGGCGCCGGCGGTTCTGACGGAGACGGTGGTTCTGGTGATGGCGGTGCCGGCGGCGGGCAGCCGGACTGGCTGCCCGACAACCTGCCGGACCAGTTCAAGGCCGACGATCCCAAAGGGACCATCGGAAAAATTCTGACCGCGTATGATGGCGCCCGCAAGTCGCTCGGTGAGCGCGGGGCGGTGCCCGATGAGGTCTCCGGCTACAATCTCGATACCACCCCGGAGATCGAGCGCGTCCTCGGTGGCAAGGATGATCCGGCGATGCCGATTTTCCTCGAAGCTGCGCGCGAGGCGGGGATCACAGACAAGCAGCTCCCGGCGTTCACGCAAAAGTTCGTTGGCGACCTGATCGAGGCCGGCCTGGTCAACTCGGTCGATCCGCTGGAGGAGGCCAGAAAGGTTCTTGGAGACAAGGCGAGCGGCAGCGACGAGGAAATCCTCAATGCCGGGTTTCAGCGCTATGATGAGGTCGCCGGCGTCATCGACAACATGGTCGGTCAAAAGGTGTTCAGCGAGGCCGAGGGCGAAGCGCTGAAAGGCCTCGCTGACACGGCCGACGGGCTGCTTGCATTCGAGAAAATGCGGGCGCTGACGCGCGAGCATGGGTTGCAGACGGGCGAGGCCGGCCAGCACGTCGGGACGATGACCCGCGCCGATCTGGCCAAACGCAACGCCGATCCGCGCAATGATCCGGGTAACCCGAAATTCGACAAGGCATTCGCCGCCGAGACGACGCGGCTCTACCAGGAATTCGACTGGTCCGCTGCCGCCTGACGTATCGGTGGCGGTGCGCCATGCACCGCCACCCATGCCGGCCCTATATTCGCAGCACGCGAAGGGACAGACCCGCGTCCGGCCGGCGGCACCTACCGACATCGGCAAGCCCGCCCGGCACCGTGGCACTCGGCCCGTAGCTCATTTCAGCACGGTTTGAGAGGAACGGAAAATGGCTGATGCTTCACAATGGTTTACCGAAAAATATCGCGACGGTGTGACCCACGTTTATCAGGACAAGGGCTATCGGTTGCGCGACACGGTTTCGTCGACCGACGAGACCGACGCCAAGAGTGCCTATTTCATGCTGGCGAAAACCGGCACGGCGGTGCAGATGCCGCCGACCGGGACGATCCAGGACCTGGTGCCGATGAACGCCGGGCGGACCCGGGTCAAGGTCGACTTCGTCAACTATCAGGCGGCGGAATATATCCGCGAGGACGACCTCGAGAAAATGAGTGTCCAGGCGGTGGGTGAAGCCTAGAGGACGGCCGGCATGGCACTCGGTCGCAAGCATGACGAGGTCATTCACGCGGCCATGGCCGCCGGCACCTACACCAGCACCAACACCGTCGGTTCGGCGACCGCCGTCTGGGACCTGGGCCTGGCGCTCGGAGCCATCCGGATCATGCAGCAACAGGACGTCCCGTGGGACGGTCAGGTGTATTGCATGCTGCCGTCGACTATGTGGAACCAGATGATGACGTTCACCCAGTTCAATAACGCGGACTGGGTTGGCGACAATAATCTGAGCTTCATGCAGGGCTCGGTGTCGAAGTTCTGGAACGGCGTGCATTGGTTCCTCGGCCCGGAGGGCATTTTCACCGCGAACGGTGCCAACGGTCTCGAATTCTATATGTGGCACAAGCCGGCCGTGCTCTCGGTCGATAACAAGAAAGTCCAGTCGCGGATTACCTGGGAAAACGCCAAGACCGCGTGGCTCGCAAACAACTGGATGGGGATCGCGAGCAAAATTCGCCAGGCCGAAGGTTTGGTGAAGTGCATTGCCGACAACAGTGTCGCGATCGCCTGATCCGGGCTGTCAGTATAACCGGCGCGGCCTGACCGCGCCGGTCCATTGCATTTCTGGAATGAGGACTAGAAAATGGCACTATCTGCTGAAAATCTGCGCCGCATCAGCTTCGGTGGCTCGACCGCCGCCGGTCAGCAAAACGGCCTGTGGGCGCTATCGACAAACGACGCGGCGGCGGCCGTCGATGCCGCGAACTATTTTGATAGCTTCGCGGCGCAACTCAAAGTCGGCGACCTGATCCTCGGATCGCTCGATCTCGACGGCACGCCGGTGCCGCGGATTTACATGGTGACCGCCAACAGCGGCACCGTCGTCACCGTTTCGGCCTATCCGATCGTCTGATGACGACCCGCGTCGACATCTGCAACCGGGCGCTCGCCCGCATCGCCGAATTGCCGATCCAATCGGAAGAGGCGGAGGGGGCGGCGCCCGTGCTGTCGGCCTACGACGATCAGCTCGACATTCTGCTCGGGCTCAATCGCTGGTCGTTCGCGACCAAGACGGCGCCGTTGTCGCGGCTGGCGGCGGCGCCGACGGGGCCCTGGGATTATGCCTTCCAGTTGCCGGGTGACCGCCTGCAGGCGCCCGATGCGATCTATGATAGCGCGGACTGGTCTCTGCCGTTCAAGCTCTGGGAACTGGTCGGCGACACCATCGAGAGCGATGCGACGGCGCTTTGGGCCCGCTACCGCTTCGTGCCAAGCCCGCTCGACTGGCAGCCGCTGTTTCGCCAGTGCGTTATTCTCGCCATCGCCGCGCACCTCGCCGTGGCGATGAAGGAAGACATCAAGAGTTCGCAATACTATCTATCCCTGCTCGACGGCGACCCGCGGTTTCCGGGCGATCTGGGGCTACTGGCCAGGGCCAAGGCCGCGGACGCCATGGCCCATCCGAGCCCGACTCTGACGGCGGGTGATCCGGGACCTTTGATCACGACGAGGTACTAGGATGACGCGGGGGGCCGGGCGCCAGCAGAACAACTTTACCAAGGGCGTGCTCGATCCTCGGCTTGTCGATCGCGGGGATCTCGAGCAATACTACCAGGGCCTGAGTGGTGGCTTGAACGTCATTGTCCGGCCGCAGGGCGGCGTCGCCCGGCGCGGCGGCGGTGTCACCAAGGGCAGACTGCGGCGCCAGCTCCGGGCGGTGCCGCTGACGGCGTCGATGATCACGGCGCCGAATGGCGGCACGATCGCCAATCTGCTCGACCAGCAGGCGGCGACAAATTTTACCACCGCGATCACCAGCGGCGATCCGTTCGTGGTGTTTCAAATCGATTTGTCTGCCGCGCAAACCATTGCGGCTGTCGATCTCGAAAATGTCAGTGTGGCGACGACGGGTGCCGATGATGCTGTCAAGGTGCAGTGGTCGAGCGATGGTGTCACTTGGTCGGATTTTGGCGGCCCGGTCAATGTCCGGACGTCGCTCCGCACCAGGCGGATGGCGACGGCGCCGGGAGGCGCCCAGTCGGCGCGCTATTGGCGGATGGTGGTCGTGGGCGGCGTGGCGACGGGTGCCACGACCCTGACGACGGTGCGGTTGTGGGTCGAAAAGACGATCTGTTCTGCGGTCCGCAGGCTGCCGTTGCGTTCTCTGATTCTGAAACCTATCAGATTTTCGCTACGGACCGGAATGCCGATGTCTATCGCGACGGGGTGTGGAAGTCGGCAATCGCGCTGCCATACCGATCCAGCCAGTTGCGCGAGATCGACAACGCTCAGAGCCACGACACGCTTCTCCTCTTTCACCACGAAGTCATCTGGATGTGCCAGCGCCAGGGCGCCGACGACGAGTGGCAGTCGCAGCTACCGACATTCACCAACGTGGACACCCAGTCGACGTCACCGGTCTATTCCGGTGGCCAGGACGAGCGCCAGCAGATCAAGGTTGCCGGGATCGCCGACGGTGAGGCGATCATCCTGACGTGCGAATTTCTGGAAACGGTGCCGGTGACCAAATCGAGCGACGCCGGGGCCATGGCGACGGCGCTCGTCGGCGCCCTCGAGGGTTTGCCGAATATCGCGGCCGGCATTGCCGTCACGGTCGATCTGGCCGATGCGACAAATCTCGATTTCACCGTGGATTTTGTCGGTGGTGCCAACGCGGCCCGGTTCTGGCCGTTGATCCGGGCCGATGTTGTCGGCAACGACGGCGTGACGGTGACGACGACCAGCGTCGTTCAGGGTCGCGACGTCTCGTCCGGTGCGCCCATATTCGGCACGAAACAAGGCTGGCCGCGATGCGCGACCTGGTTTCAGGATCGCCTCTGGATGGGGGGTCTCTATCTGTTTCCGCACGTGGTCGTTGCCTCGAAGCTGGCGGACTATTTCAATTTTGACACGGACCAGATCGGGGCGTCGGCCAAGGCCCTGACGCTGGCCCTGGATGCCGACGAGGTGGTCAATGTCCTGAAGCTGCACAGTGGCCGGCATCTCCAATGCCTGACGGATTTCGGCGAATTCTACGTCACGACGCGGGTCATCGACGCGACCCAGCCGGTGGTGTTCGTCCTCACGACGACGTTTGGATCGAAGCCGGGTGCACCGGTCGTCGGCATCGAGGGCGGAACGCTCTATATCCAGTCGGGTGGCGCCGTGATCCGCGATATGTTGTGGGACGACGCCCAGGCCGATTATGCCGGCGGCGCCGCGTCACTGCTCGCCTCGCATCTGATTTCCGACGCGATCAGTCTGACCCATCGACCGGCCGCCGAAACTTCTGAGGGTTCACTCCTGTTGGTGGTCAACGCCGACGGGTCGGGCGCGGTGATGACGATGTTGCGCGATCAGGATGTCGCGGGTTGGTCGAAGCTCAGCCACGGCGATGGCCTATGGCGGGATTTTCTGGTCGATGGCGCGCGGCGCATTTGGGCGGCCGTCGAGCGCACCGTATCAGGACAGACGGACGTCTATCTCGAGGAGATCGTCGAGGGGGTTTATGGCGACGCCACGGTGCGCCAGACGTTTGCTTCACCGACGACGGTGATCGGCGGTCTGACCGATCTCGAGGGCAAGACGGTCTGGGCCATGGCCGATGGCACGCCGGCCGGACCGTTCACGGTCGCGAGTGGCCAGATCACGCTGGCGACGGCGGCGACGGTCGTCGATGTCGGGATTGATTTCGCGCCCAGCGTGACGACCATGCCGATGCTGGAAAAACTTCAGGACGACACGGTTCTGCGGCGAAAGAAACGGATACATACGGTGCGGGCCTCAGTCTATCGGACCGGCAACTTTCGGGTCACGGCGAACGATGCCGACAGCCGGAAGATCACGGTCGATCAGTTCGGCGCGGTCGCTCTCGATACGCCGATGATGTCAAAACTGCTGACCGAGGAGGTCGTGGTGCCGCGCCTGCTTGGCTCGAGCGATAATGGCCTGGTGACGATCGACCAGCCAACGCCCGGACCGCTCGAGGTGATGTCGCTGGTGTTGGAGGTCAACTGATGGAGATTATTGCAGGGCTCGGGACGGCTATCGCCAGCGGCATTGGAAGCGTCGGCACCGGGCTTTCGAGCATCGGGACGACACTCGGGATCGGTGCCGAGGGGCTTTCTGTCGAAACCGCCCTGCAGGGTGGCTCAACGGCGTTGAGTGCATTGAGTTCGATCGCTGGCGGTACGAGTGCCAAGAGGCAGTCTCGCTTCGAGGCCGAGGCCGCCGCCAGCACCCGGCGGACCCGCGAGCTGGCGGCCCAGAGCAATGCCGTGGTCGACCAGGCGGGGCTCGACTTCGGCCAGGCCGGGCGCGACCTGGCGGCCAACGTGGCCAAGCTCAATTCGGAAGAAACCGTCGCCAATCTGCTACAGCGGATGGCAGAAACCATCGGTCAGACCCAGGTTGCGTTCGCCGCCGGTGGTGTCGATAGCAGCTTCGGCACGCCGGCCCACGCGGCCGCAGACATCGCATCGCGAACCAACGAGGATATCGCCAGGGTCCGGCGTGATGCGAACCTCTCCGGCCTGCCGGCCCGGCTCGAGGGTTCGCTCGCGTTCCCAGATCTGATCCCGAGTGATCCATCCGGGTTTGTCGCCCTGGCCCGCGGTAATGCGGCGAGCCAGAGCGGGTTTTTCTCGGCCGCCATAAAAACCCTTGATTTCATTTCCGACGTCAGCCGGCGCGGCGGTCCGACGGTGCGGTCGCGGACGTCGGGTGGCTCGCGCGGACCGAATGATCTGCGCTTCGCGCCAGGCCGGCCCTGATGGCCAATCGCGACAGACGCGGCGTCGGCGGCGTTCCGGGCACGTCGAACGTCAACACGGTCGCCGGCCGGACCGGCACGCCGCGGCTCGACGGCCGGGTTCGGCGCGTCGACACCCGCGTCACCACGAGCGGGCAGGCGGCCGCGGCCCGGGCGCTGGGCGATATCAAGCTCGGGATGGCGGCCGAGTTCGCGCGCGGCCTCGACCGGATCGGTGCGAAGCTCGGCCAGGCGGCCGACCGGGCGGCCCTGGCGGAGGGCAAGAAAAGCGGTGCGCTGGCCGGCCGCGAAGACGGCTTTCAGCCAACGGGCGACCAGACAATCTTCGGCGCGGCGTTTGATGCGAGCGGCATCGAAACGTTTAAGAATAAAATGGTGGTGGCGGTCGCGACCCAGGTCGACGAGCTGGCTACACAGCACGCCGGCGACCCGGTGGGGTTGGCCAAATCGCTGGATGGCGCCGCCGCCGGCTGGCTCGAGAAACTGGGGGCGGATGAAAACCTCGCCGCTGCCGTGCTGCCGCAGTTCGAGGCGGTGTTCAACCGGCAACGCCTCAGTGCGATGCACGGGGCGACCCGTGAGGCCATGCGGCGCCAGAAGGCCGAGGCCGTCGGGGCGCTCGATGCGGCGATCACGTCGCGCACCACGGCGCTCGCGAAAAACGCCTACAGGTTGGCGACGACGCCGGAAGCATCCGCTGCGCTGGCCGGCGAGACGGCCGACCTGACCGAGGCGCTGGCGGCGGCCGGCCCGGATGGCGCACCGCTGCTGTCGCCGGCGCGGCAGGCGGAAATTCTCAACGCAACCGCGCGCAAGGTGGTCGAGGCGCGGATTGCCGGTGTCTATGACCACTTGGACACGCCAGCGGCCAAACTCGATTTCCTTGACGGTGTCGCCAACAGCGACATGCTGGGGGATTTTCCGAAGGCCGATCAGGCCGACATCGTCGACGGCTTTCGGGCCCGCTATGCCGACGAGGTGTTTGCCGGCGTGTTCGACAATCTGGCGCTGGCCACCGAGGAAGATTTTCATGGCCGGCTCGATCTGGCGTTCCCGGAAGATAGCGCCATGCAGGCTTTTCTCGGACCGGTTTACAGGCGTCTCGATGCCGAGGTCGGCCGACTGAGGCGCCAGCGTCTCGAAGACCCGGCGGCGTCGGTCGCCGATCTGCCGGCGGCCAAGGAGGCCAAGGCGGCCCGGGTGCCGGGCGATCCGCAAAGCGAGCAGAATTATGTCACGACGATGATGGGGCTGCAGGCGGACGCCGGCGTGATATCGCCCGAAACCCTGCCCAGGGCCGAGGCGCGGGCTATGCTGCGCGGCGTGCAGCCGGATGCGAATGGGAACATCAGCGCCGGCATCCGGTCGCTGGCGGGCTTCGTCGAGGCGACCTACGGGCCGCTAGCCGATCAGGTGTTTTCGGATATCATGATCGGGGCCGGACGTGAGACGATTGCCGGCAACGATTTCTCGGTGCCGGTGCTGGCGGCTTTGAGGCGTGGCGACCGGCCGGGCAACCGCGAGCTGGAAGCGCTGGCCCGGCGCGGCGATATCGCCGATGCGACGCTGGTGTCCGACGACGGGCTGTTTATTGATGGCGGGCCGAGCGGTGAAAGTTTCACGCCGTTCGCGGCCCCGGTGCCGGGGGAGCGGCCGTTCTCGAAGCGGACACCGACGTTTGCCGCCATTCAGCACCTGATCGCCGACCCGGATGCGGCCGGCGATTTCGACCAGGAGTTCGGCCCCGGTTCGGCTCGTGCGATCCTCGCCGATCCGCGCGATCCCTTTGCCGCCATGACGCCGGCGGATGCCGAGCTGGGTGGTTTCCAGGTCGAGCCGCCGGCGCCGGCCGCGACGGAGGCCGGGCCGAGCCCGGCGCGCAACGAACTGGATCGGCTGAGTGGTGGTCTGCCGTCGACGCGGCAGGAAACGGCGCCGGCGGGTGACTTCGTCGACACGTTCGGCAAGCGGCGCGTCAGGGGTACGACGGCCAGGCGACGCCAGAGTGCGCCGGCCGGTGTGGTGAACAGGTTCGGGCGGGTGATTGGAAAAGCGAGGTCAGGAAATGGCGGCTAATCAGAGCAGGATACCGGCGCCGGGCGGCGGCGAAAACATCTGCCCGGTGTGCCGGGGGACCGGCAAGGTGCGTGCGGTCCCGGACCCGTCGTCGCCGGACGCGGGGGATAATAATAACCCGGCTGCAAGGCTATTGTTCGGGGCTCCGGAACAAATCGATCACAAACAGTTGCTCGATCAGCTCAAGGGGCGGCTGACGCCGGACGAGCAGGAGTTGTTGCAGCAAAACATCGACGACGTGCGCCAGCGACTGGACGAGGGCCCCACGGGCGGCACGTTGCAGGGCGCCGACGGTCTCGCGCCCATGGTCTATGACCTGGACCCGGACCCCGGTGACGTGCCCGAGGACGAATTCCGGCGGCTGCACGACTTGCAGGACAAGCTGTTCAAAATTCAGGAGGAGATGAAAGGCAAGGGCGGCGGAAAGGGCAAGGTCCGGGATAAGGCGCCGGCGCCGAGTGCAGTTCCGACCAGCTGAGGGCGCCATGCCGGAAAACCGATCACCGAACGAAGCGGGCCGGCCCACGGCCGCCCCTGCAAAGGACCCGGCCGGGCCGAACCCGTTCGCGCAATACCGTCTCGCCGACACGACGGTCGAGCAGACGGTGCGGCCGATCAATGCGGCCGATCATAATCTCGGACCGTCGCTCTACGAGCGCTTCAAGGCAAACGCCCGCGATGCCTTTTTCAACGGCACGATCGCCGGGGCCGGTTACAACTATCTGAACCGATTGTTTATGGAAGACCTGGCCAGGACGGACCCGTATTCGGCCGCGGTGCTCGAGGGCGAGGCGCGCGCCCGCCGTCGCCGGTTCGAACAGATGCCGGGGTTCGAGACGACGTCGGAGGCCGCGGTGGCGCTGGTCGGGCAACTGGCTGGTTCTGCACCGACGCCGGAGTCTCTTATTCCCGGGCCGAGGTTCATAACCGCCGGCGGGAAGCTGGCCACAAAGCTCGGAGCGCGCGGAACGCGAGCGGTCGAGCAGGCCGTCGCCGGCGGCGCCATCAACGTCGCCGTCGATCCTATCGTGCAGGGTCTCAACATCGCCGCCGGCGTGCAGGATCAATTCGATCCGCTGAGGACCGCCGTCGGGGGTGCCCTCGGGATCGCCGTCGGCGGCGGGTTCGGCTTCGTGCTCGGTGGCGGCGGGGTGGTGCGGGGCCGCGAGGGGCTGCCGGGCGGCGATCCGAAAAAGAACTTCCAGCCCTCCTTTCTCGGCGACCGTGAATTGATCTCGACGGTTCAGGCCTGGCGCGCCGATCCGCATTTTGATTTTGGCGCCTTCGAGAAACAGTTCGCCCCGGAACTGAAGCGGATCAAGAAAGAGGCGGCCAAGCAGGGCGTGCCGGTGCGCCAGGACGCCGGCGCGACATTCGTCGAGCTTTATGTGGCGCATCCGAAAATCGCCAACGAGATTGCGCCCGACCTGAGCCGGACCTTCGACGCCATCCTCGCGACCGACCAGTTCGAGGGGCTTGGCAAGGACGTCCTGAAACTGCGCATATTGACTCAGCAACGGCGCAGTGCGGCCCGTGAGCAGGACCTGCCGACGGTGATCGACACCATCCGATCTGAGCGTGACATCGCCGGAGACCCGGTGGCGAACGAAACGTTCCATGTCCTCAAGCGCGGCCCGATCGCGGCCCGCTTCGAGCGGTCGGATAACCATTTGCTCCCGGACCGGGATTTTTTGATGTACGATTTGCGGCGCTTCATCCGCCAGAACCACGACAGGCAGATTGCGAAGATTATTGGCGGGAGGCGTGGCGACCTTGTGGGCAAGAAGCGCGGCGACCTTGAAAAGTTCATCACCCGGTTTCATGAGGCCCTTGTGATCGCGAACGACGGTTTTCGCGAGGCTACGGGGCAGGGTCCACTGGTAGATGTGTTCGAGACGGTATTGTGGGTCTATCAGATGCACCCCGGCAGGTTTCGCAACCGGGTGCCAGAGGCGTTCCGCGATTTTGAAGGGATCCTCGACGATCTCGATCCGGCCTATCGGCGTTGGATCAACCGCTCGCGCCAAGGGGCGGCGGAGGCGCTGTCGCATGAACGCTTTGAGTTGCCGCGCTATGAGCCACGTTCGCCGAAACTGTTCCCTGGACAATTTGCTTCGCGCCGGCCGCCGCGCCGGGCGCCGGCAACCAGCGCCGAGGCCGGCGCGCCGCTCTCGGTGATCGCGGCGCGGCCGGCGAAAGGTATCGCCGACAGCCAGAGAACCGCCCGCCTGGTCGGTGACGCGGTGCCCAAGCCACCGAGCGTCCAGTCGGTGTCGCGCGACCTCGCAAGGGGTCTCGGTTTCGATATCCGGCAGGGCCTGGTCAAGGGCAAGAGGGGCTATGACAGCGGCGTTTTGCGGGTGGCGCATCTGAACGATTTTCCGATCGTGGCGCGCGGCGCCGCTGAGCACATCGTTTCACTGCTGACGACCCGCGACCGGAAATGGACGCAATTGTTTCTCGACTCCAATGCGCGCTTTCTCCGCCGGGTGACGAATTCTTACGGCCATCTCGTCGAGATGGCCGGCAACCCGACCGCCGAGCAGCAAGGTCTGGCGGATTTCCTCTACTTCTACATGACAGCGCGGCCGCTGGTGAACAAGAACATGGCGACGCTGACCAAGGAGTTCATCGACATATTCGAGCGCCGGCACCCGGAGATGCTGGCGTCTCTCGATGCCGCCAGCGCCGACTACCAGACGACGCTGGTGCAATCCTCGAGAGATGCCATGCGTGGCCGTGTGGTGTCGTGGAAGCGCTCGCGCCAGAAACGCAGCGGCATCAGGGAGCGCGATGAGACGGTCTTCGACGCGATCCCGGCCGTGGGGAATTGGGTCTACACGAGCTTTGTCGACGACCTGAACCCGATCAACAGGGCGGTGCGGGCGCTGGCGAAGATTTATCAGGAGAACACCGGCGAGCTTATCGACCTGAAGGCGGCGAACGACGCCTATAAGCTGGCCCGGCTGACGCGGGGAGCCCATTCCGCCGGGCAGATGGATTTGGCCAACGGCGTCACGCCCTATCATGGCCGCGACCCCGAGGGGCCGAGCATGTTCGCGGCCCTCGAAGAGGCGTTTGGCTCCGGGCGCTGGTCGGATCAGATGATCGATGATTTCGGCGCCTACACGGCTTCGCTCCGGCTGCTTGTCGAGTGGCGGCGGTTTTTCGACGGCGACCTGCCGGGGCCGCCGGACGCCGAGCCGGCCGGATCGCTGCTCCGCTTCGTCGACGAGATGGACGCGGCGCGGCCGAACTTTCGGGCCGCGGCGATGAAGGTGCACGCTTATGGGCGCCAGCAGTGGCGGCTGAAATACGAGGCCGGTCTGATCACAAAGGACGCCTACGAGGCCGGTCTTACGCGGCCGTTCTATGTCCCCGTACTGCGCGACATGAGCGACAAGCAGGTGCAGGCGCTGACCCGGAGCGGTAGCGACAGCGGCGCCAAGGGGGTGTTGTTTAAGTTCAAGGGCTCGGACCGCGACATCGTCAACCCGATCCAGGCGATGATCATGGACAGCTATCAAACCCGCGCCATCATTGCCCGGAACGACGTTTTCAAGGCGTTGGAGGACCTTTCCGTCCGGGCCGGCTTTGGCAGTGGGCGGATTGTCGAACGGCTGAGCCCGGACGAGCAGGTGAGCATCGGGCTCGATCATGCGGTGGCCGGCGATGTCCGTGCCGGCCATCTCGACGGTCAGGACGCGGCGACGCTCAATACGCTGGCCGATGAAGCGGTCGACGGCGGTGGCGAACAGCGGGTGTTTTATGGCGCCGGTGCCAAGGGTAGCTTGGGCGAGAACGTGATCTATGTCTGGCGCGACGGCGAGCGCCAGGCGCTTCGTCTCGCCGACGGCCGTTTCGGGCGCGAGATGTACGGCGCCCTGACGGGCATGAACCGGGATGTGTCGAGCCTGTGGATCGCCACGGTCTCGAGACCGAGCACGATCCTCAGAACCGGTGTCACCGCCTCGCCGTCGTTCATGTTCGCGAACCTGGTGCGTGACCAGATGGCGGCCTGGGTCCTGAACGAGGGCTATCGCCCGTTCGTCGACGCGGCCCGCGGCTTCAAGTCAGAAATCACGCGCAGCGAGATCTCGCGGCTTTATAACTCCTTCGGCGGCATTCACGGCGGCGTTAACGTCTCGGCGGTCTCGAAGGTCCGCGTCGATGCCGACATCCGCCAGATGCGCCGAAAGGGCTACGTGGTGCAGGGCGTGACGTCGTTGCCGACCTTCTTTAAAAAGCTGCTCTCGGCGACGGAACTGAGCGAGACCGCGACCCGCCAGGGCCTGTTCGAGCAGTCGTACAAGATGCACCGCTCGCGCGGATTAACCGAGCGCGAGGCGTTGATCGAGGCGGCCTACGTCGCACGCGATTTCATTGACTTTTCCCGCAAAGGCGCACGGATGCTGCACATCCGGCGGACGGCGACGTTCACGAACGCGGCGCTTCAGGGGGTCGAGAAGTTTTCGCGGGCGGCCATTGTGCCCGCCATCAAGGCTCTGACGGGGCAGGTGCTCACAAAGCAGGAGCAGGCTGCCCTGCCGGCGTCGTCCCGGATTTGGGCCAAGGCGACGGCGCTCGGTCTGTTCGGGCTCACGCTGACGGCGCTTTATCGCGACGATCCGGAATATGAGGAGATCAGCGACTATCTGAAGGCGACCCACTGGATGGTCAAGCTGTTCGGTGAGTGGACCGCCATCCCAAAACCGTTTGAGCCGGCGTTCCTTTCGAACGTCTTTGAGCGCAGCTACGACGCGATTGCCAAAGACGATCCGCTGGCCTGGCAGCGTTTGCGTGACGGCCTGGTCGATCTGATGTTGCCGCCGTTCAATGCGCCGGTCGCCGATCTTGTGCTCGGCCTCGGCTTCAACAAGGACCGGCGGTTCGACCGGCCCGTGGTGCCCGAGCACATGAAAGCGTTGGAGCCGGCACTGCAGTTCAACACCTACACCTCGGAATTCGCCCGCTCGATCGGCAAGCGCCTCGGCGTCTCGCCGCAAAACGTGGACTTTGTCTTTCGCACGGTCGGCGGCACGCTGGGTCGGGAGTTTCTGAAACACACCAACCAGACCCTGAACGCGAACCGGCCCGACCTCGGTTTCGACGACACGGTTTTTACCCATCGGTTCATCCGCGATATTTCGCGCGGTTCGACGTCGCAAAAGGAATTCTGGCACCAGGTCGGCCGGCGCGGTGGACTGATGACCCGAAAAGCCCGGAGCTATAAGCGGCTCGTTGACGACGGCGACGATAGCGGCGCCGAGCAGTATCTGGCGAAAATGAGCTTGGACGAGCGGGCCTATGCGATCCTGAAAACGCATTTTGCGAAAAAAGCAAACGGCCTGCATCCGTTCGCGCGGGCCGGCGTCGTCTCGCGGGTCATTTCAAAAGTGCGAAAAGCCCTGATTGACGGCTATGAGACGGTGTCGCCGTCGGCCAAGCGGGTCGCTGACGACCTGCTCTCGCGGATGGCCATGGGCGAAGCCCGCAACGCCCTCATTGCGATCCGGGCGCGGGGCTGGAAGCAAAAGAAACCGATGGACCCGGGCCAGGAATTGAAGCTACTCGAGGAGGCGGCGCCCGCTATTGCCAGCGCCTACAAGGCGCTGATCAGCAAGGCCGGGGTCGTCGATGGCAAAACGCTGCAACAGGCCTGGCCGGCGATCCGTGAGCGCATTCTGCGAGACGGCGCCGATGCCGACATCGACAAAATCCTCGGCGATGTCCGCAGACTGAGTGGCGTCAAGCCGAAAAGCCACAAGCGCAAACGCAGGAAGTGAATGCGGGCCGGCGAAGCCTTCACATATCGCTAGCCGGCGAACAGCTTCGCCTCGTCGAGCCAGTCGGGCGCCAGCAGGGTGCCGCGGCGGGTGACGCCATCGACCCGGACCGAGCCCGAGATGCCGCTGCCGGCAAGCCGGCGGAGGACGCGGGCGTGGCGGCCCCTGGTCCAGGGCGTGCCGGCGAAGATTTCCGCCAACCGGGGGTGGTGGTTGGCGACGACGAAACCTTCCGACGGCGTGGCGACGACGCGGAGGCCGCTGGCCTGGATGTGGACGCTGGCATTCAGGTCGTCCTCGAAAGCCAGCTCCAGGGTGTCGCGAATGCTGGCGTTGCCGTCATGCGACGGTGCGGTGAGCAAATGGGTCAGACACTGCACCGCCTCATCATAGGCGGTCGGCGGGGCCAGCGGCACCTCGGGCAGACCGAGCTCGGCCCAAAGTCCGCGTGCCCGTTCGCTGCCGAACAGGTTGCGGCATTCCTTGACCAGCTTCAGGTTGAGCGAAATCACGGCAAGGCTGGCGACGGCTTCGGAGGGAACCGGCTCGGAGACGCTGGTTTCAGGGCCGAAACGACCGTTTTTGCGGATCGCGGGGATCACCTCGTGGGCCAGCCAGCGCTTGAAACGCTCGGCTTCGGGCTTGCGGGAGCGGAAAACCAGCCGGTAAACGCCGGGTTCAGAGATCACAATGCGCGCGTTCGGACCGTCTAGGCCATTAGTTACACCCTTACTGAGGGTGTAACTCTCATCATCATCGAGGCTTGAAAGCGTGTTTTCCGGTTTTTTGAGGTCCAGGCATCGGCAAACATCGATGCCAACAAACCAGGGTTCGCCATCTCGCTTGACGACGCGGACCAGATTTTCTTCGAAAGCGAGGGGGATGACGGACAGTTGGGTTGTCATGACGGGTACTCCAGTGCTGGAACTGAAGCCCGGTTCCGGTGCTAATCGGGTGGCCGGGCACACACAGGTTAGCACAACCGCGCACTGGACACGGCCCGAAATCCTAGCGTTTCCGCGGGGAGACTTCGGCCCATGTGGCCCGACCATAAGGTAAGACCAGTGCGAACGGGGTGCTAATCCCGACCTTCACAAAACGCGAAGGCTCTGGCATGGTGAGATTTCTTCTTACGGCTGTCAAGGGAGGGGTGGTGATGCGGGCTTTTGGGCTGATTGTGTGTCTAGTGCTCGCCGGTTGCGCGAGTTCATCGGGCAATATTCGGGCGGTCTATGTGTCGCCCCTGCAGTATCGCGATTTTACGTGCGCGCAACTGGCCGACGAAGCCAAGCGGATTTCGGCTCGCGTCGCCGAGGTAACCGGTCAGCAAGACCGCAACGCGACGATGGATTTCGTGGCGACGGCTGCGGCCGTGGTGATCCTTTTCCCGATCTTCATGCTCAACGGTGACGGGCAGACGGCGGCGGAACTCGGCCGCCTCAAGGGTGAGTTCGAAGCCGTTGAGAAAGCCTCGATCCGAAAGAACTGCAATCTCAGGTTCCATCGCGGCTGACCCCACCGATACCCCACGCCCGTCCCCGCCCTTGCCATGCACCGCCACCCCGTGCGGCCTTATTCTGTCCCTGCGAAAGCATGTTGCCACCGCCCCGCGCGGCGTCGGGTTCCCCCATGACCGGCGCCGCGCGGGGTAACTGCGGGCGGGGCGATGACGGACCTGACGTTTCCCTTCGACGACCGAATCATCCGGCTAACGGCGAGCGCCGGCCAGACGGTGTTCAGCTATGATTTCCCGATCAAGCTGGCGGCCGACATCGCGGTCTGGCGCGAACGCGACGGTGTGGCGACGCAACTGGTCGAGACCACGGACTACACGGTCCAGAACGCCGGCAACCAGGCCGGCGGCACGGTGACTCTGGTCACCGGCGCAACGGCAAATGACATCTATGCCCTGGTCGGCGCCCGAACGGTCGAGCGGATCACCGACCTTGGGCCGACGGCGTTGACATCGAGCGACCTGAACGCCGACTTCGACAATCTGCAAATCCAGGTCCAGGAACACGACCGCGAGCTCGCGCGGCGCCCGGCGCTCTCGCCGGCCGACGAGGCCGTCGATCTGACCATACCGTTAAAGGCGGCGCGAGCGTCGAAGTGGCTGGCGTTCGATGCGAATGGTTTGCCGATCGCGCTGGCGGCACCGAGTGACAACGGGGTGCAGCCGCGCGGTGGCTGGGCGACCGGCACCAGCTATGCCGTCGACGACGTCGTGCACTACGACGGCGTTAGTTATATCGCCATCGCGGCCCATACGTCGGCCAGCGCCGACACGCCGGGCACGGGCGCCAATTGGGCGACCTATTGGCAGGTGTTTTTGCCGCGCTCGATTACGCCCCGCGGCACCTGGGCGACGGCGACGGCCTATCTGACGGGTGATGTGGTCTCGCGTCAGGGCTCGTCCTATTTGTGCTTCCTGCCGCACACGTCCGGCGCCACCAGCGAACCGGTGGTTGGCGCGGACTGGCAGACCTACTGGCAGACGCTGCTCGGTGCGAGCGCCGTGCTGAGCGTGTTCGGGCGGACCGGCGACGTGGCCGCTGCGGCGAGCGACTATGACGCCTCGCAGATCGACAACGACAGCGGCACGGTGGCCGGTGTGTTTGTATCGGACGCGCTCGACAACCTGAAGGCCGTGACGGACGCCATTCTCGCTGCGTCCGACGTCTCGATGGATACTTTCGCCGAAGTCAAGGCGGCGCTCGATGTCGAGATCGCCCGGATCGATGCGATCCTCGCCGGCGCCGACCCGACCATGGACACCTTCGCCGAGGTCAAAACGTCGATCGACACGATCAACGCGACGCTGACGGCGATCCAGGCGAACGACTGGGTGACGGCGGCGCGGATCGTGGCGGGTGCCGTCGGAACGGGCGAGCTTGCGGCGAACGCTGCGACGAACGCCAAGTTGGCACAAATGCCGGCGAATACTGTGAAGGGCAACAACACCGGCGCGGCGGCCGACGCGATCGACCTGACCACGGCGCAACTGACCGCGCTTGTCGAGGCGCTGGTCGGCGATACCGGCTCGGGTGGTACCAAGGGGTTGGCGCCGGCGCCGGCGGCGGGTGACGCGGTGGCCGGCAAGTACCTGAAGGCAGATGGCACCTGGTCGGTGCCGCCTGGCGGTGGCGGGGCGAGCGCCACGCCGACGGACGTACTGCTCAATGCCCTCGCCATCGCGGACCTGCAGGGTGATCGGCTCAATATGATCGACGGCATCGCCGACCCGTTTGACGACGAGACCGACGTCGACACCGGCGCCGCGACGAACCAAGTCTACGATGCGACGGCCGATCTTTACAAGTCCGCGATGACCTCGCCGGCAGACCAAATTCCGACCATGACGTCGAACACGGCGCCGAGCGGTACGGCGTCGGCCAGTTCGGAGCTCAGCACGTCGCGCCAGGCTTGGAACGCCCTTGACGACACAACCGGGTTCTGGGTGACGAACGCGACCACGACCGGCTGGCTGCAATACAATTTCGCGTCGGCGATTACGATCGCCCGCTACACGGTAGCGTCCGCGGCGACAAATCCGGCGCGGACGCCGAAAGACTGGACGTTCGAGGGCTGGAACGGCACGAGTTGGGATATCCTCGATACCCGGAGCGGTGAGACCGGTTGGAGCGCCAGCGAGACCCGCGCCTACGACATCGCCTCGCCGGCGTCCTACACGAACTACCGGATCAACGTGAGCGCGAACGACGGCGACGCCACATATTTGCAGATCGGTGAGCTCGAAATGACGCTTGCATCGACGGCGCAAAACATAACGCTGCCGTCGAATGCGTTTACGGCGACGGCCGTGCCGACGAACGCCCGCCTGCTGATGCAGATCAAGCCGATCGACGCCATTACCATCAACACAGACGTGATTGGCGAGGTATCGCGCGACGGCGGCACGACCTGGACGGCGGCAACGCTGGTCAAGGTCGGTAGCGCCAGCGACGGCACGAACTTTTATGAAGACGAGACGCTCGATATTTCCGCCCAGCCCTCGGGCACGTCCATGAAGTGGCGGCTGCGGACGTTGAACGCCAAGGAAATTTATTTCACCGGCGTGGTGCTGCAATGGAGCTAGTGGATGGCCGTTAGACGATTGAGACCCCAACTTACGCCCGTCGACCAGGTCCGGGCCGAGGCCGCGCGCCGGATGATGGCGCTGGTCGGGGCGCGCGACGAGCGCAACCTGGCGACCATCATCGCAAACGGCACCCGGGAGGCTGTCCGGTTGCAGAACAAGCGCCTGATCGACGGCCTGGCCTGGACGCCAGACGAAACCGCGCGCGCCACCGAACTGCGCCAGGTTGATGCGGCAATCGAAGCGATCCGGGCGGCGAGCAACCTGCTCGAGGCCAACCCGCCCGCAGATATCGGATCGGATGTCTACTGGCCGACGACGACGGGGCCGGCATGAGCGAGCGTGTGGCAGACCTGAAATGGATGAAGCG
>Ga0114931_10001778_pt1 | contig 27361 bp, 24 predicted proteins | sample 2SBtaG_FD_89579 | JGI IMG/M metagenome (GOLD analysis project Ga0114931, IMG submission 89579) | Deep subsurface microbial communities from Kolumbo volcano to uncover new lineages of life (NeLLi) - 2SBTROV14_V59a metaG | ecosystem: Environmental > Aquatic > Marine > Volcanic | place: Kolumbo... | reverse complement strand
TGCAACAAGCATTTAAGTAGTAAATTGATATCCTAAATATTATTTTTTCCAAAGCAATTTTTAAACTATATAAATTGTACAAATACTCATGAATCATGGGACAAAAGGAACTTCCAAATTACAAAACCGAGAAACAACGTTGGATAGTGCTTGTATTGTTCATGTTTATTGCTTTCATGACGCAAATAAATTGGATAACATTTGCACCGATTACTGATGAAGTAGCAACCTATTACAATGTTAGTCCAAATAGCGTGCTTTTGTTGGCTGCTGTTTATATGATTGCCTACTTGTTGGTTAATTTTCCAGCGACCTGGGCAATTGACAAATATGGCTTAAAGTGGGGAACAGGTATAGGTGTAATATTAACAGGTTTTTTCGGATTTTTAAGAGCATTTTCAGGTGACAGTTTTAGCTTTCTAATGTTTGCACAAATAATGACTGCAATAGGCCAACCATTTGTTCTGAATTCATTTACTAAAGTTTCAATTAACTGGTTCCCTGAAAATGAAAAAACTACCGCTACAGGATTAGGCACAATCTCAATTTTACTTGGTGTGGTGATGGGAATGATCGCTACACCATATTTGTATGAAAAACAGGGGATTGATTTCATACTATGGTTGTACGGAATATTATCACTCATTGCAATGGTACTCTATTTATTTATCGTCCAAAATAATCCCAAAAGTCCACCTTCTGCAGCTGCAGGAACTAAAGTATTTGATTTCAAGGGTTTGATGAAGCTCTTTAAAGTCAGAGATTTTAATATACTATTAATTTTGGTATTTATTGGTTTAGGATCCTTTAATGCATTACTTTCAGATATTGATAATATCTTCATTCGGTTCAATAGTAATACTCAGGCAGCAGGTTTAATTGCAGCCACAATGATTTTTGGAGGTATATTAGGTGCTGGAATATTATCTACGTATTCTGACAAAGTACACAAAAGAAAGATATTCCTAGTAATTGCCATGTTAGCCTCTATTCCTCTGACCGTATTGTTAGACATAACTGCTAATCTAAACCAGACACTCCTTATCTCCTTTATCTTTGGTTTCTTCCTTGTCTCTGCATTACCCATTTCATTGATATATGCCGCAGAAATCACTTATCCTATTACTGAAGAAGCATCCAATGGTTTGATGATGACTTTGGGTCAGCTTGCAGGAATCATTTTCTTAATCAGTTTCAATATGTATGTACTCACTATTCTTTTTCTAATTGGGTTTGCGTTGTCATTGATTATGAATGATGTCACGATTGATGATGCCAATATTGAGGGATCGCAAATTGTATCTGACTAAATTATTATGAGTGTACGCAGAGGACTTGAATTTGATAAGAGTCAAATCAATAGCAATACATTACTTAAGACTTGATGGATGCTCTTGACTCAACTTCCACAATTCTACCCGTTCATTTGCTAATTCTGCGTACTCCTCGCTATTGTCATATCCCATGAAGTTCCTTCCAGCCTTGAGTGCAGCAATGGCGGTGCTTCCGCTTCCCATGAAAGGATCAAAGACCATATCATCCTTGTATGAGTAGAGTTGAATGCAACGGTAGGGTAGTTCAACAGGATATGGAGCAGGGTGTTTCAAGCGTTTGGCTGAAGCGGTAGGGAACGACCAAACTGATTTTGTGAATTCGAGGAACTCATCCCGAGTTATGGTATTCTCCTTCTCTCCTCTCTGTCTATTCATAGTTCCCTTCGAGAAAACGAGGATGTACTCATGAACATCTCTAAGTGTGGGATTGCTCGCACTCTTCCAAGAGCCCCAAGCTGTTGAACTGCCTGCACTGGAAGCTTTGTCCCAGATGATCTCACCTCTTTGGTAATATCCGATATCTGTCATCATCTTACTCACGTAATCAGACAAGGGGATGTATGGCTTTCTACCGACATTTGCGATATTGATACAGACCCTTCCTCCGTCTACCAACTTGTCATATACCTCACCGAATACATCGTACAGAAGCTGAATATACTCATGAAGAGTGAGATCCTCGTCATAGACCTTCTTTGCATTGTAAGGTGGAGAAGTCACAACAAGATGTAGAGAGGAGTCTGGTATGAGTGAGAGGTCTCTGCTATCTGCGCAGTGAGTTTGATTCTTTTGTTTTTCTGGTAACTGCACTTCTATGAGATCTGATTTCCGTTTTGGAGGAATTTTCACTCCTTCGTACATTCGCGATGAGTAGAACTTCGTGCTGTCATGATTCTCCCGTTTTGTAGTTCCAAAAGCCTGGGTCTCTGTTCCCTGATTCATTATACCACCGATATTCGCGATATTCGCGTTATTAATATGAAAAACAACTATCAGCAAATATAAAAGTATCTGTAATATCAATATTTAGAGAATATTCGCGATACATTGAACGAAATTGAACGTTGAAAGGTATTGTATACTCATCCAAAGTCGCGAAAATTCGCGATACGAACTCTATAAGTTAATGCTGTAAGTGGCGCGTAAATTTGAGTGATTGGATGTATGGCGCGATACTACTTGAAAGCAGCTTTAAGTTTATCCTGCAGTTGCTGTTTCAATTGTTCTGCTGAGAGTTCCTCGACATTGGTTGTCTCTTCTTCCTCATCATCTTTCTTTACCTCAGGTTCTTTCTTCTCCTTGTCGCTTGGAGCTTTCTTCAAATTTGAAAGAGCATTCTGAAGAGCACCTTGTGATACCAGTCCACCACCACCCATAGGTGAAGAACTGGATTTAGGAGTATCCTCCTTGGGAGGGGCTTTCTTCAAATTGGAAAGAGCATTCTGAAGAGCACCTTGTGATACCAGCCCACCACCGCCCATAGATGGAGCACTTGAGGCACTTTCTTCTTTAGGAGGTGCTTTACTCAATCCGCTAATTGCTGATTGAAGTGCATTTCCCGAGACCAGCCCTCCACCTCCCTGTGAGCTAGGAGTTCCTCCGAGATTGGGTCCACTGGGAGTTCCTCCAAGATTAGGACCACTGGGGGTTCCTCCAAGATTAGGACCACTGGGAGTTCCTCCTAAAGATGGACCACTGGGGGTTCCTCCAAGACTGGGGCCACTGGGAGTTCCTCCTAAAGATGGACCACTGGGGGATCCTCCAAGACTGGGGCCGCTGGGAGTTCCTCCTAAAGATGGGATATTGGGTGTGGCAGTAACACCCGGTGATGCTATTCCTGCGCTTGGAATTCCTACCATTGGAGCAGCAGGAGCTTGTCCTCCACCAAGAATTCGGAGAGGACCAATATGAATTGATTCAATTGGTATGACAGCCAAGTCCTCGACCAAAACATCAAATTTCTCCTCACTAGAGTCTACTCTCCTCTTCAATTTATTTAATTTTCCAGACATCTCACCGAGGAAGTCGATGACTTTAGTTCCAATACGATCAATCTTTATTGCAACGTCCTTTACCTGCTGTCGATCTTCTGATCCTAGTATTACACTGTCGATATAGTCCTCTAAGTCGCTCATTACCTGTACTACTATTTGTATTAATGGTATAAAAATATAGGTTCATTATTCTATTCATTAGGAGTTAAAGAATTATTATATCTTAGCCCTCATTCTAGATTTTTACTCGGTCGAGTTGAAGGAATTCGGGACTACCTTCTTTAGAGATATATGCCAGCAAGAATATTTTCTTGACTGTTCCAGCAAGTCGACCAGCCTTGACCAGATCGAAGGTTCGGATCTTTTCATGGTCATGGAGGATATGGATCACGTACTCAGCATGATCAATTCCAGGACCAGTAGAGTATACTATGAACTCAGAACCAAACTTCATTCCTGGTCTAACGACGTAGTTCAACGATCTGAAGTGTTGATAAATTAGAAAATTATCATGGAAATTCTCATAGTTATGCTTGCAGAAGTCCATCAAATAGTCAAAATCGATCTTCTTATTCTCTTCAAAGACTTCAATTATACTATTGCTAAGGAGATAGCAAGCTTCGAAGAAAGAATAGGTGAAAGGAAGTTCTATACCTTCAGGTCGTATTTTTCGAGCACCGAGAGGTTTGCCATAGAAACGGGGTTGAGAGTAGAGGTACTTTGACCCCTTGTGATCCCACTGAATAAGTACCTGACCTTGCTTCTCTACACGTAAGGGAAAGCTTGGTTCGTATGGATTATTCTCTCCATTGTTCACGGATTAAACTTCCTAATTGGGTACTTTAACTATTCTAAAGATAATTGCAGTATCCCAAGCCTTTAGATTGGTCGATTTTACATATGTTGTGAATGATATATTCTTTTATTTGCTTCTAGGGTTAATTCAGGGAACAGTTGAGTGGTTACCGATCTCATCTGAAGGGATGCTAACCTTGGTTCAAACATCTTCTGGGATCAATTACAACACAGCAATTGCCATTGCCTTGTGGATTCATTTGGGGACATTAGCAGCAGTTCTATTTGTATTCAAGGAGGAGTGGAAAAGATTTTTCTTAACTTGGGACGAGCCAGTTCCTGAGAGGAAATTCATTATTATCACGACGATTGGTACCGGACTTTTAGGGATTCCCGTGAAGCTCTTCATTGTTGATCTGATTGGAAATACAAACTTATTTGTTGGATGGGTGTACCTTCAGATAGGACTGGCACTGATAATTACTGGAATACTTCTTAAAATGGGGCAATTGCAGACAGGAGTTGAAAAAACAATTGAGAACCTCTCTTGGAAGCAACAATTAATTGCAGGTCTTGCTCAAGGATTTACCATAATTCCAGGGATTAGCCGATCTGGAACTACTGTATCTGCACTCCTATTTATGAGGGTAGAGGGTGAGGAATCATTTAGAGCAAGTTTTTTAATGTCTGTACCAGCAGTCCTTGGTGCAACTATTCTAGAAGTATTGGACGTTATTCTTGGGGGAGGGAGCCTCACCTCCGAAGTAAATTTTGGACTCTTAGCTTTGGCAATTATCACCGCCTTCATTACGGGTCTCCTCACAATTCGCATACTATTACGAATAGCAAAAGATTTGAATTTTGCATTAATTGCATTATTCTTTGGATTACTCCTCCTCATTCTCGGATTGATTCAGCTATTGTAATCCTCCTTCAATGACGGGAAGAAGGGACATCTCTTCATCAACTACTTTTTCGTTGTCCTTGGGGAAAGATAGCGAGAGACCGTCAGCTACCACATTTAATTGTCCATCTTCAAATTCCTCTGCTATTTCAGGATAGTCTTGAAAAATAGCCCGTAGAATATCTTGAACTTTTGATCCTTCAGTAATTATTGATTTGACTCCAATAATTCTTGATAGATATCCGTAGAATTTGACAGTGATCACATTATAATTTTCTGTAAGGAGAGATATGAACTCTTAGGTTTAGTACTTCTCTTTGAGTTTCATTTCATAATCATCTTTTAGCATCTGAATCTCCTGTTTGTACTTGGATTCAATCTGCGATCGTTTGAGTTCGTACTCCTGATCAATTTGATCCTTCTGGATACGAAGTTTCTCCTCATACTCTGAGATGAGTGATTTCTTCTGCTCCTCGAAATCAGAGGTAAGCTTCTTCCGAAGCTCTTCAGCAGTAGAGCTTTTATCTTCATCAAATTGCTTCCGGAGTTCAGACACTGTTGTTGCATTTTTCTCATTAAGTTCAGAAATTTGCTTGTTGAATTCCTCTCTCAAAGTATCCTCCTGATCTGAGAGTTTAGCGTTTAATTTGCGATCCATCAAGCTGGTATTCTGATCTACCTCGTCGTTTATCTTCTTCTCGTACACTTCAAGTTCGATCTTATGTGATGAGATCAACTCTTCCTTATCCTTTTCAAATGATTCTGTTAGAGACTCTCTCAACTGAGCCAGACCTGCATTATGCTTGTCCCGAATTTCCTCGCTTGCCTTGGTGAATTCATCTTTCTGCTCTGCAAGAGCTTGGTTCTTCTCGTCTTCCAAATCGATTTTAACAGATTCAATCCTCTCTTCCAGCTCTTTTTCCTTTATCTCCAGTGCTTCCTCGATTTTGCTCCGTGCATATTCTTCCTTCATTTCTTGCAAGCTAGAAATTAGCTCAGATACCCGAGCACCATCTTTTGAGAAATAGGTGCCAAGTTGCTTTCTCACATCATGTAAAACTCCAAGAGCTCCAGGAATCTTCTCATAATTCTCAGCGTCTAACTCGCTCTTGACAGAATTTACAAGATCCTTTTGGAAATCTAATAGCATGGTACCAAAGGCAGCAGGATAATCAGAATGAAGGGGGAGTGATTCAGTACTTTCTGCTTTCTCAAACTCTGCCTTTAGCAATCTCCCCAATTTATCCCTCTTACTCTCAGCAAAGATGGCTATATCATAGGGTCCAACAAATTGAACCTGTTGGTTCTTCAGCATATCTTGGAATGTGATCTTTCCCCCAAGCTTGACTTTGACATCTTCTGAGGTCGAAGTTTGATATCTTAGATGGAAGGTAATTTGCTCATGCTGGTCAGGATCAAGTTTCTCAAAATCTTGGAGCAGATTACCGTCGACATGCTCAAGTCCTTCAGGTAGGTTCAACTCCAGTCTGACTGCTGTTGCAGTCCCCTCACCAATATTCATGAGATCAACCTTTACCTCAAATATCTGATTGACAACAATGTCGTTTGAGAGTTGGCTTGATACCGCTAAATTCGGGAGTTTTATTTGCTCTTGGAAGTGTTCGAGAACGTAGCTTACAGTCTGATCAAGAAGTGGAGAGATTCCAGCTAATTTCATCTTAGAAAGGAGAGGTCTGATCTGAGCTGAAATTAACCGTTGTGCCTCCTCTAGAGCTTCGTGACTGACGTCTTGAATTGCCTGTAATACGTATCCAATAACCCATACAGTTTGTACCAGTTTATCTTTCCCAAGTTGGATTTTCCCTTCGTTTGCCTTGTTTTCAATTGACTCTAGTGTACTCTCATAGACACTCTTCGCCTTTTCATTATCTTTGAGTAGTACGTAAATCAGTCCTGCAAGGGATGCGCAGACAACACCGTAGGAGTACTCTTCGTAGGTGTTGATATACATATTAGCAGCTTCAAGAAGTTGCTCACCAACCTTGACATAGAGCTTTTCAGCTTCCTCCTTATTTCCTAGTTTTAGGTGTCCCAAACTTGTGAGATAGTACGCCTCGGCGGCCGACCTATACTGTTTCTGCTCCTCAAATTTCTTGGCTTTAGCCATTCCATTCGTCACCGCAGAATTGTAAAGGGTTGTAGCTCTAGCCACATTACCACTTGTAGTTTCATTGTCTCCTGCCTGAATTAGTTTATATGGGTCTGTCTCACCCTCTTGGTCATCACCACCAATCTTTGCAAAAAGCTCGTCTCGAAATGCCATAATAGCGCTCACTCTACTATATCGCGAAGGTAATTAATGTTTATCGCGGGAGAGGTAAAATTTTGAGGAATTATTAAGGTAATCTAACTAATTTGGTAAGTTTTTAGTCGTCTTTTGCCTTCTTCTGCATCAAGGATGTCTTTCACCCGATAGTATTGGATGAGATTGGTCGGGAATGGTTGCCCGAGTTTGCTTCCAGCAATCACAATGACAAGATCTTCTTTGTGAACTATTCCAGCCTTGTATGCCTTGAATATTCCTGTAGCTATCATTGAATCGGTATCGAAAAATGTAATCTGGGCACTGAGCGGAATTACACCCCAGAGTAGGTTCAATTGTCTCCTCACATTCTCTGAATTGGTGATGCCCACGATTTTCTGGCTTGGTCTATACTTAGAAACCACGCGTGCAGTCCTCCCAGATCGGGTATTTGCGATAATAGCTTTTGCTTTTAAGGTATCAGCTAGAAGAACTGCTGATTTTGCTATCGCCTCCTCACTCGTAAGATTTTCCTCTTTGAAGTAGAAATCACTCGGAACAATTTTGGTTTGGAGGTTCTGGATGATAGATTTCATAGTTCTAACGGATTCAACAGGGAATTTTCCAGTGGCTGTTTCAGCTGAGAGCATTACAGCATCTGCACCGTCAAAAATTGCATTTGCCACATCAGAAGCCTCAGCTCGAGTTGGTCGGGGGGAGATCACCATAGATTCAAGCATTTGTGTTGCTACGATGACTGGAGTTCCAGATTTATTCGATTTCTTTACTAAATCTTTCTGGACAAGGGGTACTTCAGTAGGGTCGATCTCGACTCCCAAGTCACCTCGAGCTACCATTATGGCATCAGACACCTGCAATATTTCATCAATATTCTTCAGACCATCCTTGTGCTCAATCTTGGATATTAGCAAGGGGAGTTCAGGATCGTCTTTCCCATAGGTCAAACCAGTCTCATTCTCTATGAGAAATCTGACCTTCATAAGATCCTCTGCTCTTCGGACGAAAGACACTGAATAGTAATCGGGTTTCAGAGCTATCGTTCCTTTCAAATCAGCTATATCCTTCTTTGTGGGTGGATACAGACCTATTGGAATATTGGGAGCATTTACACCTTTCCTCGAACTTAGAGGACCTCCTCTCACGACCTCACATACAATAGAATCTTCTTCTTTACTCATCACCTTTACCTCAATAAGACCGTCATTGAGGAAAAAGGTATCTCCGATACTTGCGAGATCAATCAGTTCCTTGTAGCTGATGGACATCAATTGCTTATTTCCAATAATATCCTCCTTTTGGATGGTAAATTGATCACCTGCGACTAAATTGTACGATGATTCCAAGGCACCTATTCTTATTTTCGGACCACTAAGATCAAGCATTATTGGGATAGAGTCATCAACCGATCGAATGACTTCAAACTTACGAATAGCATCTTCAACTGTCCCGTGAGATAAATTAATTCGAGCCATCCCTAAACCATTGTCTACAAGCTCTTGGAAACGAGAAGGAGTGTCACATGAAGGTCCAATAGTAGCGATGATGCAACCCTTTAGATCCAGTTTTCCACTCTTTGGTTTGTTCACATGAAATTAGGTACATTTGCAAATATAAGCTTATTTCAATTATAAAAAATAATTATGCAGATTGAAGTTTGATACTCCAAGTAAGAACTTTCAATTATCAACTTGGAAAAGCTCAATTTTAATTACTCAGAATATATCGACTTATTACATGTCTTCGAAGGGATTTCTCAAGAGGAAAAAAGCTAATCACATTAGGATGTGTGAATTTCCAAAAGATCTGATTAATAAAGAGAGCAAGAAGAGCATTGAGATCCGAGAATACTCTATGAGTTCACTCAGTCCCTTGCTTCAGGGGACTGGAATTACCAAACCGAGTATTCCATTGATAGCTGTTGGAGGTGCTGGAATAAATATCCTCCAGAGAATTATCGAGCGAATCAAGATGTATGGTATTGAATACACGGCTGCTGCTATTGATCTTGATTGGAAAAAACTTGACAGTGCAAACTTTACACATAAATTGAAACTAGGAGATTCTGGGATGGGTACATCAACTCAATTCAGAATTGGGACTAAGGTTGCAAAGGAGAAGAATGAGCAAATTATTGCATTCCTTCATTCGTATCTTGATGAATTCGAGTACAAAAGTAAGCACAATATAATTTTCGTCTTTATGGGTTCTGGTGGAACTGGAGTCGGAGTTGGGTTGGAGACGATTAAAAGCCTTAAATCCCTTGGATATAGACCAGTTCCCTTCCTTGTGCTTCCTGAAGAGAAGGAAACAACGAGAGTGAGATTTACTGCTGCCGCAGGAATATACTACTTTAGTTTTGCACCTGGAGAACGTTCTGAAGGACTTATGACAATTCTAATAGAGAATCAACGGTTCTATGATTCCAACAAGAAACTCTCTGAAGAAGTGCTCCTAAACTTCATCAATAGTAGGTTAGGAGTTACGATTGGAGATCTTATTATTTCAACTGAAATGCACAGTGATGGCTATTCAACAGACTTGAATGAGTTCTTGGAAGTGTTTCGAACCGTAAAAGGAGTTGGATCGATTGTGGACATGAAGTCAAGTTCAGACACAGTTGAACTCGCAAGTTTTCTCAAAGATAATATATCGGAAAGCGTGGCATATACTTCTGATCCTCTCTCAGCAACACGATCGTATATTCTAGTACATTCAATCGGAATGTCAGTCACTTCGGTTGATATGAGAAACAGCTTGTCTCTTTATGGGAATTCCGACATCTTTCCAAAATATTCTGTTGGATCATCTGATGGAGAAAAGTACTATCGAATTCTCTCAATCTTTTCAGGTCTCGACCAGAATAAATCGCTGAGAGAGCTCATGTTAGATGCAGAAGACAACCGTGTGAATATCCTGAACCGTACAAAGGAACAAATGATGGATGGATCAGTCATCCAAAAAATAGAGAAGGTCAAAGATGGAGATCAGATAGAAGTTAAGTCAGCGGAAGAGTTGAGAGATACCTTAGCATTAGAGGCAGCTGCCAAACGCAGAGGTGAATTTGATGAGTAATCCACCACCTGTTAAACCATTAAAATTAGGGGAACTCTCTGGTAAGATGAGAAGATCAGACATAAGATTTGACTTCGAGGACTTCCTTGAGGATGTCGAAGAGGTCCTACCTGAGGGGATTGACAGTAACTATTATTCCCAAATAAAGACCCTCCAAAATCCTTTGAGAAATATAACTAAGCTTCCAAAAGCACTAGCAACACTCCCTATAAGTGCGCTTCTCTTTCAACCACTGAGTAAAATTGTGGTTATTTACTTAATACCTATACTTATCTCTAGTCCAATGATGTACCTAAGTATTATTGCTTCTCAGAGGTCTTCAGAGGGGAATGCAGGTACCGGGATTGTCTTCACAATTATTACGATAATTGGACTTGCAGTGGTTCCCCTGTATTTGAAGAATCTCTACACCTCATTCATGAAGATGATTGACAACAAGAATGTACTTTGGCTCACTGATGGACTGAACAAATTATTCACGAATTATTACAATCAGAGATGGCCAAAGACATTTTTCAGGATAAGCTTTCTTATCCCCTTGCTATTAGAGGCTCAACTTGTTACAATAGGTATTTACTTTAACAGTAGTATCCTCCTGAATATTCTGTATATCCTTCTGACAGTTATCGGTCATATTGGGATGAGTTTGGTAGTATATGCCAATATCATGACCCTGTATTTTGTTCAGATAAATACCAGATTGTACATTGAATTACTCAATAGAATTACGGAACGAGTGAAGGGATATACAGACGGTCATGAGACCATCTTAACACAGAATACCTATGAAGTAGTGAAGGTTTTAGCAGATAGCCCGGGTCTAACCGTTGAGAATTTAGGTACTATTCCTCTTCTTAGTTTCTTCACAACAGTACTTCTGATAAATTCTGCAATCTTTCTACTTGGAGGACCAGTACTGTCAAGTCCGATAGAAAGTTATGCAACAAGACTAAAAGCTACCGCCATAAATATAGCTGCGAATGATAGTAAAACAGGTTCAGACATTACTAAGGCTGGAGAACTTGCATTTCTTAATGCGAAGGAATTCCTGTTTACCTTGATATTCATAACAGCCTTTGTCATTTCTCTAATCCTCTCGTTAGCTCAAATCTATCCAATTATTAACATCTCAAACACTATGGTAAGGTTCAGAGTCAAGGCACTTACAGAACTTGATCCATATATCTATGAGGATCTTACAAAATTTGCCTTGGGGAGAAATATAGAGGAATTCGCTGATTCAACTACATTGAATCTATTCATTCTAAGACAGTATATTGGAGGAATGAAAACGAGACCAGTGAGTCTCTTCAAGTTAGTGTACTTCTCAACACTCTTTTTGATTTATTCAGCAAGAGTTGTACCTAGTCTTGTGAGGATATTCGCGTGAGGATGATATTATGTTAGCAAGATTACGCTTAGTAAAGCAATTTGAAATGTCTATCATTTCCTGTGGTGATGCAGGTCAGGAGATTGGAGCAGCGGTCATCAAACTTTTGAAAAATTTAGGCAAGGAGATGCACAAGAGCTTGGCTGTCAACAGTGGTCAGAGCAACCATCATACAGACCCATTTTTCAAGAAGAAGATAAGTATCAATCCAATTCGAGAAGGGTTTGCAAGGGATCTCACAGAAGCCACTGCGAGTGCTGGATCCAAACATGAAGAACTCTCAAAGGCAATTGGTGGAATTATTCCTTCGAAGAATGGACTACTGATGATCACAACAGGTGGAGGAGGAACAGGAATTGCATCTAGTTTGGTTGTTCTAAAGATTCTGCGAGAGGTCTATGAGCAAACTCCTCCAGTCTTCCTGCTCTTGCCCGAGGTGTTCGAGAATTCGAGGTTACAATACAATATATCCCAATTCTTATTTCATGCAGTTTACAGTAAGAATCCATTAGGGAATCCGGTTATTCTCATCGACAATAAAGCAACAGAATCAGAATATGACCAACCATTTGAGAAGGTGTCCAAAATTCGACTGGATCTAATACCAAAGGCAATTGCAAACCTTCTCTACTCATCTTTCACCGATCCTCTTTATGAGGAATACAATGCTGAATTTCGGGATCTATCTGAGGTTCTGCACACAAGTGGCATTGGAATACTTGTAGCTAAGGATCTCATGAATGAGCAGGGTGAGGTCAATCTCAGATTTGATGACATTATGATGGACTCTATTACAGAGGTTACTAGTCTTCCACGAGACAAAATTTCAGAGGCACGCAAGGTCTTTGTTTCCATCTTGAATGTAGATATGCAGCAGTTTCAATTTACGGTAGAGGCAAAGAAGATCAAAGCATTGTACAAAGAAACTTCTCCATATCTGATTTTTGCAAATACTGATGACAAGAATGAGAGGGATTCCACATTAAATGCAATCGTCACAGGTCTACCCCTTCCACCTCGAATTGTCCAGATAATGAAAATAGCAAGGGATTCGAGAAAGGATGTAATATTCACAGAATTGAATCAATCAGATCAGAGCGAGGAAATAGACATTGAAAGGGTTGAGAAGCTCGAAGAACAGATCGAAAATGCTTATCTGAAATATAGTTGAGATTTTGGCAATTATTTACAAAACTCTCAAAAAGATGGAAATTAGAAGAGGTTTGTTTGAGTTCTCGAAAATTCTTTGGAATCTATAATCCTAACGCAAGAGGCGGTCGTACCAAGAAATTTAGTCAAAAAATTGGAAAGGCATTTGCAGAATATGGGATTGATCACCGGATTGAGTCATCAAATAGTGTGGAAGATGCATATACAAAACTCCAGAATGCAGTTAATGAGAAATATGATACCTTGTTTGCTATTGGTGGTGACGGAACAGCACACCATGTGGCAAATATAGCAATAGAGAACAATTTGACTTTTGCAGTTGTCCCAGGTGGATCAGGAAATGATTTTGCGGCTAATTTTGGACTGTCTAATGACATCGATAACTCAATCGAGACTTTATTACATGGAAAGGAGATTATTACAAACACCATAAAATCTTCTTCATCCAAAGGTGAGTTCTGGACGATCAATGTTGCAGATGTAGGAATGGGAGCGAAGGTTTCCCATGCAGCTGAACGAAGATTGAAGTGGATGGCTGGAAAAATCAAGTATGATCTAATCGCAACTTGGGAAATTCTTCGGCATAATCCGGTCAGATGTAGGGTCAGATTAGATGGGAAAGAGGAAGAATTAGAATTCCATATGATAATTGCAGGACTAGGTCAGACAGCAGGTTCTGGAATGAACTTCTTCCCAGATGTGAGATTCAATCATGACACCATGCAAGGTGGGATCATTCAAACCAATTGTAGTAGACCACAGCTCCTACGCGGACTTCAGAAAGTCCGGAAGGCTCAACACAAAGAGTTAGACTATATCAGGATGTTCAGAGCAAAGACTATCGAGGTAGAATCTCTGGGAGAGGAGATTATGATTGAGTCTGAGGGAGAACTGCGGGGTACAACCAGTTTCAAGATGGAAGTGGTCAAAGATAGATTCAAGTTACTTGTCCCAAGTAGCTATAACTTTGATCAAACTAGTCTGCTTGGAGCGAATCAAATGTAGAAGTATTTTCCCGAAAGTATTACTAAAGGCAAAAAAGTATGATGCTTCTAGAGATTATACGGAGATTACTTTATGAATCTCAAGCTGAACCTTAGACTCTCAGATCTTAAAAGATACGTAATATACGATTCTAAAGGTCTGGATATCGGAGAGCCGATAGATATCGCCTTAAATATAAATGACGAGTACAGAGCTTCAAGCATAATTATTGGAGGAGGGTTCATTGTGGAATTATTGGAAGAATTGGAGAGAAGAGACAATATAGACGAGTTCTTTTCATTCTCCCAAATCGATAGAATTGAGAACTCCAAGATTCATCTAAATATTAATGAAAAGGAGCTAAATAAGACAGATGCGCAAGGTAATCTCCCCAAAGGTCTCATCCGTTTTAGCACCATACATAGAATGAAGGTTGTTGATAGCAGTGGGAATCCAATTGGAGAGGTGCATGACATTGTATTCAAAGAGGGATATACCTATCTTGTCCTCCAAGATTTTCAATTTAATAGGAATTTGAGCATTACAAGTAGCTATCGTCAAAGAATAGAGTTTATTCTTCCGATCAGTAAGGTAGATCTTTCAGGTGAGACGATTATAGCACCACTCTCCGCAGAAGATAGATTACAATATGTGAGGGATAATCTTAAGCCAAAGGCAAGGGGAATTGATCCGATATACATGTAAGCAGAATCTCAATTCCTAACTTTTAATTTCCCTTTTCTTGAGACTACGATTCTCATAAAGAACTCATAGAGAAGATGTCCACCTAATTATTTCTCATAATTTTACTGGGCATTCCATAGTGGTCAAATGCTGTTGGATCCTTCCCATCAAAGATAGTATCCCCGATAATCATACCATCTCTCATGGTAAGAACTCTCATCCCTTTCCTCAGTTTAGAGACATCATGAGTAACCATGAGAATGGTTGGACGCCAATCTGGATCCTCGTTTATTTCGACGAGTTGGTCGATAATCATGTCTCCAGTAACTGTATCTAGATCTCCAGTAGGTTCGTCTGCGAGAAGGAGTGCAGGTCTGTTGACCAGAGCTCTAGCAATTCCAACCCGTTGCTTTTCACCTCCAGACAATTCTTCAGGATAGTTGAGAAGTCGATGATCTAGCCTTACACGTTCAAGTGCCTTAGTTGCTACGGGTCTTCTTTCCTCTTTGGGAGTATCCGCGATAAGAAGGGGAAGTTCTACATTCTCAAGTGCAGTGAGCATATCCATTAGATTGAAGTGTTGGAAGATCACCCCGATCTCCGTTCTTCTCATTTTGGCAAGCTCATCCTCATTCTGTGTGGCAAGATCTACATTCTCAAACTTCACCTTACCTTTAGAAGGTTGTATAAGACCACCTATCAGAGAGATAAATGTTGATTTACCCGAGCCAGACTTGCCGAGAATGACAATGAACTCACCTTTGGCGATTTCAAGGGTTATACCTCTAATTGCATGTACTAGAGTCTCTCCAGATCCGAAGTCCTTGTATACCTTTTCCATTTGTATTATTGTATCCATAATTATTCCTCCATGTCTGCTGAGTTGAGGTAAACCCTTTTGCCATCTATTTGAAACCTGACATAGTTCTTAATTCCAGCAGCCTCCCTTATATCACTGGGTATTTTCACATTTCCAAATTGATCGACATAGGCTACCTCCTCTCTTTGAGAAGACTGCCAGTCAGCAGCAACTTTTCCATCAGTACTACGATGGATTCCACTGATCTGACCATCAAGGATCTTGAAGGACTTCTGGGTTATTCTCTCGAATCGGGAGTCGTGGGTGACAACTAGCATGGTCACTCCCTGATCACGATTAATCTCCTTCAGATAATCAATAATCTCCAAAGTTGTCTCAGAGTCAAGTTCACCAGTTGGTTCATCAGCACAAAGAATTTTTGGTTCATTGGCGAGAGCTACTGCAAGACTTACACGTTGAGCTTCTCCACCAGACAATTCACCAAGTCGATGCGATCTTCTATCCCATAGACCTATTGCATGGAGAAGTTCCTTGATTCGCTTAGATCTTCTGTTTTTCGGATATCCTGCTATTCGGTGTACAAATTCGATATTTTCCTCTGCAGTCAATTCAGGAAGAAGATTCCTTTCAGGAAGCTGCCACAGAAAACCAGCAACCTTTGATCGGTACTCTTCGAGATATGTATGATTCAATGAGTGAACAGGAATTGGTCCCACCATAATACTTCCAGCAGTAGGTCTTGTCATACCACCGATAATATTGAGAAGAGTTGACTTCCCTGCTCCAGATGGCCCAATAACTGAGGCAAACTCACTAGGTTTGATCTTTAGCTCCACTCCTCTGAGTCCTATAATTCCCTCCAGACTGGCAGGGTCTTCGTATACCTTAAGGACATCATTTGTAACGATACCGTAAGGTTCATTGTCTTCAAATGAGAATTTTATTTCTGGTTTTCCACTCATATTAATCACCCCTAAGAATTGAGCCAGTCTCCAATCGAGAGAGTTTGACTGTCGGTATGATCACTGCGATCAATGCTGCTATTAGCAGAGATGCAATAAATAGGTAGTATTCTATTGGGAATGAATAAATTATTATGACAATAGATGAAGAACCGACAGATAATGTCAGCAGTCCGAGGAAATATCGTAGTATTAGGACTGTCATCAGAATTCCAAAGAACATCGAACTTAAAAGAATAAAAATCGACTCAATCACAAGAAGTTTGAATATCTGATTGGAAACCATCCCGAGCGCTCGATATATTCCAATCTCTTTTGATCGGTCTGAGAGACTGATGAAGGAATAGTATCCAACTGCGACGAATGATACAAGTAGAGAAATTACAATAAAACTTGCTGATAAGGTATCAAGTAACTGAACCTGAATACCGCTAACTCCATCGCTGGAATTAATATATTCAAAGAATAAATTACCTAATTTTCCGATCTGCTCAGAAATATATGTCATATTTGCATCCTCTGTAAAGGATATAAGAACCGTATATTGTAAAGAATTACTTGACTCAAATAGAGAATAGAAGTACCTACTATTCATAACTATTGGCGTTTGATAATCAGAAGCCTTGTCCTCCTGTAGTTTCGCCAGCGGGAAGTAGTTAAAGAATCCAGCAACCTGTAATTGAACTCCCTGATTACCAAATACAAAACTAACATTTGAGCCTAAGGTATATCCCTTAGATTTTTCCATGAAGCTACTGGTGAGAAAAGTACCATTTTCCTTGAGTGGAGAGATTAGATCTTTTAATGGATCACTAGCGAATGAATCCTTCCAAAATAGGACATCAGTGATAGTATCTAAATCGACTCCAATAATATTTTGATCAGCTAAATTCTGAGCAATAGGTACGAGGGATGTATGCTTTACTCCAGTGATATTTTGTATCGTATCCGTTACATTTAATGCACTTGTAAAATTCATCTTGCCACTTAGGGCTGTAGCTCCTGGTGCTCCTGTTTGATATTCTCGAGTCTGATTAATTGTCTGAGTAGAGCTTGGAGGTAAGGTTATGAATAACCCTGAAACAACTATACCAAATACAAGAATTGCAGCAAGTTTAGATGCAGAGAATTTTGATTTTCTTAAATTCCTTGTTGCTAATGCGAGCATGTCTCCCCTTTTGATCCAGAGGAAGTCAGAGGTCCAACCTGCATAAATGTGGAAGAAGCGTTCGACAATTAGAGTTGTTCCAATCAAGAATCCTAAAACACCAAATGGTACTGTGATATAAATTAAAATGAGGAAAGTTGGAGGTAGAGGAACCAATTTAAGAGTTTCAATTACGATATACTGAAGTAGACCTATCGCAAAAATAATCAAATCTATATTGAATCTCTGAATGAATGGCTTCTTTGTCTCCTCAGTTATAACTCCTTCATCGATTGTCAATTTCATTAAAGAGAATATATTACCTATATTCAGGTCGAATGAGAGAATCGCACCAAGAAGGGGAACTTGCCAGTACCAAGTCGGACTAATGATAAATTGATCAATGAGGAAACTTTTATTCAGAATAAATTCAAAAGAAGATTTGAGGGATAAAAGATACGGTAAACTTAGAAGCATCCCAACTACTATGGAGATAGCACTAGAAATGAGAAATTCGAACATAAGCATACTACCGATCTGAACCTCATTAATACCACGAATTTTTATTATAGTCATCAACTTCTCTTTCCGTTTCCTGACGAGATTTACAGAGAAATAAATGAGAAATAGGGCTAGGCCCATTACTGGAAGAGAAAGTAAGGTGCTTATAATTCTAAAAGCGTCCAATATGAAGCTAATTTGTAAAAGACTTTGGGCTAAAGGAGAGTAAGGTTGTCCACTTGGTAATTCAACATACAAGTCATTTACCAAGTTTTGAAGTTTCTGGAGATATTCACTTGGAGTAACCTGATTGAAATCAGGAAGTTTAAAGTTATATTCAATAGAAATTTCGTAAGATGCATCTGCTTCAATTAGGTCAGGAACTAATTTAGAAAAAATTTCAGAATTAATGAGGAGCAAATAATCAGAAACATATAAGTGATGAATCGACTCACCTAGAATATTTTCCATTTGACCACGTTCAATTTTTAGATTCGATTGAGTTGGTATAGTGACATTTTTTGCAGTAGTTATTTGATCGTTAAAAGAGGACACCTCAATCATATCTGTATTTGAAGGTAGTGCAAGATCAGACATGGAAACAGTGATATTTGCATTGTCTGAATAACTGAGATTCACATCCAGAAATGGTGACAGTTTATTGAATATCTCCATTGAAAGTGGGACAATGGTTAATCCCTGTTGCAACAATGATGTTGTATTCCCATTTTTATATGTGAAAGAGTACGCATTGGAAATTGAATAATTAGAACTCTCCGTAATTACAAGTTGATACTTGTCTGCTAACCTTCTAACAATTTTGTCTGTAGATAAGATGGGAGAGTCAATGAGTGGATCGTATTTCCCATAAAATTGATTTATTTCAAGCCCATTTGAATGAAGATCTCTAATCTCATTTTTAATTAATGTCTGGCTAATACTGTCTGGTAAAATAAATGCCTGGCTTATTACCAGGATTGCAAGAAACAAACCAATAGACCCCGCAATAATGTATTTTCGGGTCATTTTTGCGTACTTTCGCATGAGCCAAGGAGAGTAATTCGACATCTGCTTGGATACCCCATTTTTGATCAATGAGTTTAGGAACATAAGCAGCATAATGCCTATACCTAATAAGAAAATCCAAAAGAAAACACTTTGATTAAAAACTGCAAAAAGTGCTCCGAAATTAAGTGAGACAAAAAGAAGCTGGAGACTTCGTGGAATTTGTCTCTTCTTCTTCTGCATTCTTTCAAAATTTGTATTTGACACTTGTTCGATTGAAGTGTAAAAATATATAAACATTTCACTTAGAAGAAAAATAAATTCTATACATCTTGAAATTTCACTACAATCAATCCTATATCGTTTTACAAGAAGATTAATATCGATATTATACTAAGATGCAATGTGAGTCCTCAAACAATCGCTGAGAAAATTCTCTCATCGCACTCGGTTGATAAAAGAAATGTCTATGCCGGAGATCGAGTGGATGTCAATCCCAGTGGAATTCTCTCAAATGAAATGCTCCCGATGGTCGCTATTGCCAAGTTCATGCAGACTGGATCGAAGCAAGTTCATGATATTTTCAAGCAAAGTGCACTTGTCATCTTGGATCATGGAGGATTTGGGACAACAGATAAGATGATCGATCTTCATCAGCTTACTCTAAATTTCGCAAAGGAGCACAATATCTCAATTGAACCTGCTGGATCTGGAATTTCTCATGTTGTTTTCCATGAGAAGGGATATGTCAAATCAGGAGATCTTATTCTTGGGAGTGATAGCCATACTGTTACACATGGAGGATTTAATGCATTTGCAAAAGGAATTGGTGGGAGTGATCTTGTAGAACTTATGGTTAAAGGATCCACATGGCTCGATGTACCTGAGACTATTCAGGTGAATGTGGATGGCACTCTTTCCGATGGAGTTTACTCCAAGGATCTTCTGCTTACATTGCTTGGAGAAAAATCTACTGAGTGGGGGACGGATCGGTGTTTTGAATTCACAGGTGAAGGTATTTTGGATCTGTCACTTGAAGCTCGTCTCACCATGAGTAACATGGCAGTCGAGATGGGAGGAGTAGCAGGAATTATGCCCCATGACAAGAAGCTCGATGCGTATTTATCTACCCGACCATTGCGAGGTAAACCACATCCGACAGTTTCAGATAATGACGCATCTTACCACGAACAATATCACATTGATGGCTCGGAGGTGGTTCCCGTCGTTGCTGCCTCACCCTCACCAGACAATGTAAAACCAGTTAGTGAAGTGGGAGATGTGGAGCTAGACCAGGTGTTTATTGGTTCTTGCACCAATGCACGAATCGAGGATCTGGAGATCATGGCAAAAATCATGAAGGGAAGGAAGGTATCGACACCAACTATTGTCATTCCCGGATCATCGTCTGTTGCGTTGGAAGCGGCAAAACGTGGATATGTTGAGATATTCATGGAAGCTGGAGCATACTGGTCATACTCGACATGTGGTGCATGCTATGGTGGGTCTCTCGGAAGGGTAGGCCCTGGAATGGTCGCGCTCTCAACCACCAATAGGAACTTCATCGGAAGGATGGGAGGAGACGAGACAAGCAAGACGTATCTTGGCTCTCCTGCTACAGCTGCTGCTTCTGCCATTGCTGGGAGAATTGTGTCACCGGAGGATTTGAAATGATTGAAGTCACAAGTATCAAAGGAAAAGCAATGATTTTTGGAGATGGTATGAATACCGACATAATTATTCCGAGTCAGTATCTGGAGGATTCAGATCCAAAGATTTACTCGAAACATGTCATGGCTGCAGTTAGACCAAGCAGTTACGATGAGGTCCAGAAAAATGGTGATACCATTTTTATCGGAGGTCTAGATTTTGGATCTGGGTCATCAAGGGAACAGGCACCTGATGCAATAAAATATGCGGGGGTAAAAGCAGTTCTAGCTGAATCCTTTGCGAGTATATTCTTCAGAAATTGTGTGAATGTTGGTCTTCCATTATTGGAGACACCAGGTATTCGATCTATGGTTGAGGAAGGTGATGCGATTGAGGTGAATCTGGAGAATGGTTCGGTCACTAACCTAACTACTGGTAAGAAGATGAATGCAAAACCTATCGAAAAATTCCTTCTCAATAAAATAAAGAAAGGCGGTCTAATTCCAGAACTTCGGGAATATGTAATACAGAATAATTTGGATCAATAATGTTCACTTGAAAGTTATCACATAGACTCTATAATGTCGCATTGTTTTTATTTCATGAGATTAATTGTATTTTGATGTCAGAAGAAAGCGTTGACTTATCGGCGAAGGTTACAGAGTTGGAGAGCGAGCTCAAAAAAGCTCAAGAAGGCTTAAACTCTCGGAAAGATGAATTGGAGAAGGCACAAGCAGATCTCACTGCTGCAAAAGCAGAGCTTGATGGCATGAAATCTGAGCTAACTGGTATGAAATCAGAACTTGAAGGTGCTAAATCCGCTAGTGCAGAATTAGCAACTGTTAAAGCAGAACTCGAGAAAGCAAAAGCTGCGGGAGCAGAAGTTGACTCTCTCAAGGCAGAACTCGAGAAAGCAAAAGCTGCGGGAGCAGAGGTTGACTCTCTCAAGGCAGAACTCGAAAGCTCAAAATCATCTCTCTCAACAGCACAAAATGAGATGCAAGGTCTAAAATCAGAAATGTCTGAGAAGAATAAAGAACTTGAAGATTTCCAGACTAAGATAGCAGAACTCAATGCAAAGTTGAGTGAGATGAAGAACATTGGAGACCCCAATGATGTCAAAGTCTTACAAGTACTGGCAGATATGTCTCCAGCAAAGGATATTTGGAGTGTCCTCAAAGCACAGAGGTCGATTACAATGAGAAAACTGGCTATGCAGTCAGGGATGACTTCGGCTGCCATGAGAGAGTATGTTAATTCCTTTGAGAAGAGAGGTTTCATCAGTGTTGAGAGCTCAGGTCCAGAGGATCAAGATCCAAAAATAACCGTCAACATTTAGAAATAGTTTTTATAAATTCTCTATTTAGATGTGAGAATAAAAATATTGTAATCTCAATTACCAAAAAGCTCTAGTACAAAATCAGCATTATTTTTCAAAGAGATAGAGAAGCCAGGTTCAAATCCAATTATGGCTGTTTTGAATCCTTTTTCCTTAAGTTTAACGAGGATGGGAGTACATCTTGTATCCCTGCTCCCTATGACCAAAATATCATTTCGATTTCTCTCTGCTACCTCCAATACGGTTAGACCAAGCTTAAGATGAAGATCACCAGTTGAAACAATTATCGGGTTGTAGCCACTATTAGATATTGCTTGGACAAGCTTCTGACTTGCATTTGGATTAAGTATTGTAAATTTCTCATTTATACTACCAAGTTCGGAAACAGCCTCTTCTATATCTTCGAGCCGTACTTGTTTATTACCGACCTTTCGAAGGATGTTTGGCCCGTCAATAATTATGGAGACTCTCTGCTGTCTTTTAAGCAGATTCTTAACGAATTTCCAGCGAGTTCCAGAGGAAGTTGTTGACTGAGTATTCATTAGAGAGCCTCAGCAAATATATCCTTCAGCGAGAATGGAGATTTTGATGAGTCAATGCATTTAGCGAAAACGATTGTTCCATCCCTTCGAATTGTGATGTATCCAGAATCTGCTAGTTCAACAAGACTTCTGTGCACAATTTCAGATGGCAGTCCAAGAGCTTTAGCTAATGCATCCATTTGGATTTCTCCGTCCACACTATCCAGAATAGTTAGCGCTCTGAATTTGGGATCATAGTTTAATATCTTCTTGAAGTAGTCAATCGACTTTTCGTAGCCAGCCTTGACCTCTTCTGAAAGAGTGATTTTACCCTTGAATGTGTCCAGCAGTTGGTTAGCTTCATCATGCTTTGTCTGAAGATCTGTTAATTGGGCTGATATTTCCTCGATCTTCGCATCCTTTTCGGTGATCTTCTCAAGATTGCTCTCATTTTTTACTGAGAGCTGATCACGGTCTTCAGTTCGAGCTTGAATCTGTTCTCGGAGTTCCGTAAGTTCAACATCTGACTTTTCCTTGTACCCTTCAAGGTGTGTGAGTTTAAGTTTTGCCTCATCATAATCCAACTTGAGTCTCCTCATATCTTCGTTCTTTTCCACTCTTTCAGCTTTTATGGCGTACAGTTCTTCTCTTGTCTTCTCGAGTTCCTCTTGAAGTTGATCCAGAAACTCGGAAGATGTTGTAGACTGATTTGCCAGAAGCTCATTCTCCCTACGCGTTAGCGTCTGTACTTGGGTTCTAAGGGTCTCGACTTCTCCTTCTATCTCGGTCTTGAATGAAAGCTCACTCTGTAATCGAAGGACTTCTGCCTCTTTACGCGCATAAAGATCTCTAGTGTCATCAAGCTCTGAATTTGTTTCCATGAGTTGCTGTCCGAGTAGGTTAATCTGTTTCTCCATCTGAGCCATGCTTGCAGCCACATTTTGGAATTCAGCTAATTTTTCGCCATCTACCTGCTTGAGCTGCTGCAGTTCATTTTGTAATCTGATATTCTCAGATTGAATGTCAGAGAAGGATTCAGTCTGTTGGAGGAGAGTTCGCTCCATCTCTTCAGACCTCATATCCAGCTCACCTTTGACATTAGCAATGTCTTGGAGTTCCCGAAATTCATTGAAAACCTCCTCACGGATTATATCAAGATTGACATACCCCCTTTGGATCCCTTCCTTAATGGTTCGAGTTGCATATGTCACCAAACGTGTATGAATACTGTTTTTGTAAAATTGAACAAAGGTCTCTTTATAAGCCTGTGAAAGTCTATCGACATCTGCAAAGGAATAGGTGGACTGCCCCATCTGCGAGAACTGTGTCCTTATTTCCTCTGCTTTCTCCCGTATTCTTTGTTCGATCTCTGCTCTTTCACTGAGCATTCCGTTCATAAATTCTAGAACGACATCCCGAACAACACTTATTGGGCTATCTACTTCATTTGGTAGCGAACTCATAATCCCATTAAGGGGTATGTTTGTAGTGTTTTAAACATTGAGGATATTTAATCAAGATACTCCAAATTTTCACAAATTAAATAACTGACCATTTAAGCTTGAACACCTTGTCATTTGACAAAGTATCACCACTTAGAAAATTCATAAAAGATTTAATTGGAACAATAGGCATCTTCCCTCCCTGATCGACATACCAACGTATCGAGTGATCCCTCCATGTTACTAAAAGAGGGATAATCTCAATTTCCAGATCTGTGATAACCCATTCGAGGAGAGGATCATTGTAGATATCGGGAAGTGCTTCATGAAAAATATGCACCCGTTCAACTTGTGTTCTTGCTGCGGGTTTGAGCAAGGATGGTGCTGTCGATGAGTAACGCTTGCAGTCGATGAATAGCACTTTTCGACTTTGCTTATTCCATGCAAGGACATCTATTTCATGATTTGATCTTCTTGAATATGGAGACTTGAACCTGTAAGTTCTAACTGAATTCCAAGAGCTTCTATTTAGGATTGCCGAGACAAGTTCCTCAAAGAGATCCCATGTCAGGACTTCCACAAGCCTATCCACCTCCACCCCTGCTTCGAGGGCATCAATAATTACTTCGACAAGTGAGTACTCCTCCTTGATGTAGAATTGGGCAAGGGAACCTGCTTTGTCAGTAAGTATTATGTCTTTGTGATGCAGAAGCTTGGGAAAAACATAGTCATGTAACAATTGTGGATGACTGCTGACCTGGAAAAGAAGCTCAAGATGAGGAGAAGACGAGTATTTGTTTTGAATTAACTTGGATTCTATATCCTCTAACCAGTCGGGAGAGTTCGGTTCCACAGATACCAAAGAATTTGATTGAAATATATCCTTATTGCTTTGCCGATAGTTTTGATGGAGACAGAATCTCACATTATTTTACACTATTTTTGACCTGAGATTCAGGAGTACGAGCGGTTGTATAGGCAAATAAGAAAATTGAATTTTCCACCTCTAAATTTCAGCCATAGAGTGCTTCACAACTTGATTCTGGGAAGGTAGGATGTGGAAAATATCCACGTAGAATTAATCTTGAGCAACCTAGAATACTAAAGCCTTATAACTTAGGATGAGAAATTATCTTTGTCGATGTTTTGCGGTGAAAATCCGCGTTATCGGAGTTGAGATCGGGGAAAGAAGATTATGTTAAACCAGATTTTCAAGAGAGATGCTCAGAATGTTCCAACTATCAAGTTGGTAATTTATGGACCTTCACTAGCAGGAAAGACCACATTACTATCAATCTACTCTACACTCAAGAAAGTTGAGAGCCCAGATCAAATTTACTCAGATCTGAAGAAGATCGAGCAGGATGGGAGAACTGTTCTTTTTGATCAGTCAGTATTTGAACTTCCTAAAGGTCAGGGAACCATGCTACCACTTCTAAGATATGCACTCTACTCAGTTGCAGGTCAGGAGAGATTCAGAGATACACGAAAGGTTGTCCTCAAAGGAACAGATGGTCTGATGATTATGCTGGATCCTATGAAAGAGCAATATGAATTTAACAAGAGTAGTCTCTATGAAATAGCTACTCTTCTCGGAGAGCAATTGACTACGGGAAATTTGCCATGGATCCTCGTGGTTAACAAGATGGATCTTCCTGAAGAGGAGAGAACTCCAACGGATGATATCATGAAACTTATGGTGGAAACAGGAATGGTAAAGAATATAGGCGAAGCTTATACAAAACTCTATGCAATCTCATGCAAGCAGGCAAAGACTGATCTTCTGGCTCTTCCAAAGCGTTCAGATTGGGCAAAGCTCAAGGATGCCGCAGGAAGACTCAGAAGAGAAGCCCGGCCAGAATCTGTCAAGGAAGCAGCATCACCAATCGAACACCTGACAAGACACGTAGTCGAGCACAAGATTAGGAAATTGAGAGAAGCTAAGAAGAGATCATCATCATCCCAGTAATTTAAGTAATTAACATCTAAGTAATCTATTAAATATCTCAATATCCAAAAATCAGTATCGATGGGTATTCAAGTTAACCACCTCTCTAAGGAATTTGGTACAATCCGCGCATTGGATGATGTAAACTTCAGTATGCCACAAGGTCACATAATTGCATTAGTTGGCCCCAACGGGGCAGGTAAATCTACATTGATACGATTACTGACATCCATCATGACCCCAACATCAGGATCTGCAATAATCTATGGAAATGATACAGTCACTCAAGCCGATGAGGTGAAAAGGAAAACAGGGTTACTTCCAGAAGAATCCGCACTCTACGACAAACTCACAGTATTCGAGTATTGTGAATTTATAGGTGCTCTCTACGATATGAATAAGAAGGAAATACGTGAAGAATTTGATAAATTAGCCAGGAGATTGGATATTCATACTATGGAAGATCGCTTAATTGAGACCCTTTCTAAAGGACAAAAACAGAAGGTTTCCTTAATTGTCGCATTTCTCCACTCACCACTTCTTCTTCTACTTGACGAACCGATGGCGAATCTTGATGTGATAAGTCAGATAGAGGTGAAGAAGATGTTGAGAGAATATCGGAGTCAAGATCGATCGATTGTCATAGCAACACATCTTCTAGAGAATGTCAAGGATCTTTGTGAGATGATTGTGGTTATTGACAAAGGGAGGATAAGATTTGTTGGAACACTGGAAGAGTTTACTGAGGGAGAGGCTGGTATCGAGGATGCCTACCTGAAATATTTCGGGGGAGATCAAGCCTGAGTGTCGCGAATTGGAGGGCTGTCTTCTTAGCGGAGTACTACACAACGACAGCAAAATTTCGACAGTTTCGTTCAAAATTACCCTATTTCTTCTTATTTGGGGTATTATTCTTCTCGTATTTTCTCAGGTCAATTGTCCAATTTGTGAATAGTGGAACCGTAATACAACAGCCACCTCTTGACAGATTCTTTGCAATAATCTCCATATTCAGCTTCTTCACTTTCTTCGCACCGGTTGTAAGTCCATTAGGAAGGGTGGTTTATGATGGAAATGCGCAATCACGGAGAGAGGTGGCGCTTTCGTCCCCAGTAAAACCTCACGAACTACTCTATGGCAACCTTCTCTCGAATTTGGTATTCTTTTTACCTTTCTATATTCTTGTAGGAACTGCATCTCTTTCTGCTTTTATTGGAAGTACTGATATCAGTCCACTGGTTTCCTCTTTACACATAATTGCGACTTTGACTTTGCTGGTAACAATGGGGCTGTTCGCAGGTACCATCATCACACCACTGGTACTCAATTTCATTGCTGGACAGAGAAATGATGTAGCTCGATCGATTGTGACATTGCTTGTTGCAGGTATGCTACTGGTGGCTCTACCCATGCTT
>Ga0114931_10001777_pt1 | contig 27372 bp, 20 predicted proteins | sample 2SBtaG_FD_89579 | JGI IMG/M metagenome (GOLD analysis project Ga0114931, IMG submission 89579) | Deep subsurface microbial communities from Kolumbo volcano to uncover new lineages of life (NeLLi) - 2SBTROV14_V59a metaG | ecosystem: Environmental > Aquatic > Marine > Volcanic | place: Kolumbo... | reverse complement strand
TCAATACCTGACGACGAAACCACCTTCTAGCGAATTGAATGACCACTTCGAGCGATCCACCCGAATCGCTGGGATGAGTGGAAGCCCATTGAACACGATGGATCGTCCGGGGCGAGCCACTTCGGCCACATTGAAGAACGTGAAGCCCAACTGAAACGTGGTGTTATTGAGGATGTCGACCCGGTTCAGAACGGGAACGAAGCTGAAGAGTTTAGCTTCCAGTTTGATCGACTGTTCGAATGCTGGTGAAATGTGTGTGTTGGAAGTCGATTTGGAAAACGATCCAGAAAAGCCGGTATTCACAATTGTGGGGTTCCCGAAATTGCTGCCCGTCAATCTGATTTTTTCGCTGTTGACGTAGAGAATGAATCTCGTCCCAGCAACGATTCTGAAGTTGTCACTACCAATTTTAGCTTGAAAACCGAGGTGAGGACCGTAGAGATGGCTGCGGATGTTCGAAGAGAGAGCGGCACTGAAGAGTGCAGGGCCATCGACACCATCGAAAAGCAACCCTTCCCTCAAATGGAGATAATGAAACCCCCACATCGGTCGAACGATTAAACTTCCGCGTCCCCACCAGGCCCTTCTCATGAAATCAACTTTGGCATGAAACGCTTCTTCGGAATAACGTATCCGGAAAAGTCGATTGAATCTCAGTTGGTCGCCTGCAGCACCGTTATTGACGGGAATCGCCGGTGATGCGATCGTGGTTGCGGGATCGGAGGGATCTGCATCCTGCCCGACTTTGAATTGTTCGGTGACATCGGTCGCCCACCATCCACTGATTTGCATGCCCGTTCCATCGTCTTTTTCCATGCCAAAATGAGCGGCAATTCCTTCGGTTTTGAAGTCGTTATCGAAGGTATGATCGCTTCCGTTGGCTCGACCGATGACGATTGGATCGAGTAAGCCCACCGTGCTGGAATCTGCCAGACGGAACGCCTTATTTCCGAAGAGAGCTTCTTCGGGTTGTCTCAAACGGAAAAAGACCGCATTCACTCCCCAGTCATATTTGGCATTGGACGGTGCACGACTCTCTCGAAACCACAAACCGTTTTCGTTGTAATGTTCAACATAGCGAGAATCGTAGGGTGAAATTTGCGGCCAACCTTGAAATCCCGCTGGAGAATTTCCCTGTTGAATCGGGTTCGGTAAAACGCTTTGGAAGTGAGGTGTCTGGTCGGTATCTTCCGAGTAGAGCACTTGCGAGTCGGGAGCTTTCGTAACACGCTGATTTCCGGAAACGTCGGAGTATTGTGCGAAAGTTGTGGCCGAATTCGCGAACGAACTCACCAGTATCGTGATTGCTGTCATCCCATGAAGTAACCGCATCGCAAGATCCTTGCTTAGAGCAAATTTTGGATTGTTTTGCACTCCGTTTTGTTTGCACTTCGAACATCGAGAGCGCAAAAAGACGGACTTGCGAGAAATATCGTCCAGCAGTTCTGATAAACTGTAGCGATTATCCCGACGATTCCAAATTTCTGGGATATTCCAGTCGAAGCAGTTACACGGATTTTTCCAGTAGCAGGTCTCTGACAATTCGCGTTTCAAAGAGAAAGGGATTCGGCAGTGAGCGAAACTAGCTGGCAGATTGTAATTTTTTCAAGCGTGTCGAAAGACGTGATTTCGTCCGGGCTGCTTTGTTCTTGTGAAGCAGATTCTTGGCAGCTGCTTGATCAACCCGTTTGACAGCCAGTCGAAATGCCGTTTCGGCCGTTTGCAATTCCCCCGAATCGACGGCCGCAAGGAATTTTTTAATGATCGTTCTTAAAGACGATCTTTGAGAGCGATTTCTCTCGCGGCGACTCAAACTTTGCCTCAACGATTTTTTGGCGGATGCGGAATTGGGCATTTTCTCTAAAAAACCTTGTGATGGATGTCATTTCGAAGAATGGTCTGTTGGAATTTCAATCCCCGTCATGGAGCGAATCAAGGATTCTAACGACTCAAATCATGAAAATCCAGCATGGGATGGAGTGGAATTGCGATTTTTCAGTCGAGAATTGCGTCTTGCTCGTCTCCTCTGGAGGATTGAATCTTTTCAAGACGATCACAGGCATCTCGGTAGCTATAATCGAGTGCGAGAATTTCGTTGAGATGGTTCTCCGCCTGATCGAGTTGTTTGGCAGCTTCTGCCAGTCTGGCAGCCAGATAATGAGCTTTTTTGAATAAATCCGTTTGCTCGTGTTGATTGATCAGCGGGATCGCTTTTTCCAGTTGACGGCGAGCCAAATCGTTCTTGCGAACCTGTACAAAACATTCCCCAAGATAAACCAGAACTTCACATTCCAAACGGGAATCGGCACTTGCCTGTTGAAAAAGCGGAATGGCCTGATCGAACTGTTTGTTTCTCATGAAACGGGTTGCCAGCTCCATCTTCAATCGCGATTCTTTGGGGTATCTTTCTACGCGGCTGCTGTAGACTTCGATTTCTTTCTTCAATAAATCCCGCGAAAGGCTCGCAGATAATTCTCGCTTTGCAGGATCATCCGAATTTTTTGCAGCTTCTTTCGAGATTTCAAGGTTATTCTTCAACAAGTCCAATTCGACATCTTCCAGAAGCTCGCGAACAGTTTGGTGACCACCGCTGGCATCCATTGCCTTTTTTAATAGTTCGAAGGCGTCTTCGTGACGATTATTTTTACGGTACAAGCGGGTCAGATTGAGATAGTGATCAACATTGGCAGGATCTTTTCGGATTGCACGTTCCAAGTCGGCTTCGCGAGAATCTCCGGGGCCAATTTCTGTCGTTTGTTGTGTTGGCCGGACGTGATCGTAGTCGTATTCGGACCGCATTTCCTGGGTCGATTTTGCGTCTTCGTAACCTCCCCGCTGCATCACCTTATCTGCCGACAGTTGATTCAGTTTTGATTTGATGCTGTTGTCAGAAGGATCGAGCTTGGCCAGCTTTTCGTAGATACCAATCGCCTCTGCAAAATTTCCTCGCTCCTCCAATAATTTCCCCAGGCTGCGTAAGTATTTGATATTTTCGGGTTCAATTTCAAGAGCGTTTCGATATGCAAAATCTGCAATTTCCTGATAACCGATATTCAGACAAGCTTCTGCCTGGCTTGCATTGAGTTGTGCGTTCCAAGGATTGATAGAAAGCCCTTCTTCAGCCAGACGATCGATCGCTTTCCAATCTTTGGACATCCTCGCTTTTTTGATTTTCCCGCGAATCCCCATGAGCTTCATTTTGCCCATTTTGGCACCTTTTTTATTGCCATGATATTTTTTGTATTCCAAACCTCGTAGAGTTTGCCTGTAGATCAGATTTTCCGGTGCGAGCATGACCGACTTACTTAACATCTCGATCGCATATTCCCATTGCTCTTTGACCGCAACTTCGGTGCCCCGTCTCCAGCAATCCGCAGCGATTTTGGAACGATCTTGTGACATTCTCTTTCTCTCGAGTGCAGAGCAAATTTTGAAAACCAGAATTAGGATTGAGCTTATTATACCATGAAACAGACGAATGACTTAATTCTTCGAACGTCTCGTTTTTTTTCTCTTTGTCAAGGTTTTCTTTTTGGATGTGCCCGTTTTCTTTTTCTTCTTAGCGATCTTTTTCTTTTTTTTGCTGGTTTTTTTAGCTGGCTTTTTGTTCGTGACTTTTGATGAAGATTTTTTGCTGGCAGATTTCTTACCGGTTTTTTTTACGGTTTTCTTTTTGGGAACGGTTTTCTTGACCACTTTTTTTCGGGGCCGTTTTTTCGATTCTTTGATGGCATCTTCCAATCTTTCCGTCAACTTGAACAAGTCGAAATCGAATTTCGCTTTTTTTATGATTTTCTCGGAGAAGCAGAATTGCAGCTTCTGATCGGTTGCCAGACTGTTGAGGAGCAGGCAAAACAGTTTCGCATCGGATTTTCTCAGTGCAGGTTTGAGAAAATCGGCAACGTCTTCGGCTGTGGATTCGAGGTTTGCGAAACCGAACCAGATGGCAGCATTTTTCATCGATTCGTCGATAGGGATAACATGACTGTCGAGAGAGTATTGCAGGACGTAAGAGCGAACGAAGGAAGAAAGATTGCGTATTCTTTTCAATTGTTTCAACGCCAGGTCTGCGGTTTTTTTCTTTAATCCTTCGAAATCGAAAGAAAAATTTTTCTCGAAAATATCGTGAAGTACGTTGCGTACCTGGAGAGCGCGTTTTTCAGGCTCTGTCGAACCGCGAAAAACGATTGCCAGTTCGGAGATGGAGCTGACTCGAACCTCGTTCAGATCGAAAAAATCCTCATTTAAACGACGGAAACTTTCTTCTGCCTGTGGCACGGTCGCGTCTTCCAGGCAAATAGCAAAGAGAAGAGTTTCCAGAACCGGCTTTTCTTTAGGGAGAGAAACCTGATAGCGTTTCTTTAAGACGCGGGTTAGTTTTTTGCACGCCTGTTGACGATCCGCAGCTTTGATTTTTTTTGCTTTTACCATAATTACGATATTGTTGTCGTGAGTTTCGGTAACCTAACCGTCCCTATCCGGGTCGGTGTGGGTTTGAGTCGAAGAGTTCGATTCCGGATCGGTTTGGGTTTTTTGTTCGCAGGTTTTCTCTCTGGAAAGTTCGTTGAGGATGCGAGTCGCTTCGAAACTTTTTTCCGCGCCGCTATCTTTGACGAAGGTCAGGATTGGTGTATATCTGGTTTGAATTCGATCTGCAACTTTGGATTGAATGTAACCCCGGGCCGATTTCAATCCTCGTAAGCATAATTCCTGATTAGCTTCTTCACCCATGATCGAGATATAAACTTTGGCCGACTGCACGTCGGGACTCACTTCAACATGAGTGACGGTGACGTTTTCGATACGGGGGTCTTTCAAATCGAACAGGATGGTCGTGCTAACCTGTTCGAGGATCGCCTGTCCGATTTTTGCGGTTCGCCTCGACTGCATTTGTGTCGCTACCCTGAAAATCTCTTCTTGAGTTGATTCCTCGTGCCTTGTCAGGCTTCGATTTGGTAGTAAATTACGATTTTCTCACTTTGTTGTCGTTGTTGTCGTTCTCGACCTGAATCGCTTACCACTCACTTACGATTGGCGCAACACTAGGAATCGAGCGTTCGTTTGACTTCGTCGATTCGGAACGCTTCCAGAATGTCGCCCTCTTTGACATCGTTAAAACCTTCCAGTCGAATTCCACATTCCATGCCTTCGCGAACTTCCTTGGCATCGTCTTTTTCTCTTCTGAGCGAACTGATGCTGTAATCGTTCAAAATCGTTTGTTCGCGGATCACGTGCATCTGGTTCGAACGTTCGATTTTTCCGTTTAAGACACGGCAACCGGCAATTGTTCCATACCGGGAAATATGGAATGTCCTGAGAACCAAGGCACGGCCTGTCGAGACTTCTACTTTTTCGGGTATTAAAAGGCCTTCCAGAGTGTTTCTGATCGTCTCTGTGACTTTGTAAATAATTTTATACCGCTGAATTTCGACACCTTCAGCTTCCGCCAGAGTCTTGGCACGGTCTTCGGGAATCACATGAAAGGCGATGATGATAGCCCCTGAGGCATTTGCCAGACTGACATCGCTTTCGTTGACCCCGCCGATTCCTTCATGCTTGATCGCGACTTTCACGTCGGGATGAATGAATTTCTCGAGTTCACTTCGAAGTGCTTCGAGTGAACCTTGGGTATCGGCCTTGATGATGAGTGGAAGCTCCTGGACTTCGCCGTCTCGCGCAGCAGAGAGAATATCTTCCATCGTCTTGGGAGGATTTCGCCGTGCCAGTATTTTGGTACGTCCGAGATGTGTTCGACTTTCTGCGGTCGAACGAGCGACTTCGACATCCTTCATGACGAAAAAGTGCGCCCCCGCATTCGGGGCAACATTCAGTCCGGTGACTTGAACCGGTCGAGAAGGGCCCGCTGAAGTCAACGGTTTTTCATGACTGTCGTACATTGCGCGAATTCGCCCGAATGCCTGACCGCAAAGGATCAGATCGCCAATTTCCAGTGTACCTTGTTGCACGATCAGCCAGGCGAGGACTCCTCGACCTTCCTCCTGAGTCGCTTCGAGACAGACCCCCAATGCATCGCGGTTGGGGTTGGCATGTAATTCGGAAAGTTCGGCGGTCAGCAAAATTGTTTCCAGAAGCTCGTCGACACCTTCGCCTGTGGTTGCCGAGGTTCTTATCACTTCGATATCACCACCCCATTCCGAAGGAAGGATATCGTGGGAAGATAATTCCTGAAGAACCTTTTCTTCGTTCTTTTGAGGGAGATCGATTTTATTCATAGCGACAATCACCGGCACGCCCGCCGACTTGGCATGGCTAATACATTCGACAGTTTGTGGCATAACTCCGTCATCGGCTGCAACAACGAGGATGATAATATCGGTGACTGCGGCGCCTCTGGAACGCATTTCACTGAATGCCTGGTGGCCTGGTGTATCGACGAATGTGATCTTTTTACCCTTATGTTCGATCTGGTAGGCAGCTATATGTTGCGTGATTCCTCCTGCTTCCCCTGCCGCGACGTTACCGGAACGGATGGTGTCGAGGAGCGTCGTTTTGCCATGATCGACGTGTCCAAGAATGGTGACGACTGGAGGACGACCGACAAGAGAATCGGCATCGTCTTCAGTTTCGAGTCGCAGGGCTAATTCGTCTTCGACATCCCTTTTATGCTTGATTGTCAGTGTTACGCCCAGTTCCCTGGCTAGATCCAAAGCCGTTTCTTCATCGAGAAGATCGTTGATTTTCAACATCTGTCCCTGTTGGAAAAGAATTCCCATCAGGCTTTTTGCGGGTCGGCCCATAGCTTCGGAGAGAGACCGAACGGAGATTGGAGAATCGACTTCCACTTCCGTTTTTAAGACGACGTTTGTTGCTCGTCTTTTTTTGGTTCTTCTTGCAAAAGGACGGCGGTTATCCTCTTCGAGCTGAAATTGACCACGCCGTCTGGGTCTTCGTTTTTGTAATTTTTGATTCGCATCGACATGCTCGTCACGTCCCGTTGTGCGAGTTCCATCGCGTCGACCGGTTGTTTTGTGACCGGTTGGTTCCGAAGAATGCCTATTTTTTTTATCTCTCAGATGAGACCGCAGAGGCGACTGCACACTGTCGAGCAAATCGGGTGTGAGCGGGATATCGGGCTTTTGAGCGGTTTCTTCTTTTTTCTTGGGAGTTGTTTTGGGAGGCTTGTAGTTGGGAGGGGTTGCGAGATTGGGTAAGGAATTTTTTCCTTTGGATTTCGATTTTTTTTCCGAAGAAACATTCGATCCGGGTAATGTTCCCCGTGGGGTCATTTTCATCTCACGAATCGATCGCTTACCCGTTCCCTGAAGAGAAACATATTCTTCGGGTTGAACGGTCGGTTCTTCGAGGCCGACCTCTTTGGAGAGTTCTGTCGCGGTCTGATCTGTTTCGGTCTCCGCCAGGTTCGTTTCAACAGCAGTCGAATCAGCAGTCGAATCGATCGGTTCGTCGGTGATCGTGCTGTCTGCAACGATGTTTCCGTCTTCAACCGACGGTTCCAGTTCCTGGACAGCGACATTCTCGGAACCCGAAGCAGTTTTCTGCGTCAGTGCCATTCGTTTCTTAATGGATCGGATTTTTCCGGATTGCTTTTGGGAGTCCTCGACGACCTCTGGTATGACTTCTTCGATTGATGTCTTTTTGTTTTTTTCGGTCTCAATTTGATTGAGAATGATCTCTTTTTCTTCGGAGGATATACTCGCCAGCGCAGAATTCTTGATGTGTATGTCCGCCTGACGGGCATACTCGATCAAGTCCTTGCTATCTATTCCCAGCTCCTTAGCCAGGGCGAATATTCGAATTTTCAAAACCGATATTCTCCTTGTTTCTGGTCGTCTTGGAACCGAGTTGATGACTCGGTCAATCTCATTCCTCAATCGTTTCGTCTTCAACGGTCAGCGATTGTTTCTCTTCAGTCGAAACCGTTTCTAACAACGCGACCTCTTCAAAGCCATCGTTTTTTTCTTCTTTGCCTTTTTCCGTGGGTTCGATCGATTCTTCAACCGATTTCGTGATGACTTCCGCATTGGAAGTCGTTTCGGCCTCCGGCTGAGGATCGGTTGCTTTCGGTGTCGCTGTTGTTTCCACCGACTCTTGTGTTTCCGCAGACTCTTGCTCCGGTTCTTCCGGATCCGATTTTTCCTCTACCGATTCTTCCTTTTCGGATGATGCTTCTACCACAACTTCAGGTTCGGAGTCCTTCTTTTCTGCGGAATCATCGACCGAATCGGTCGCCGCTTCTGCATCGGGTTGAGTTTCTTCAGTTTGCTGTTCTTGAACAACTTCCTCTCCCTTTTCCAACAACGCTGAGGCTCTTTTTGCCTTGGCAGCTTCGACTTCATCGGGAGAATCGAAAGGCTTTCTTAAGCCCATCCGTTCTTCCTCTTCCAGCTTTTCGCTCTCGATATCGGCATAGGCAACGATCTTGTCGCATGTTTCTTGCGAGAGGTTTCCCAATTCCATCAGATGTTCGGGTTCGATCACGAAGAGATCGTCGAACGTAAAAAAACCTTGTGCCACAAGGTTTTCGGCGAGGTCATCGTCGATTCCTGGAACCTGGGAAAAATCGTTGAGAGAGTGGTCGAGTTGAACATCCAGCTTTTCCTGAGTCAACACATGGATATCCCAACCCACCAATTTCGAACCCAATCGGACGTTTTGTCCTTTTTTGCCGATCGCCAACGACAACTGATCTTCCCGAACGAGAACAATGACTTTCCCCAGCATTGCACAGAGGATGACATCTTCGACTTCAGCTGGTTGTAAGGCATTGGGAACGAGAACGTTGAGGGAATCGTTCCAACGAACAATGTCAATGCGTTCTCCCGCCAGTTCATCGACAATCGTTTTGATGCGTGAACCACGAACACCTACGCAAGCACCAACGCAATCGATTTTCGGATCCTGACAGGAAACGGCGACTTTCGATCGGTAACCCGCTTCTCGGGCAAGCGACCTCACCTGGATATCCCCGTCTGCAACCTCAGGAATTTCCGCTTCAAACAGTCTTCTGACAAATTCCGGATGAGATCGTGAGAGAATAATTCTGACACGGCTTCCAGCTTTTCGAACTTCCAGTACAATGGCTCGAATACGGTCGCCAACACGGTGTGACTCACCCACAATCTGTTCGCTGCGGGGTAAAATTCCTTCGACTTTTCCAAGGTTCACGGTGGCTGTTCCACCGCTGAATTGAGAAATGGAACCGGTAACAATATGTCCTTTGAGTTCGGTGTATTCTTCGTGGAGAGAATCTCGCTCTGCCTCTCGAATTTTTTGGATCATCACCTGTTTGGCAGTTTGAGCGGCACTGCGTCCCAACAGGTCTCCAATTTCATCGGAATTCAATTGTGAACCGTCGACAATAACCGTAGTCTCTCCCGTTTCGTCATCGATAGAGACATCGATTTCGCTTTCCTCGCCAAAGTGCTTTCGAGCAGCAGTTAAAATCGCCTGTTCAATTCCCTCGACGACAATTGCTTTTTCGATATTTTTATCGCGATGGATTGCATCGATGATTCTAAGTAAATCTGATTTATTCATCCTTCACCTTCCACGCAGATTCGATCTTCATCAGATTCTCCTCCGGCTTCCTTGATCCGATTTCTGTATGTCAGAAAAACACTGTGTTCCGAAATTGTCTGATTCAGGAAAGAGATGATCGATTCGATTACCTGAAAAACATGTCCAATATCAAAACGATTTCCATCCCTCCATAACAAAAAAAAGCGGGAACCTGTCCCACTTCTCGCGAAGTCCCCACCTGAGCAGGGAAGTGAACCTTTTGCCACGGTCGGCCTTATGAGCTGCGAAAATTCGACGCCCATAAACGCCAGTGAATCCACTCACATGGTCAATGTCCTCTTGAGAGTTTTAATCGAACCTGCGGTTGGAAAATGCCAGCCGTATGTTCGAGGGTTCTCGAAAACCTTTTGCAACAGGGAATCAACGACCGAAGAAACGAGTTCTTCAGACGCAACGATCACCCGCAAGTTGACGTAACTCAGAGAACGACAATACGTTCCTGCCCTCAAACTGTCAAGAAGGAGAAGGACGATAAGGAGAAAACGGAACATTTTTCTCGCGATTTCCTCAATTCAGACTTTCATCCCAAATGAAATGATCCCGATTGATTCAAATCGCTTATTTTTCTATGCTCCTGGAACGAAATTACGGTCCATTTTCACAATGGTCGATTTCTTTGAGTTTCACTCATTGTTCGACCCCCAGATGGACTAAGTCAACTCAGAAATCTCAACATTTTGGATTGGGATTTCAAATAGCAGATTTCTGGCATTTCGAATTAAAATGAAGGCTGATCTCATGTCTCGGATTTTTCACTTCGGTTTGGCAGTCTGTCTGGGAGCAACCCTCTCGTCAACCGCGTTGGCACAAATTCCTCAGATCTCAACGAACACTCCCTCGCGTTCAGGATTACGTCAACCCGAATCACGAGAGAGCCAAAACGGAAGCTCAAAAATCTTACCATAAGGGCGATTTCGATCGTGCCATCAGATTGACCACCACGGTGATTCTGGAAAACTCCAAAGATCACGTCGCCTATTACTTACGAGGCAGCGCGAGAATTGACGCGGGATTAGAACGCAATAAATCGAAGATGGTGCGGGACGGAATTGCAGACGCGCGAGAAGCTATTCGTCTTGGGGGGCAAAAGAATCCCATGTACTACCTGCCTTACCTGAACGGCATGAATCAGCTTTCGATTATCGAAGACTCGAAAAAGCACGCAGAAGTCGCACTCTCCATCGCCGATCGAATTTTGAAACAACTCACCCTGACCAGCGAGATCAAGGGAAATGTTCTGTATCATCGCGGCACGTCAAAAATCATTCTCGATAAAATTCCGGAAGGGATCGCCGATTTCAAACTGGTCATTCGCGTTTTCCCCAAGCATCTTGGAGCGTATCTCAGTCTGGCAGATATGTATATCGAGATGGAAAAACCGAATGAGGCCATGAAATATTACAATCTCTCGGTCGACAATTTTTCGAACAATCCATTGGTTTACAATAACCGGGGCATGTTTTTCCAACAGCAAAAAAAGTACGACAAAGCGATTTCCGATTTCACAAAATCTCTGCAACTCGATCCACAGTACTATTTTGCCTACACGAACCGAGGCTATACGCTCCTGTTGAGGAATCAAGCCAGCGCTGCCTTAAACGATTTCAATAGTTCGCTTCGAATCAACCAGCAGCAACCTGTGGTTTACGGATTTCGCAGCACAACCCATATTGCCTTGGGGAATCTCCGTGCTGCTTTGCAGGATTCCCAATCGGTGATCAAACTCGAACCACAGAATTTCGAAGCCCATGCAGACCTTGGATTTGTCTATTTCTTTATGGGGAATTATCCCTCTTGTCAAAGGGAATTTCAAAAAGCGCTTTCGCTGAATCAGGATCTTCAATATCTCGATCCATGGAGATATACAACCATGATCGCTCTGAAACAAAACGACCAGGCCAGGCAACTCTACGAGAAGAGTTCACACAAGAAAACCGAGGATAAAAACTGGAACGACCACCTTCTTGCTTATCTTGCTGGCACATCCAGTGACGAGAAACTTCTTGGCTCGGTTTTTCTGAAGAATGGTGATGTGCGCAACGATCAGTTGTGTGAGGCTCATTATTTCATCGGACTGCAAAAATCTCGAAGCGGGGACAAAGCAAAAGCTCGCGAGCATTTTCAACTCGCCCTCAAGACAAACGCGACAAACCTCTCTGCGTATCGCGGTGCACAGATTCAGGTGAATCAGCATCTTGCGGGAGCCAGGCGCCTACCGAATCGTCGGTAATCGCAATTCGGTAATCACTCACCGCGAATCACCAAGGCAGAAGCTTGACCTGCACGGGTTACACTGACCTTCAGAAACGTCTTATTATTTGTTGTGAGAGGATCGCCGTGAACGACGTTCAACGGGCACTCGGGATCGGGTGTTTGATAATTCAACGTTGGGGGAATCACGCCTTGTCGTAACCCCAGCAACGACCCTGTGATCTCTAATGGTCCCGCTCCCGATCCAGAGTTCCCCAAATAGCTCTTCAGGGCTGTGACCGGAACTTTTCTACCGTCGTCGCCGAAAACTTCCAGAATCGCTTCCGCTTCGGCTTTGTCTTCCGCGACGGCACCAGAACCGTGCGCGTTGAGATGACCGATGTCGTCCGGTTTGCATGATGCGTTGCGAAGTGCTGCATTCATCGCGTTCGCCATCGCGTGACGCAGTTGCGGAACGCCGTTTCTGTCGGTGACGCAGGATGAACCTGCTCCCAAAAGTTCGCCGAATATCTCAGCCGAACGATTTCTCGCATGTGATTCTTCTTCCAGAACCAAAGCTGCGGAACCTTCTGCAACCACCGAACCGTTTCGATTTTTGTCGAACGGTTTGCACCACGTTTCGGGTGGGTCGTCGGAGTGTACCAGTTCGTCCCAGAGCGCGGCATGAATGGATTTGGTGGGGTGAATCCAAGTTCCTGTTGTCCCGGCGATCATGATGTCTGCTGCGCCGCGTTGAATGACACTCAGAGCTTCGCCAAGTACCAGATTCCCAGAAGCCGCATCCATTGTGATCGAATTACTGGGACCACGTGCATCGACGCAGATGCCGATGTGGCACGCCGGCATGTTGGGGAGATATTTCAGCAACCAAAGCGGTTCCATCGCGTGCAGACCAATTTCTCCCCACTTCTCGAACTGGAAGCGGGCTTCTCCTTCGAGATCGTCCACACAAGCCCAGCAGGCGTCTTTCAGAACTTCTGGTGGACTCAACATCTGATTCGCACCGAAACCGACACCAAAACGATCATGGTCGATCATTGCTGGATCGAGTTTTGAATTCTGGTATGCCAATAACGCCGCTGTCACTCCCAGTTGAATATCGCGGCACATCACCTTGATAAATTTACGTTGCCTTTTGGGAATAATCTCTTTCAGCAACGATTCCGAAAACTCCCTGGCTTCCCCTCCCATGTTTTTCGGAACAGCGGTGTCACTTAGAAACTGAATCGGCCCAATGCCGCTTGTTCCTGAAGAAAGATTGTTCCAGAAAGTCTCCAGGCTCACACCCAAAGGACTGACCACACCCAAACCGGTCACAACCACTTTTCGACTTCTGCTGTAATCGCTTTTCATAATGGCTAGTCGGGAAAGGAATTCCAACAAAAAATGGTGTTCGTGAAGAGCGGCAAGTTGATTTTCCAGAAAGCATTCTATGAAGTTTGCGACCCAAACCCAAACGTACCAACGCCAAAAAAAGGGGATCGCAGACGTATCACGATTGCCTGAATTTGCATCACTCGATGGAACGTCGTTTCTAGCGTTCCTTCGAGAAAAAGGGAAGAAGAAGTGGAATAAAAAATTCCAGATGTATCTCTTTTCGGAAAGCTTCTAAAGCATCAAATCGCTCGAATCTCACGATATCGCTCGAATTTCTACGATTTGTGCTGGTTTGTGCAGGATTGATCGGGTTTGATTACGGACAACCTGAAAAAAAATCGATGTCTCCAAAATCTGAAAAAACCCTCACGATTTCTCACAATTCTGATCGCTTTGTGAGATATCCCACCGAATTTGGAAAAGCGATCTTCGAGGATCGATAGCCGGTGAGTTTTGATCGTTCTGCATGGCGGTTTTGATTGAGAGTAGGTCTGAAGAAGATCAGACATTGAAACATCAAATAATTTCGATGCGATCTATGTCATAAAACTAACGGCAATTGACTGCACAGACTCGCATAGGTTCTTCGAATGTCGGTAGAATAGTCTCAAGGAAGATCGTCCAAATCACACCGCGATTGTCTTGTACAATTATCGTCATTTCAAAAAAGGAGCAGTTTTTAATGAAACGAAAAATTCTTGCGATCACTGTTTTGTTTTCGCTCGGCCTTCTGCCGGTCGATTGGAGCTTCGGGCAAGGTTCGTTGAATCGTCGATTTGCACAGGGACCGAAAGTCGGCGAGTTGTTGCCCGATGTCACGGCAAACGACGAACAAGGAAAACCTTTGAAGTTACGCGATTTGAAAGACAAATACACGGTTCTGGTCTTCGGCTGTTTGACGTGACCTCCCTTCCTGAGCAAAGTCCCCGGTCTGGAGACGATTCATCGCGATTTTTCCTCGAAAGGCGTTCACGTCTATTTCGTTTACAAATCACTCGCACATCCCGAATGGAACAGGTACATCACACCTTACACTCTCGACGAACGCTTAATGCAAATTAAGGAAGCACGCAGAACGCTTGGAAGCACGATCCCCTGGATATGCGATAACATGAAAAACGAAATCAAACATAACATGGGTAATGCCCCGAACTCCGAATTCATCATTGGTCCCAGCGGCAAAGTCCTCATCAAAAGACTTTGGTCCAATCCCACAAAGTTGCGTGAAGACCTGGAGAAACTGGTCGGCAAAGTCGAAAACCCCACCAGTATCGCAGACCTCAATCTAAAAACGGCCCCTGCACCTAAAGTCGCCAAAACCGGCGTTGTCAAAAGAATCAAACTCCCATCTCGTATGAGACCACTTCAATTCCAACCGGTCAAAAGTGAAAATAACCAACCGTATTACGTCAAATTTCGTGCGGAAGCCGATCAAGCTCTTTTGGAAAAAGGCAAAGGAAAACTGTATCTCGGTTTCCTCCTGGATCCTATTTACCGCGTGCATTGGAATAACCTCACCGCGCCGATCAGTGTGAAGCTGGAAGCTCCCGAAGGCGTGATTCTCTCCAAGACGATTCTCAACGGTCCGAAAGTGAAGGTCGAATCCGATATCGATCCGCGTGAATTTTTGATCGATGTGGATGCTGGCGATAGCAAACGTCCGATTAAAATGAAAGTCGCCTACTACGCCTGCAACGACGACAAAGGGTGGTGCAAATCTCTACAACAGGAATACGTCTTGAATTTGAAGGTGGATCCCGATGGCGGGTTCGTCGCTCGCGGAATGATGAATCTGAAGCAAGGCAAAATTACTGCCATCGACATGGAAAAGAAAACCATCACCATTCAATCGCGCAATAAAAAATCGAAGACCTATCGATACGACAAGAAATCCAATTTCCATGTGGGGAGAACCATCGGTTCGGTCAGTGCGTTCAAAAAAGGTCAATCGGTCCGTTTTATTCTCCGCGACGATTCCAAAACGATTCAGGATATCGGAAATAACGGTCCAGGAAAGAATCGGAAAAGACGCAAAGAAAAAGCTCAGCGATCCGGCAAGTAGCAAAGTGTTCGAACTTTCGAACATTGTCGTCAACCAAACCCCGTTCGGTCATCGCCGAACGGGGTGTTTTTTTTGAAACGCATATTCCGAATCCTGCATTCGATGTGATTGGGGGGGGAAACAAAGTAGTCAGGAACCGATATGTCCTACCCTTCCTGGTGCGGTTCCAAAAAATATGTCCGATTCAGTCGTCAGAGTCGTCAGAGTCGTCAGCCGTTCGTAAGTCTTTTTGTTTCCTGAAGTTACACCTGACGACTCGCTGACGACTGCCTGACGACTGCTGACGACTCCGCTGTGAGTCGTCAGGATTGTCGATTCGTACCAGAGTTTTTTCTCGCTTCACGACGCAAGGAACCATTTCGGGAATTTCGGAGCAACCGGGTTGTCGGGGTTTGGGATGTAACATAGTTATTACTCTTTCTACCCTATACGAGTTCGTTGCGCAACAGCGGGTTTGCAGTCCCGTTAGAGCTTGTATGTAAGGTGATTCGGTTAAAAGAGGCGTTGCGCCTCGTGGACGTACGGCGTAGAATGCGTTGCAAAACGCACCGTTCTCTGGCTGTCTCCGGTTTCCTGTAGCATAGATGTTGCATCTGCATCAGTTTGTAGCCGTGGCGTCTGCGTTTGAGGAGGCGGGGTTCGATTCTGCCGGGTCGGTTGGCGACTTCGCACTCGGTAATTTTCGATGCTACCGCGCCGCCGCGACCGTCGGGCGGATCAATTTGTAACCCAGAATCGTCGTCCAGAGTTCTTTGCGAACCATCTCGGGAGACTTGCAACGCGCATGACCCAGATTGAGAGATTGCTTGATCGAACGAATCTCGAGTTCCACATTCCAACGAAAACCGTACAACTCGGCGATCTCTTCTTTGGAATCAACCTCGGGGTCGGTGAGCGTCGTCAAAAACGTCCGCGCGGACGCTGAGACCGGTGACGTGACCGTCGCCCGTCCTCCGCTGGAGGCCGAAGCGTTTGACTGGAACTTCGCAAATTCTAAACCACGGCGCCGGACGCGATCCCACATTTGAATAATTACGCGATCGGTGACGATGGCTCGCTGCCGTCGCCAGCTTTGCCGACGTCGAGAATGCTAAGCAAGTTCGACGAAAAGACGAAATTTTTCTGATCGATCGAGCCGAGTTTCGAATCGTTTTGATCCAAATGCACAAACACGATTTCGGCGTCGGCGACCAACTGTTCACCGACGTAGGCATCGCATTGCACCGTGCCGCCTTCATCGCGAATATCGAGTAGCTTCGCCGTATAAACGATGGAATCTCCCGGTGTCACCCAACCGTGAAAGGTCACTTTGGGAACCTTTGCCAGAATAACGATGTGATCGAAATTGCGAGCTTCCCCCAATAGAATTCCGCCGGTTTGTGCCATGCCTTCGATCATCAACGAACCGGGCATCACGGGAAATCCCGGGTAATGATCGTGCAGATGTTCCTCGGCGAGAGTGACGTTTTTGACGGCTTTCGCCATCCGACCACTTTCGAACTCCACAAAACGATCGATCCAATACCAGCGCATGACGATTTTCTCGATATAGCCGTCACAGGAAAAAGCAGGGTGTCACACAGATCTTTGTGTGGTCATGTTTTACAATTTCGGATCAATAGAAAAAGATTGAAATGCCATCTCCAGTCTCTACATCCCCACCCTGCTGCGAGATGAGGGTATGGCACCCCAACCTGAGAAAAAAAGTTACGCGGTCACCTTCGATTCGAGATAATTGACAATCATCTGGACGGTAAACAAGTCGCCGATATTTTCCACCTTGGGATTGGCAGCGAACGAATCGACATCGGCATGAGGGACGCGGCTGCGCAATTCGGCCACTCCCTCGTCGCTCACGATGCCATCCACCACAAACCCGGAATCCGTATTGGCAAGGTTTTCGGGGAATAGTTCGCCTCGGGGGATTTTAATATCGAATGTTTTTTCCAGACGGAAAACGATATCCAGAAAATCGATCGACTCAGCACCCAATTCGGCCATCAAAGTTGCTTCCAGTGTGACCTCGTCGTCATCCACTCCGAGTGCATCCACAAGAACTTCCTGAACCTTGTTAAAAGTTTCTTCAGAAGACATTCCCTAAACTCCTCTTGTTCGAACGAAGAAATCTTCATTCGAGTTTTCGATGTTGCCGTCCGTGCGACCCAGCCCGAACGAATGACAGTTCAACAACATCAGATCGTAAGAATTGATTATTAAAAACCGCCTAAAGTTAACCCACCGTCGACGGTCAAAATTTGACCCGTAATATACGACGCTTCTTCACTGACAAAAAACGAAACCGCATTCGCGATATCGTTCGGTTGCCCGAGTCGTCGCGCGGGAATCATTTTTGTAATCTTGTCTCCGGCGGCGTTGCGTACCACTTCGGTCATATCGGTTTCGATAAAACCGGGGGCAACGGCATTGACGGTAATCCCTCGTCGAGCGATTTCCGTCGCCATGCAGCGGGTGAACCCTTCCACGCCCCCTTTACTGGCGGCATAGTTTGCCTGACCTGGATTGCCGACATACGCAGCGACACTCGACATATTCACGATGCGGCCGTATCGAGCCGACATCATGGGACGAATCGCCGCATGACAATAATTATAAACGGATGTGAGATTGGTTTGAATCACCTCGTTCCACTGCTCGAAGTCCATCGTCGCGAGTAAACCGTCGCGAATGACTCCCGCGTTATTGACGAGAATATCCAGCTTTTCCCACTTCTCAATCAAGCTGGAAACGATCTCGACGGCGGCTTCGGAATTCTTGACGTCGGCCTGCATCGCCATGACTTCGCAGTCGTTTTCTCCCAGTTCCGTGACCAGTTTGTCTGCGGCTTGCTTGTTGGATCGGTAGACGAATGCAACCTTTGCTCCCTGTTTGGCGAGCGATTCCACAATCGATTTCCCAATTCCGCGACTCCCACCGGTCACGAGGGCGGTTCTTCCCGTGAGACTCATCTGATTCGTTTCCTTTGCCGAGATTGTTCTGTTCGATACTTCGGTGCTGTCATCGGATTCCGGAATTTCCCGACCATATTTGCGAGAATTGATTTTTCAGTTCGGAGATTCTCGATTCGTCCGACTTTTTGAAATCGGAATTCCGCTCAGCCAGATTGAATTGTTTCAAAATCAGTCTGGCGGAAACGGCGGATTCGTTGTCGATCGTACTTTTAGCTTTCAAGGTCCAGGTCGATTCTTCTCGTTTGTGAACGATGAGATTGACGGTAATAGAATTTCCTGGCTCTAAAAATTTATTAAACTTCACAGCCTTGGCCTGCTTCAGCAGGACCATACTATAACGGAAATCTTCCGTATGCCTCATCAGCCAGGCTCCTGCCTGAACGAGAGATTCCAGCATCAACACACCAGGCATCACGGGGAAGCCCGGGAAATGATCTTGCAGGTACTCCTCCGCTCGTGAAAGGTGCTTCACCGCGGTAATGGACGTACCGGCTTCTAGCTGGACGATTCGATCAACTAATGAAAAACGCATTGTACTCGAAATGTAAGTTTTCTTCGCCTGACCCGGAAGGAAACGTCACAGTATACTGACCAAACCGCCCATCCTCAACCGTACTTGCCAGATCTGGCCGTTTCGGCAAAAAATCCCGTTTTTTCGAGGTTGTCGTCAGGTGGCACTCAGGGTTCGTGAATCTCGTTAGAATAAGAAGGGAGAGGAATTCGCACACTCTCACTGGTACCTCAATGGTACGGATTTCGATGCACTGATGATTGCAGATCCGACTCATTTAGCGGAAACGAATCTCGCCGCCGACAGTCACTCCCTGGATTTGCATACTTTCAAACACTTTTCGGGCAGCGAAAGCGTTGGAGACGGGGGTTCCCAAGACTGTGTTCACGTTGTAGCGGATTGCTTCGTCAGGACGAGCTACGTGTGTCAACCAAAGCAAATTATAACTGACGAACACTGAAAAATTCTGGTTGATGTGCACTTTACCATAGACCCCCAACTCCCAAACGGGAGAGAACTCGGTCGATTCGATCTCGTCGATCATTCGTGGTTCTGAAGCGGTCAGAATTCTTTCGGTTGTCAATCTTGTGCGGAAATTATTGATGCCACCTGTGATGCGATTATCGACACCGACCGTGAACCATTTGTGAACAAACTCCGTTCGAAATCCCAGAGTCGGACCGTAAATGTTGTTGATCGTATCCGAATCGATGAATGTCGAAAACGCAGGGCTTAACCCTCCGTTGTTAAAACTACCAAGCTGCGTGAGTTGTTCGGATAAATTGAGATAGCGAAAACCGACAATCGGCAAAATTCGCCAGCCCGCTCCCATGGGACCATTGTCGAAAACAACATCGGCACCGCCACCCCAAAAATCGTTGGTGAAAGAAGCCTTAAAAAACTGGTCAAAAACTCGAACGTTCGTGCCAACCGCACCGTTGGAAAGAACCGTCGTCCCGATGAAATTCCCAGGGGCGGGTGCTGCTCCTGTCGGTTGTATTTGATCGGAAGCCTGTTCGAGAAGGAATGCGCTAATTTCTAACGTCGCCCCCATCAATGGGATTCCAAACACTCCGCGGACACCGTTGGTATCTCGAAAACTGATTTTTGCAAGGTCTGAAACTCTTGCGACTCCTGTCGCGGTGGGAAACGGCATCCTGGGATTACCTGTCGTTGCGGTTTTCGAGCCCAAGAGAGTGTTTCCCGGGCCATCGAGAGTCCAGTTCAAGTATTCGATGCGAACAAAGGAGTTTTTAGTGACACCCAGGAGAAATCGCTCGAATGGAGTTTCTGCTTTGGGTGCATGGAAGAGAGGTTCGGAATTTGTGAAAATCCCGTCATCCCCAAAGAGTTGAACGTTTCGGGAAACCGGTGCGGTCGGTCCGTGATAGCCGGAATAGGGAGTCCTCGCAGGTCCGTACCCCATTTGCGGTCCGTAACCAACCTGCGGTCCGGAATAATTCGGGACCGGTGCACCGGGAGGGTAGATTGCACCCTGACCAAAGACCGTACATGGAACCGTCACGGCGAGACACATCGTGATCAGACCGAGAGTTGTTCGATAACTTCTGCTTGCGTTCCAGATCAACCGACTCATCGAGATTACCTCATTAGAGCTGTTTCACATTGAATTCATCCTGTCGAGAGGGACTGATTCGAAGAGCTTTCCAACCCCTCGAATTGCCTCATTTTGGAGGATGAAATTCGGTAGTCGTGAATAACGAGACCGATCATCGGACCTACCGATCAACACGGTCGTACAAGCTGTATCGGTCATAACGGTTTTTCCACTTGGCTGAAAGTGGGTGAAATGTGGGAATTTATCCCGATTTTACCGATTTTACAGCTCTCTGAGAATTTTGCCTTAGCTTATGCATGTTTCCCAGAATACGGACGGTCGCATTCACGATGCTTAGTTCCAGGTCTTTCTGAGGTGAATTGGCAAGGAAATCGTCACATTCGGAAAATCGTGCCTAATCGTCATTTTTTAATGTGCGGAAAAACATTCCGCTGCCGATGCTGATGAAACGAGGCAACGTATTTTGCGCCTTCCGAAAAGGTTATATCGTCGTCGAATTCGATCGGAATCAATATGCAACAACCGAAGAAAATATCCGTAATCTCGAAGAGTTCTTCCAATTCGTTTCAAATTCCGATCATTGTTGGAATTCTTGTCACCGTGGGATGGTATCTCTTGATTCCTTACATCCCCTTTCGGCAAGATTTGCTGCTGCGATATTTTTGTGGTCACCCGCTGGCTTATGCACAAACCGGAATGTTCTTTGTAGGTTCGTTCATTCTGATGTTTCGCGCGGCATCGTTTGGGCGAGAACGTGGTGCTCTCGATCAGGTGAATCGTAAAATCGATTCCATCGAAAAGCAGGGTTCCATGGATTCAGAACGTGTTTTCGAATGGACATCGAAAGAGTACGGTAAAACTCACATCGCAAAAAGGCTCTCCGATTTTGCGAACGACAGCGGAAAACGAAAACAGCAGATGCAGGAATTGATGAAGTACCTGGCGGAGATTGCCGCAGATCGTGTTCATGCAAGTTACAGTTTTGTGCGGACAATCTCCTGGGCGATTCCTATTCTGGGTTTTTTGGGGACAGTCATCGGCATTACGATTGCGATTGACAACCTCAATTTTCAGGATTACGAAACATCAATGAAGAATGTCGTCGGCGGTCTTGCTATTGCCTTCGATACCACGGCTTTGGCTTTAACTCTCTCGGTGGTTTTGGTTTTCGGACTTTTTCGGGTCGAACGCTCCGAACAGCAGATTCTCGACGCTGTCGAGGATTTTTGTCGAATTCGCGTTCTCCCGTGGGTGACGACAGAGGAATCCCCGTTGCTCGCCATGGAAGAAATCCCTGCAAACTTATCGCAGGAACTTTTTCGGCAAACCGAAAATATGATCCATCGTCAGGCGGAACTCTGGGAACAATCATTGGATGCCATGCGCAACCGCTGGAACGAGACATTACTCGAACGGGAAACGATCTTCTCGGACGGTCTGGAAAACGGTTTTTCGCAAACGCTCTCGCAGCATTCCAATCACCTGACGGAATTGCGAGAAGAAATGCAACAACGACTGGAAGAATCGCAAAACGTCATTGCGGTTTCGCAACAGGAATTCACTCGTAGTCTGGGAACGGTCGGCGAGCAGATTTGTGCAAGCCTTTCGGAATTGAAAATTCACGAGCAACAGCAGCAGGAGCGTTTTCTGGAAACGTTCTCTGGAGAAATACAGGAATGGAACTCACGCCTTTCCGACGTCAGTACGGAAATGGTTCGTCAGTCGAACGGACTCCGGGAAATTTGTGAGAATTTCGCTTCGCTTTCGGGTCACGAAAGTCAGTTGCTGCATCTGGAACAACAGCTTCACGAGAATCTCGACGCAATCCGTCAATCGCAGACGTTCGAACAAACTCTGCAAACGCTGAGTGCCGCGGTCAACCTGTTGACAACCCGTGTCGGAAGAAACGCCGCTTGAATGAATCATTGATAAGTGAATGCCATGGCACGCAGATACCGTGAATCAGAAAATCCGGTTTCGCTTTTCCCGTTTCTTGCAGTACTGATTTGCGCGATGGGTGTGCTGATATTTTTATTGATCGTTTCCACCAGCCGAATTCGCTCCCGCTTGTTGCAACAGGCGATTCAGCATCAGAAAAAGAAAGAAAAGCCGAAAGCTGCTCCAAAGCCGATCGTACAGAATCTTCCCAAGCCCGTTTTACCCAGCCTTCAGAAAACACGACGCGCTCCCAGAGAAATGATTTCCCCGGCGATGATCGATCCCAATCGCCGCATGAAGCAAAGAGTTGTGGAAATCAAGAATAATCTCGCCAGGGAACGGGCAAAACGCAATCGATTGGAAGCGGAGATGAAATCCAAAATGCGGGAGAAAAACCTTTTGGAAAAAGAAATTCTCGCGAAACGCAAACTGGTCGATCTTTCAGAGGATGAATACCGAAAACGAACCTTAAGACTCGAAAGACTCTCGAGATTGAAGACCGATCTCACCCGCGCGATCTTCGTTCTGCGAAAAAACATCGACGAGCAGAAACGGAAACGGGCCGAGGTTTCCAGTAAATTCAAAATCGTCCCCTTCGAGGGTCGCACAGGAACAACCCGTCGCCCGATTTTAATAGAGTGCGATGAAAGCGGATTAACCTTGCTTCCCGAAGGAATCACACTTTCGCTCGCCAACCTCGAAGGCTTCAGCGCCAACAAAAACCCGCTGCTAAGCAGCGTGAAAACACTGATCACTTACTGGCACAACAAAGACAAAGCGGAATCGGGAAACCCCAACGAACCGTTTCCCTATGTGTTACTACTGGTGCGTCCCAGCGGATCGCTTCCTTTTTACGCCGCCCGCAAAATGCTCTCGAAATTGGACGTTTCGTTCGGTTACGAATTGATCGATGAAGATTGGAAACTTGCACTGCCCGACTCAGACCAAATAGCCATCGGTCTGGCACGTCATGCCATTCGTGAAACGATTCGGGAAGGACGTTTTCTGCAAGGTCGAAATAGACCAGCTACGAAGTTTTCTAATAACGGGCCGATTGCTTCGAACGGAAGAAGCATTCGTTTTCATAAAAATACCGGGACTTTCGAGGTCGTCGAGTCGAACAATTCGTCCGGAAAAGGCTCGAATTCACGTTCTCGAAGTGGCAAAGTTGGAACGTCTCTTCGCTCGTTCGGTCAACCTTCCAAACGTGCAACATTCTCAAAGTCTGCAAACCGTGGCTCGCAGACCTTTCCTTCATCGTCGTCTGCATCGCGTTCTGGACGAAGTTTTTCGCGAACACAGGGTAATTCTTTCAGAAAGCCAAAACGGTTGGGCAGTTTTTCCCGAAACGACGCCACAAGAATCGGCGACGGTTCTGGAAACGATCAAACCCATGCGAAGAATCGACAGGAAAATCTTCGAAATTCGCATCCCCTGGCAGAAAGAAAAGGCGAGGATCGATTCCAGGCAGGAACCTCGCAAGGAAGTACGAACAAACGCCATTCTTCCGGAAATCGATCTGCTGATTTAGCCGACATTAAAAAATGGAAAACGCGGGAACAACAGAGAAAAAGTGGCAGCGGACAAAGTCGAGACACAGAAGTTCTTAGTCGAAGAGGAAACATCGAGAGAGACTTCTTCAACACATCGCCAAACGGAACTCGCAAGCGGAACCCGCAAGTGTCGTCAACAGCCAACCCGGATCGCTCCAGAAGCGGTCACTCCTCCGGGAGCCAGTCGTACTCCAACAGTCAATTTGTTCCGGTTCCCAATCCGTTCGCACCCCGAAAGTCGAAATCGCCCAGCCTGGAACTCATTCCCCAAAAGTCTCGCTGGGGTTTTTCTTCCGCGCGCTCGTCGATCGGTTTCGAAAGAGAAGTGACCGTTTGGGTCAATGAGGAATTCGCGAAAGTCGGAACGGAAGATATTTTTGCGGTCGCTTCGGAAAAAACCCGCACCAAAGAGATCGGGAAATTCGTAGGCGATCTCGAAAGGAACGTGCGATCCTGGGGATTTCCGCCAGAACGGTTCTATTGGATTCCCTCGATTCGCTTTGTTGTGTATCCCGGAGGAACGAAAAATGTTCGGCGATTAAAATCGATTGCCGACAAAATGCACCTTCCATCGAAAATCGAATTCTCGTCTCAACCAAAACAAACCCAACGGGGGAAATCGAGACAATGAGAAGTCAACGCAGGAATTCTCCGGATTTCGGTTCCGATTCTTTTCTCGATATCATCGCAAACGTTGTGGGCGTGCTGATCATTTTCATCCTCATTGCGGGGATCAAAGCTCGCAACGCGCCTGTTGTTGTCGAGCAAACTAAAAACATCACACAAAAATCTCTTGTGAAATTGAAACCCAAAGTCGAATCGCAGAAGAAGCTTCCTAAAGTAATGGCAAACCCCTATCGCGATTTCGCAGCCCCTCTTCCCAAATTCGACTCTGCAGAAAGCTTGCAATTAAATCACGATTTGCAAATTGCAAAACCCGACTATCGCAAAACCCGGCTCGCGGCTATCCGTTTACAAAATGAGATCCAACTCGAACAATCTCAACACAAACAATTGAAAAACCAACTCGCGGAATTGACAAGCCTCGCGCGTTTGCAATCCTCGAAAAATGGAAATCTTTCAAGCGAGTTTTCGATGTTGGAAAATGAAATCACACGGTTCGAAAAACAAAAACGACACATGCTTCTCAAATTCGACGAAGCGAAACGCAAAGCCAAAAATGCCACGAAAGTGATTCGGCATCAATTGAATCCCGTCAGCAGTCTTGTCAAAGGAAAGGAAATTCACTTCTATTTGTCCAACGACAAAATCGCTCGGGTTCCCGTGGATGAGTTGATTGACCGTGTGAAAAAACAGATTCAACGACAAAAAAACTGGATTCTGAAATTCAAACGGTATCGCGGGCGGGTTGGTCCTGAAAGAGGATTTGTGATGAGTTACGTCGTGCAACAAAAATCTCCGTCGCTGTTAAATCAATTAGAGTCGGGCTATGGCATGGTGAGGATTTCTCTCACAGAGTGGCGGATCGATGCCAAGTACAACGTGGAATCTGAAAATGCAAAGCAGGCACTCACAAGAGGCTCGAATTTTCTACAGGAAATTCGTGCTGCCGACCCCAATGCCACTCTGACATTCTGGGTCTACCCCGACAGCTTCGCGCTCTACCGTCAACTGGAAAAATTCGTGCATCGAGAAGGTTACCGCATTGCAGCAAGGCCGTTGCCTTTCGGAGTACCGATTGCCGGTTCACCCCACGGGACGCAATCGGCAGGGCAATAACCAAAGAGGTTTCGACGACCATCGAAATGAGGTTGGCAGAATGTCCAAACAGGAAAAATCCAACCTTAATCCGGTGTTAATTCTCGGGGCAGGAATCAACGGTGCTGCGACTGCCCGAGAACTTGCTCTGAACGGTGTGCCCGTCATCGTCGTCGACTGCGCCGATCTTGCCTCAGGAGCCACGTCCCGCTCTTCCCGATTGATTCACGGCGGCTTGCGTTACCTGGAATATGGCGAGATTCGTCTGGTGCGAGAATCGCTCGGAGAACGAATTCGACTTTTAGAATCCGCCCCGCACCTTATCTTTCCTCTCAGGCTTTTCATCCCGCTGCGCAGAAGATGGGGAGGGTTGTTGCTGTCGTTATTAAATTTCTCGGGACTTGCTCACTGGAACCGTCTGCGAAAATTCGTGGATTCATGGTTCAAAAAAAAAGATCGCGGGATGTGGTTAGTGCGACTGGGACTGTGGTTCTACGACCGTTTTGCTAGGGACAATCTTTTCGATACTCATTCGGTGCATCGTGTCGGCAGCAGCGATGTCCCACAAGTCGCTGCTGAAACCTACAGGTGGTTGTGTGCCTATTCCGATGCCCGAATCACTTATCCGGAACGATTCGTTCTGGAGTACCTGATCGATGCTCGAGATGCCGCCCAGAACGTTGGCAGTCACTTCGAGGTGTTGACATATCGTCGAACCGAACTCAATGGAAGAGAAGTTCGAATTTCACACACAAGTGACGATGGTAAGACGCGCTGCTTCCGACCGTCAATGGTCGTCAATGCCACAGGTGCCTGGGGTGATTTGACCTTAAGCGATCTCAAAATCGACGAAAAAAAACTTTTTGGAGGTACCAAGGGAAGCCATATCATTGTGAATTCTGTCGTACTCGAAAAAGCAATCGGCAACGCTGGAGTTTATTCGGAAACTCCCGACGGCAGGATGGTGTTCGTACTACCTTTCGGAAAAGCTGTGCTCATCGGAACGACCGATATACGCTTCGAAGACCGCCCAGAAAAAGCCGTCGCTTCCCAGGAAGAAATCGAATATCTGTTGGAGATGACCAACACGCTTTTTCCGAACGTCAAACTCGAACGCAACGATATCGCGATGCACTACAGCGGTGTGCGTCCCCTGCCGAACTCTGCGGAATCGCAAACCTCGGCCATATCGAGGGGACAAAAAATCCAACTCACTTCCCAAGACGGTCTGAAAATTTTCACCATGGTGGGTGGGAAACTCACCACAGGAAGGCTATTCGGCGAACAGGTCGCGGACCGCGTTCTTGCGGAGTTGGGAATCCCCAGAACGGGAAACACGAAAAACAGACCGTTGCCCGGCGGAACCTCTTATCCCACCGATGAACAACACCTGAAATCTCGCAAAGAGAAGATGCAAGCGCAGTATTCTCTGGTCGAAGAACAGGTCGCCGAATTGTGGGAATTGTTCGGCATCTGCTCCGAACACATCTGTGCTGCTTCCCATCTCATCGCTGACGGGGATTTGCTCAATGGTACGAATCTTCCATTGGCTGTTGTCAACCACGTCGTTCAAAAAGAATGGGTGACGAATTTGTCCGACATTGTCGAGCGGCGGTTGATGCTGTTGTACCGTCCCAGCCTTTCCAGAAAATGTCTGGAACAACTCGCAGAGTGCCTGGTGACCGCAGGAAAACTGAACTCCCTTTGCGTGGAAAAACAGATCGCAGAGACCGTCAATCGCCTGGAAACGATCTATGGGAAAAAAATCGTTTCTTAAATTCCAAGTTCCCGGTGTATGTTTCCCATCTTCACATAGGGAAAGATTGTGAAATATCTCACACGATATTTTCTGGAAACGTATCGCTTTTCGCGGAAATTCTTTGACGAAAGAG
>Ga0114931_10001776_pt1 | contig 27390 bp, 23 predicted proteins | sample 2SBtaG_FD_89579 | JGI IMG/M metagenome (GOLD analysis project Ga0114931, IMG submission 89579) | Deep subsurface microbial communities from Kolumbo volcano to uncover new lineages of life (NeLLi) - 2SBTROV14_V59a metaG | ecosystem: Environmental > Aquatic > Marine > Volcanic | place: Kolumbo... | reverse complement strand
GTTTGAGCTATCGGGCCCCGGATGGCGCCAACGCCTTCTTTTTCATTTTCAAAGAGCCCCACTGTCGGGGTTTCGAAGAGCAGGAAACCTGGACGGTCACCGATTGGCGCAAGGACCAGGGTGTCGACATTCGCGACGAAATCAACGCCGAGTGGACCGACCTGCTGGTCCGCAAACGCTCGTTTCCGCCCCACATCCGCCTGACCGAGCAGGCCAAGCAGATGTTTTTCATGGTCAGCTACAACCTGGACAAGTTCCGGCGCTTCGTGACCGAGAGCAGCTTTCTCAGGCGTTACCCGGTGAATGCCGAAACCTTGGAACGTATCCGTAAAAGCGATGTGGAGCTGCTCAAATTCGGCCTGGGATGGCTCAAAAGCGTACTTTTCAATGCCGAGCGGCTCGGCCAAAAAACGCCCCGACCGAGCGATCCGGACGTCTCTGGTAGCAAGTAGCGGGTTGCCCGGAGTGCTCGGTTTGTTGGGTTCGAGGCGGCGGGGGGGCAGGTGCGTGAAAAATAAAACCTGCATTTTGCAAGCATCGAGTTTGCCGCATATACAAGGTGTAGGGCATGTAGCTGTGGTATACAGACGCAGATGACCTGCAGCACAGTAAATGCGGTAAAATCGGCGCTCCCGCAGAGCAGACAATGCTGAAGTAAAAAGCACCAGCTGCAATTCACAGGTAACGACTGGATAATATGTCTATTTCAAAATTGTCTGTGTAGGATTCAGGCAAAAACCGGTTGGCGCAGCAGGCGCCAGCCGGTTTTTTTGATTGGAGGAGACCTATCGCCGGCTCAGTAGTCTGTGTAACAGAGACCTTCCCGATAAACCGGGTTTTCCAGGCGTTCGGCGATGTCCACCTGGAAGAAGTCTGCCACGGGCTGCAGGATCTCGGGATGTTCAGCGTGGGTCTTGCGGGCGGCGGCCAGGACGGTTTCCAGGCCCTGGCGGGTCATTTTTCCCAGCGGGGCCCGGCAGCCGCCGGCCGGCATGCCCAAAATGGCCATCAGGGTCTTGACGGCCAGTGGATTGCGGGCCCGGCAGGACACATCGCCGTAAGGTGTTTTCTCCGTGGTCTTGACGGTGACCAGGTTAAACAGCGGCGTCAGGGCTACGTTCAACTGCTCGGCGGCCTGCCGGTTACCCTCTGACAGATAGCGCACCATCTGGCTGACGGCGGCCGGCGCGATATTGCTCATCACCGAAATGACGCCTGCCGCACCGATGGCGCCGTCGGTCATCATCTGAAAGGTCATGCCATCGTCGCCGGACAAAATGGTCAGCGACTCTCCGCCGCAGGCCCGGGTGCGTTTCATATTTTCAAGGTTCCCGGTGGCCTCCTTGACCGTGCCGACGTTGGTGTAGGTTTGGTGAAGAATAGCGATGTCCTCGGGCAGCAGCTGGGCCCCGGTCCTGCCGGGAATAACATAAGGAATGACCTGCACCGACGGGAAAGCGGCCGCCACCGGCGCCACGTACTCACGGCGGATCTCAAGGGAACTGGGGCCGTTATAATAGGGATCGACCAGCAGAACGGCCTCCGCCCCGGCAGCAGCGGCATGGCGGGTGCCCTCCAGGGTCTCACGGGTGTTGTTGCTGCCGGTACCAGCGATGCACAGGCATCTGCCGCGCGTGCGGGCGATCACGGCATCGATCACACGGTTGTGCTCATCCCAGCTCAGGGTGGGGCTTTCACCGGTGGTCCCGACGGCCAGAATACCGCTGATGCCGTATTCCATCTGAAACTCGGCCAGTTTGTTCAAACCATCATAATCGACTTTTGTGCCGGTAAACGGCGTAATCAGGGCGGTATGGCATCCCTTGAGCATGACTCTCTCCTTTTTTACAGCCAATATTCCAAAACTGGCCGGGTTGTCGCGGGTAAAAAAGAACGGCTTCTAAACTCTGGTAAAGAATCTGCATCAGCCTGTCAAGCAAAAAGATTAAGGGATTTTAATTGACAAATTTGGGCTTAAAAGGTATTTTTATAATTTTTTACCGGAGAATCAAGTCATGTCAAAAGCATCCAAAGCCAAGAATGCCGACGAGTATATTGCGCGCCAGCGGGCGGCGCTTTCCGCTAACCCCGAATGCGGCACATCGCATTACAATCTGGCGGTCGCCCTGCTGGGCAAAAAGCAGTACGACGAAGCCGAAAAAGAACTGTTCGAAGCCATTGAGTGCAGTCCCGGACTGGCCGAGGCCTACGTGCAGCTGGGGGGCATCTGCCTGCAGCGCGGCGACCTGGACGGCTGCCTGTCGTTCAACCAGCGGGCCGTGGCCGCACGCCCCGGTTTTTCGGAGGGATACGGCAACATCGGCTTCGTGCAGATGCAGAAGGGCAACATTGATGAAGCCATCACCGCCCTTGAAAAGGCGACGCACTTCAATTTCCGCTTCGTTCAGGCGCTGACGACCCTGGCCAACGCCTACCTCATGCGCGGACGAATCGAAGAGAGTATCGAGACCAACCTGAAAGTGTTGAAACTCCAGCCTGATTTTGCGGTGGCCCACAACAACCTGGCCATTGCCTATCTTGAAAAGGGCGAGCCCCAACAGGCCCTGCCGCATGCTGACAAAGCCGTCGCGCTGGGCTATGCAGTGGCCCCGGAAATCTTAAAAGAGCTCGAGGCCTGCCGGTAGCCTTGTGGCGCACTTTGCTTTTTTCCTGGCCACCCGGAACGACCCGGTCTGTGAAGGTGGCCGGCGTTGGAAAATGCCGCTGCCCATCTACGGCCCGGCCGCGCCGTCCCGTGTACATGCATCGGATTTATCATCCCGGGTGACGGTGACATACGGGGATTACTTCACCTGCCTGCGGCGTTTTCTGAAAGACAGCATCCCTGCCATCCTTTCGGAACACCGGCAGCCATCCGGAACTGACGCCATGGAGCATACCGACGTTTTCCTCGTCAAGCACGGATTGCTCTACCACCCCAGCCGCATCGAAGTGGCACTTTCCGACCGGCGGCTTCAGTTTGCCGCCAATGTTGCGCTGACCCCCGAGGGCTGTGCCCGCCTTGAAACCGAATATGCCAGCCTGAAACGGCTGCAGAACGACTTCGACTTCAGCTTCGTTCCACAGGTTTATGCCAAAGACACGCGGCTGCAGGCCGGCCGGCAGCCGGCGGCTGCTTTCCTGGCCCAATGGTTTGAAAGCTACCACGAGTTTCATGCCGGCCGCAATCCGGCGGGCAGGGGTACGGTCACACTGTTATGGAACTCCCAAAACGACCCGCGGCGGCTTTTGGCGGTGCAGCAGCGCCAGGTCTACCGCCAGGCGGCCAGAATCCTTACAGCCTACTACAACCCTTTGACTTTCGAGCACATTACCCCATGGCATCATGCGGCCGGTGATTTTGTGGCGCGCGTGCAGCACAACCGGGTGGACGTCAAGCTCATCGCCGCCAGGGGCTATGTCCCCCTGCTGCGTCAGAACGCAGGCCCCAGCGATCGCCTACAGGCCCAACGGCAGATACTGGAAGGCCTGCTGGTCTTTCTGCTGAAGCTCTCCATGCGCATGCGTCTGGACCGTGAGGACGGCGTCGGACAGGTCGTCTGGCTGGACGATGCTGTGGTGACGGACACCGTTGAAGGTTTTTACGACGGGCTGGCGCTGGCCTGCGACCACCTGTCGATCCCTGCAGCCGCACAGGGCGATTTCCGGATTTACCTGGCTGGCGTCGAGCCGGATTATCTGCACAGCCTCGGCCTGGAGATGGCGGCACGCCTTTTTACGCCCACTGAAAAACAGGTGCTGAAGTGGCACCTGGAACGGCACACAAACCAATTGCACGGGGCTTTAAAGGCCAATTCCGGCAAATAAAACGAATGCCATTCAGCGGATTGGATCCGCCGGTACAGCGCCCCAACATATAGATAGATGCCCCTGTTTTTGTCAACATAATGGGGTTAACATCCATGCACCCGGCCAACACCGGGCACATCCCGCGGCCCACCGGCTTTTTTATTGACAAGCAGCCTGTTTCACTTTATATCTTCATCTCTTAGGCTATAAGCTACGTGCGTAACAAAGATACCGGAAGCAGATCGATCAAGTTATTACGAGAGGAGGTGACTGCCCGCAATCCCGTCATGGAGAAACACCGTATCTGGTTGTCAGGGAGGCAACATATTAACCGAATGGAGGTAAATGATGGCAAAGCATGAAACCCCTATGTTGGACCAGCTGGAATCTGGGCCGTGGCCGAGCTTCGTTTCCGATCTGAAGCAGCAGGCCGAGGTGCGCGCCAAGAACGAGGCGAACATCGAGTTCCAGATTCCCCAGGACGTCGTGGAAGACCTCCTCGGCGTGCTCGAGCTTTCCTACAAGCATGGCCGCACCCACTGGAAACACGGCGGGATCGTTGGCGTCTTTGGCTACGGCGGCGGCGTTATTGGGCGTTACTGCGACCAGCCGGAGCAGTTTCCCGGCGTCGCCCATTTTCATACCCTGCGCGTCAACCAGCCCAGCGGCAAGTTTTACACCACCAAGTACCTGCGTGAACTGTGCGACCTGTGGGACTTACGCGGCAGCGGCCTGACCAATATGCACGGCTCCACCGGCGACATCGTCTTTTTGGGCACCACGACGCCGCAGCTGGAAGAGATCTTCTATGAACTCACCCACAAGTACAACCAGGACCTGGGCGGATCCGGCTCCAACCTGCGTACGCCGTCCGACTGCATCGGCCAGGCGCGCTGCGAATTTGCCTGCTACGACACCCACGACCTGTGCTACAACCTGACCGAGGAATACCAGGACGAATTGCACCGACCGGCATTTCCCTACAAATTCAAATTCAAATTCGACGGCTGCCCCAACTGCTGCGTGGCTTCCATCGCCCGTTCGGACCTGTCGTTCATCGGCACCTGGCGGGACAACATCAAGATCGATGCCGAGGCGGTGGCCGCCTATATTGGCGGCGAGATTCCGCCCAACGGCGGGGCCCACTCCGGACGTGACTGGGGCCCGTTCGATATCCAGAAAGAAGTGATCGACCTGTGCCCCACGCACTGCATGTGGATGGAAGACGGCAAACTGATGATCAACAACAAGGAGTGCAACCGCTGCATGCACTGCATCAATGTCATGCCGCGCGCGCTGCACATCGGCGATGACCGCGGGGTCACCATCCTGGCCGGCGCCAAGGCACCCATTCTGGATGGCGCCCAGATGGCGACACTGATTATTCCCTTCATGAAAGTCGAACCGCCTTACACCGACATCAAAGAAAAGGTAATCGAGCCCATTTGGGATTGGTGGATGGAAGAAGGCAAGAACCGTGAACGCCTGGGTGAACTCATGAAGCGCCAGGGCCTGCAGAAACTGATCGAAGTCCTGGGTGTAAACCCCGATCCCCGCATGGTTCAGGAACCGCGCTCCAACCCCTACATCTTCTGGAAAGAAGAAGAGGTTCCGGGCGGCTTCAAGCGTGATATCAACGAGTTCAGAAAATACCATCAGAGATAGGAGGGGCATAATCATGGCGTTTATATCTTCAGGATACAATCCCGACAAACCGATGGAAGACCGGATCACGGATATCGGTCCGCGTAAGTTTGATGAGTTCTACCCTCCGGTGATCGCCAAAAACAAGGGCAAATGGCTCTACCACGAGTACCTGCGGCCCGGCGTGCTGGTACATGTGGCTCAAAGCGGAGACGAGGTATACACGGTACGCTGCGGCGGCGCCCGCCTGATGAGCACCACCCACATCCGCGAGATCTGTGAAATCGCCGAAAAGTACTGCGATGGTTACGTGCGCTTCACCACACGCAACAACATCGAGTTCATGCTGAGCGACAAGGCCAAGGTCGATCCGCTGGTCAAGGATCTCGAGGGGCGCAAGTTCGACGGCGGCAGTTTCAAGTTCCCCATCGGTGGCACCGGCGCCGGTATCAGCAACATCGTGCATACCCAGGGATGGGTGCACTGCCATACACCGGCCACGGATGCCTCGGGACCGGTCAAGGCCACGCTGGATGAACTTTTCACGGATTTCCAGAACCACCGTCTGCCGGCGCACCTGCGGGTCTCGCTGGCCTGCTGCCTGAACATGTGCGGCGCGGTGCACTGCTCCGACATCTCCATTTTGGGCTATCACCGCAAACCGCCCATGGTCGATCACGAGTACCTGGACAAGATGTGCGAGGTTCCGCTGGCGATTGCCGCGTGTCCCACGGCGGCCATCCGACCGGTCAAAATGGAATTGCCCGACGGTAAAAAGGTCAACAGTGTGGCTGTCAAGGAAGAGCGCTGCATGTTCTGCGGCAATTGCTACACCATGTGTCCCTCCATGCCGCTGGCGGATACGGAAGGCGACGGCATCGTGATCATGGCCGGCGGCAAAGTGTCCAACCGCATCAGCGCGCCGAAATTCTCCAAGGTGGTGGTGGCCTATATCCCCAACGAACCGCCACGCTGGCCGACCACCACGGCCACCATCCGGAAAATCGTTGAGGCCTATGCGGCCGACGCCCATAAGTACGAACGCCTCGGCGAGTGGGCCGAACGCATCGGCTGGGAGCGTTTCTTTGAAAAATGTGAGCTGGACTTTACCCATCACCTGATCGATGACTTCCGGGATCCGGCCTACTACACCTGGCGGCAGACCTCTCAGTTCAAGTTCTAGCCGGCGTGTGAATATTCAAAAGGGGGTATGCGTACCCCCTTTCACCAGAGAAAAGAGGCCCAACCATGGATTACGAAGAAGCAAAGGTGAAAGTGACCGAAGAGCTGACCAAGAAGCTGAAGACCAAGTCCAAATTTTACTTCAACGATCTGGCGAAAATTCTCGGCGAAAAGCCGCGCGCAGCCAAGAAGATTGTCAACCAGCTGGTGCAGGACGGCGTTCTGGAATACTGGTCCAGCGGCAGCACCTCCATGTACGGATTGGCGGGCACCGGCAAACAGGCGCACGCCGAACACGAAGACTAAATTTTTGAGTGCAAGGCCCGCCGGCCTGCTTGCAAGAGCAGCAGCCATCGGTATGCAGGGGAAACGATGGGTATTTCTGGAATTGTAATCGCTGCCCTGCGGGGAGGGTCCGGAAAAACCATCCTTTCGGTCGGCGTCATCGCAGCCTTACAGCGTCTGGGCCATGTGATTGCCCCCTTCAAAAAGGGCCCGGATTACATCGACGCGGGCTGGCTCGGCCTGGCGGCCGGCCGGCCCTGCCATAATCTGGACACCTTCCTCATTCCGCCCGCCGTCATTGCACACGCTTTCGCCCGCCACGCCTCATCCGCCGATATTGCCGTCATCGAGGGAAACCGTGGGCTTTACGATGGCATCGATACGGCCGGCAGCACCAGCACGGCCGAACTGGCCAAGCAGCTGGGATTGCCTGTGGTGCTGTGTATCGACTGCACCAAAGCCACCCGTACCATGGCGGCCGTGGTAGGCGGCTGCCGCCAGTTTGACCCCCAGGTCCGCATTCGTGCGGTAGTGCTCAACCGCGTGGCCGGACGCCGGCACGAAACGGTGCTGCGCGACAGCATCGAAAAACACTGCCGTATTCCGGTGATCGGCGCCATTCCCAAACTGGACAGCCGCCAGTTCCCCGAGCGCCACATGGGTCTGGTACCCACGGCCGAACATGGGTGGGCAACCCGTTCCGTCGCATCCGCCGCCGACATGGTCGACCGCTACATCGACATGCAGGCACTGCTTGGCATCTGCGAAAAAGCGGCTGGCATCACGGCGGGCGTATCTTCGCGTCCCGCCGGCGATGATTTTTCGCCTGCACGTACACAAATCCCGAAGGAAAGGCCGCGCGTCGGCGTCATACGGGATTCGGCTTTCCAGTTCTACTACCCTGAAAACCTCGCGGCACTGGCCGATGCCGGCGCCCAAGTGGTCTTTACCAGTCCCCTGCGGGATCGCCGCCTACCGCAAATCGATGCCCTGTATATCGGCGGCGGATTCCCCGAAACCCATGCACAAGCCCTGGCGGAAAACCACGGGTTCCGGGACCGCATCCGGCAGCTGGCGGCAGACGGGCTGCCGATTTACGCCGAGTGCGGTGGTTTGATGTATCTAGCAGAAGCCCTGTCGCTGGATGAGCACCGTTATCCCATGTGCGGTGTGCTCCCGGTGGTTTTCGGCCTTTCCGCAAAACCACAGGGCCACGGTTATACCGTTGTGCATGTCGACCGCCCCAACCCCTATTTCGACGTCGGGACACAGCTTAAAGGGCACGAATTCCACTACTCCAGGGTACTGGACTGGCAGGGGTCCGATCGGGACACCGTTTTTTGCATGCAAAAGGGCCGCGGCTTTCAGCACGCCCGCGACGGCATCAGCTTTAAGCACGTGCTGGCCACCTACACCCATCTGCACGCCCTGGGCACCCTCCAGTGGGCACCCGCCGTGGTGCGCATGGCCGCCGTATACCGGGCCACAAAAAGGAAAAGGGCGGTGGCCTGAACCCCCTCCGCCCTTTCAAGTTGCGGTCAGCCGTTACTTCTTGGCATGACAGGCTTTGCAGGTCGTCGGTGCTTTCTTGTCTTTGGAAGGCTTATACTTCTTGTTGTACGCCCTGTGGCAGCCCTTGCAGTTGTAATGCATGGCTTCTGCATGGTATTTCAGGCGCTCTTTCTTGGTCAGCTTCTTGGCGCCGTGGCCCTTGGGGCGCTCACCGGGGATCTTGTGGCACGCGATGCAGCGCTGAACCTTATCTGTCGGTTTCAGATTTTTCAGGGGTTTGTGATCCTTGTCGTGGTGGCATTCCCCGCATCCGTTTTTATACAGATCGGGATATTTTTTGGCGTATACTTCGGCATGATTTTTGTGATGAAAGACAACGATGGGCTTTTTATGTTTCTTGTAGGCCTTGTCGCTCATCTTGATCACATCGGGCACCGTGGTTGCGGCATAAATACCGACGCTGGCCAGCAGCAGTGCAATGCCGGCCCCCAATACCACCATCAGCTGCAGTCTTTTGCACTTCATTGCTTGTATCCCTCCTGATTCGAAAAATAAAATTATGGTGTATATTTATGCTTTCCGTCAACGCGGAAAGTCGTTGCACCTGTTTGCAGCCGGCCGATGTAAAAGGTTTCCATCAGGTTTCTGCAGCCCCGTTTTCCGCATCGCGCTTTTTGCCGAAAATTCTGGCGCCCAGAATGCTGATTTCATACAGCAGCATCAGCGGCAGGGCCATCATGATCTGGGTCACCACATCCGGCGGCGTCAAAATCGCCGCAGCTGTAAAGAATAACAATATCGCATACTTGCGATTTTTCGTCAGGAACGGCGTGGAGACGATTCCCAGCCGGGCCAGAAAGGTGACGGCCAGCGGGAGTTCGAAAACCAACCCGAAAGCCAGCAGCAGCTTGGAGGAAAAACCCAGGTATTCCTTCATGGAAGGCAGGGGCTGAATGGTGTCGCTGGCAAAGCCCATGAAGAACTTGAAGCCGTAGGGAAATACGACGAAATAGCCGAACAGTGCCCCGCCCACAAAAAAAACCGTCGATAAAAGCACGATCGGGATCAGGATCCGTTTTTCCCGGCGGTAAAGGCCGGGTGATACAAACATCCAGAATTCATAGATAATGACCGGTGCTGCCAGAATCAGGCCGGAGAGAAAGGCGACCTTCAGATAGGTGAAAAAAGCTTCCGGCAGGCCCGTGAAAATCAGCTTGTCACCAGGCGGCATCACCCGTATCAACGGACGTGTCAGAATGATAAACAGTTTTTCTTTGAATCCGTAGGAGGCGACGAATCCCACCCCAACGGCGGCCAGGCAGATGATCAGGCGCTTACGGAGCTCATCGAGGTGCTCGGTAAAGGGGAGCTTTTCATCCTCATCCATGCCGTTCAGGCTCCCTGTCGGCGGCGGCATGGTCCGAAGAAGGCGCAGCCCCGGGCTGCACCTGCGACGAATCCTTGCCGGCAGGCGCATCGGCTGCGGCTTTCTGTTCGCCCCGGCCCGGCTGGCGGCTTTGCGGTTCGTCAAAAAATTCACCGTCGGCTGGCCCGGTATCTCCCGAGGCCGCTGCGCCCCGGTCGCCGCCTTCCTTGTCCACTGCCGGGTCCTCGTCCGCTGTTTCCGGTGTCTCGGCCTCCTCGAGCCCCTTTTGCAGCGTGTCCCGCAGGTCCTGCCGGACCTCGCCGAAGGTGTCCCGCACCTCCTTGAAATCGGTGTCGATTTCAAGGGAATCTTTCAAATCGCTGGTGGCCTTTTTAAATTCGCCCAGGGCCTTTCCCAGTGACTTGGCAAGATCGGGAAGTTTTTTCGGACCGATGACGATCAGGGCAATGACCAGAATCAGCAGCAGTTCCGGCATTCCGATGCCGAACATGGCGTCACCTCTGCACCCGTTTTACGACACCTGCAAACGGGCCAAACGTTATAATGCATAGCTCCAAAAGACTTTCTTCTACTAATTTTACTGTTGTCTGTCAAGCTTTGCGCCATGCCTCCAGCGATTCCCGGCGAACGTTTGCAGCCAAGGAATCTGCTGTCGTTTGGGGCCGTCTGGTAAGATTGCGCCGCCCAGGCACGGCTGAAGTTTCCAATCCAAAAAGCGGTGAGGCCGTGCAACCCTTTGCGGCCGTCGCGCCGGCTTCAATGCGCTGACAGCGATGCATGTTCTCAAAACCACCGTAAAGCTCAGGCGATTCTCCTGATTCACCGGGAATTGGGGCAATGATCAATCCTGGCCGGCATACGAATTTCATTGTGCAGCAAGCACACAATGTGGTAAGATCCGCAAAAAAATAAAACCAAGCCAGCCGTACCTGCGTTTTCCGGGCGCTGAGCCGGCAAACGTCACACCCAGCCACGGAGGTAGCACGATGGCCGCCAGCAAGATTTTTCAGGCGCTGCGCTTTCTACGCCAGCGCGGCAGCGTATTCGGGTGCCGTGAGGAACGCGTATCCGGGAACTGGGGCGAAATCCGTTGCGGACAGCGGCAGTGGGAGAAATTCTACCGCCGGCGCTGGCAGTATGACAAAAAGGTGCGTTCAACGCACGGCGTCAACTGCACCGGTTCCTGCTCGTGGGATGTTTACGTGAAAGACGGCATCATCGTCTGGGAAACCCAGCGCACCGATTATCCGGCCTGCGGTGCGGGGTATCCCAACCACGAACCGCGCGGCTGTCCGCGTGGGGCGACCTTCTCCTGGTATACCTACAGCCCGGTGCGCCTCAAGCATCCGCTGATCCGTTCCGCCCTGCTGGAAATGTGGCGCCTGGCCATCGCTGAACACAAAGACCCGGTCGCCGCCTGGAAATCCATTGCCGATGACCCCCAAAAACGCCGCCGGTACCAGCAGTTGCGCGGCAAGGGCGGATTCGTGCGCGCATCCTGGGACGAAGCCGCCACCCTGGTAGCCGCCTCGCTGGTATCCACCATCGGGACCTACGGTCCGGACCGCATCTTCGGCTTTACGCCCATCCCGGCCATGTCCATGGTCTGCTATGCATCGGGCGCGCGCTTCCTTTCGCTGATCGGGGCCTCCATGATCAGTTTCTACGACTGGTACTGTGACCTTCCGCCGGCCTCGCCGCAGGTCTGGGGGGAACAGACCGACGTGCCCGAAAGCGCGGACTGGTATGCGTCCACCTACATGATCGTCTGGGGGACAAACCTGCCCATGACGCGCACGCCCGACGCCCATTTTTTCACCGAGGCGCGCTACCGCGGCGCGCGCGTGACCGCCGTGGCGCCGGACTACGCCGAGTACGTCAAGTTTGCCGACACATGGCTGCCGGCCAGAGCCGGTACCGACGGAGCGCTGGCCATGGCCATGACGCACGTGATCGTCAGGGAATTCTACCTTGAGCGGCAGTCCGACTATTTCACCGATTATGCCAAACGCTACACCGACCTGCCCTTCGTGGTCGTGCTCGAAAAACGTGCGGACCCGCAAATTCCCTATGTACCCGGCCGTTTTTTGCGGGCTTCCGATTTCGGGCTGGAAGTCAAAAACGCGGACTGGAAAACCATGCTCTACGACGACGGCGGCCAGCGTTTTTGCGTACCCAACGGCAGCATCGGTTTCCGCTGGGACGATAGCGGCCGCTGGAACCTGAACCTGCGCGACATCGACGACCGGCCACTCTCGCCGCAGCTCAGTTTTGCCGGCAGGTGTGACCAGTGGGTTCAGGCGGGTTTTGCACGCTTCGAGCTGGCCGGTGCGCAGCCGGCCACCGGCCGCGTGCCGGTCAAATCCGTAGCCACGCCTGACGGAGACCTGCTGGTAGCCACCGTGTTCGATCTGCTGGTGGCCCACCTGGGCCTGGCGCCCGATGGCGAGGCGTCTGAAAAGGAAGTCCTGTCCAGCTATGATGACCCGACGGCCTACACCCCGGCCTGGCAGGAGAACATCACCGGGGTGCCGCGCGTCGATGTCATCCGCGTGGCACGTGAATTTGCCGAAAATGCCGAGAAAACCCGTGGCAAGTCCATGATCTTTTTGGGTGCCGGCACCAACCACTGGTTTCACAGCGACATGGCCTACCGCGCTATTTTGAACCTGACCACGCTGTGCGGCTGCCAGGGCGTCAACGGCGGCGGCTGGGCACATTACGTGGGACAGGAAAAGGTCCGCCCCCAGGCGGCCTGGGCCCAGCTGGCCTTCGCACTGGACTGGCAGCGCCCGCCGCGCCAGCAGAACGGCACCTCCTTTTTTTACTTTGCCAGCGACCAGTGGCGCTACGACAATCTGGACACAAAAGCCCTCATGTCGCCCTTTGCCAGTTCCTTGAAACACCGCCATGCGGCCGACTACAACGTCATCGCCGCCCGGCAGGGCTGGCTGCCGTCCTACCCCCAGTTCGACTGCAACCCCATTGCGCTCTGTGATGCGGCAACCGCCGCCGGTGCGGCCGACGACGACGAGATCGTCGCTTACGCGGTGAAACAGCTCAAAGCAAAGAAACTGAAATTCGCCATCGCAGATCCCGACAACCCCGCCAATTTCCCGCGCGTGCTCTTTTTGTGGCGCGCCAACCTGCTGGGGGCTTCCGGTAAAGGCCACGAGTATTTTTTAAAGCACCTGCTGGGCGTGGACAGCGCGGTTTTCAACTCCGATGCAGCCGTGCGGCCCGACGAAATCCGCTGGCGCGACCCGGCGCCCGAAGGAAAACTGGACCTGCTGGTGACCTGCGAGCTGCGCATGTCCACCAGTGCGATGTACGCCGACGTGGCCCTGCCGGCGGCCAGCTGGTACGAGATGCACGATTTGAGCACCACCGACATGCATCCCTTTATTCATCCTTTCAACCCCGCCATCGATCCGCCCTGGGAAACACGCACCAACTGGGAGCAGTTTAAAACCATTGCTGAAAAATTCTCAAGGCTTGCCGCCGTGCACCTGGGCGAAAAAAAAGACCTGGTGGCCACGGCCCTGCAACACGACAGCCCCGGCGAAATCATGCAGCCCGAGATCGCGCAGTGGCACGACGGGCAAGCCGAGCCCATACCCGGCCGCAACCTGCCGAATCTCACGGTAGTCACGCGCCGCTTTGCAGACACCTACGACATGATGACGGCCTTAGGCCCCCTGGTGCACCGCGCCGGTGTGGGGTCCAAAGGCGTTTCCTGGAAAGCCGCAGAAGAATATGCGGCGTTGAAAGAAAAAGTCGGTGTTGTGCACCAGCCGGGGGTCAGCTGCGGCATGCCGTTGCTTGAGACCGGCCGGCAGGTGGCCGAGGCCATCCTCTGTCTGGCGCCGGAAACAAACGGAGAGACGGCGGTCAAATCCTGGCGCGGGGTTGAAAAAAAGACCGGCCTGGCACTGGCGCACCTGAGCCGAGAACGACAGGCCGAAAAGATTGACTTTAGCGATATCACGGCTCAGCCGCGCAAGATCATTACCTCTCCCGTCTGGAGCGGCATCGAATCCCACCAGCGGCGCTATGCGCCCTTTGTGATCAACATCGAGGAAAAAATTCCCTTTCGCACACTGACCGGACGGGCGCACTTTTATCTGGACCATCCCTGGATGCGCGACTTCGGCGAGAGCCTGCCGCTGTACCGGCCGCCTCTGGACATGCAGGCTTTGGGATCGACGCAAGTCCAACGCGGCGACCAGCCCGAGCTGATTTTAAACTACCTGACGCCGCACTCCAAGTGGTCCATCCACAGCACCTACTCCGATACCCTGACCATGCTGACGCTCTTTCGCGGCGGCGAGGCCATCTGGATCAACGACGAGGATGCCAAGACATTGGGTGTCGGCGACAACGACTGGCTGGAGTGCTTCAACGTCAACGGCGTGGTCATGGCCAAGGCCGTGGTCAGCCACCGCATACCGCCGGGCAAGGCCTTCATGTACCACGCCCAGGAGCGGCTCATCAATACGCCCGGATCCAAAATGTCCGGCCAGCGCGGCGGGACACACAACAGCGTAACGCGCATCATGGTCAAACCCACGCACATGATCGGCGGCTATGCCCAGCTCAGCTACGGCTTCAACTACTACGGGCCGGTGGGGTCGCAGCGTGACGAAGTAATCGTCGTGCGCAAGGCCGGGGAGGTGGACTGGTATGAAGATTAAAGCCCAGATGTCCATGGTGTTGAACCTGGATAAGTGCATCGGCTGCCACACCTGCAGCATCCCGTGCAAAAATGTGTGGACCAACCGCTCCGGTACCGAATACATGTGGTTTAACAACGTGGAGACCAAACCGGGCATCGGATACCCCCGCCAGTGGGAAAACCAGGACATCCACCGTGGCGGCTGGACCCTGAAAAACGGAAAACTGGCACTGAAGGCCGGCGGCCGTGTTGCCAAAACAGCGCGTATTTTCCACAACCCCGATCTTCCCGTGATCGATGATTACTACGAACCCTGGACCTATGATTACGGCCATTTGATTTCCAGTCCGGCCAAAAAAAATCAGCCCGCCATCCGTCCCCGGTCGCAGATCACCGGAGATGCCATGCGCATCCAGTGGGGGCCCAACTGGGAAGACGATTTGGCCGGCGTCAATAAAACCGGCAGGCAGGACGTCAACTTCCGGAACATAGAACATGCCGTCTACCTGACCTTCAAAAGGGTCTTTTTATTTTACCTGCCCCGGCTGTGCGAGCACTGCCTCAATCCGGCCTGTGTGGCGTCGTGCCCATCCGGCGCCCTTTACAAGCGCGAAGAGGACGGCATCGTGCTGGTGGACCAGGAGCGCTGCCGGGGATGGCGCTACTGCGTTTCGGGATGCCCCTATAAAAAAGTCTACTTCAACTGGAAAAGCGGCCGTTCGGAGAAGTGCCTCTTCTGCTACCCGCGCACCGAAGCCGGCCTGCCGACGCTGTGCGCCCGCACCTGCGTGGGCCGCATCCGCTATGTGGGCGTCATCCTGTACGATGCCGACCGCATCCAGTGGGCCGCCTCGCGACCCCGACCGCAGGACATCTACGCCGCGCACCTGGACATGATGCTCGACCCCTGCGACCCGGAAGTGACGGCCGCCGCCCGTTTCCAGGGAATTCCCCCGAACGTCATTACCGCCGCCCGCCGCTCGCCGGTCTACAAGCTGATCAAACAGTGGCAACTGGCCCTGCCGCTGCACCCGGAGTTTCGTACCCTGCCCATGGTGTGGTATGTCCCGCCGCTGAGTCCTGTCAGCGAGGCGGTGGACGATGCCAACGTTTCCACGGCCATCGACCGCATGCGCATTCCGGTCACCTACCTGGCCAACCTGCTGACCGCCGGCGATGAGCTGCCGGTACGGCGTGCATTGCAAAAGCTGGCAGCTATGCGGAATTATATGCGCACACAGCGCGTCGGCGACAGCGGGGAGACACAACCGCTTTCCGATGTCGGACTGACGGCCGAAACCATACAGGAAATGTACGAACTGCTGGCCATCGCCCGCCGAAAGGACCGTTTTGTGATCCCCACGTCCAGCGGAGCGGAAGATGCGCCGCTGTACCCGGAACAGGGACGCTGCGGGTTTGCCGGGTGCTCCCCGGATTGACCGCAAGGGGTATAAATCAGGACCGTTGGTTGCCGATCGGCCCCGGGGACCGGAAAAAACCGACGAAACGGAAGCCTTGGCGGCTGGCAGTTGGCTGATAGGGGTGCGGTGAGGAAGAGTTGAAAAATCTCAATTTCGTGGTCTGCTGAAAAATCGTTGGCCGATGGCAGGTGGAAAGCGTCAAGTTTCAGTAAACTTCTCTGGCTCGGCCGGTTCTGACTCCAAAAAGAGCCGGTCTTTGCCATGGTCATTGCTTTTACTACGGAAATCCTGCGACAGCTTGGTGTTTGCGGATACGATTCACCGCCGGCCTCCTCGTCGCGTTGTACTGCGGGTACGTGTCAGCGGTCTGAAACTGAAACGTGCAATCGTTTTTACCGGCAATCGCAATTTACGCCCCTGCAGCGGTTGCTGTGAGGATACCAGATGACGGTGCAGCGCCAAAAACAGTTCAAACTGATCGCTTTTCTGCTGCAATATCCGGACGACGCGCTGATGCGCAGCCTGCCGGAGATTTCGGAGGCCATCACGGCGATCGACGACCCGCGGACACGTGGCATTTTGCAGCGATTCAGCGCCTGGTTGCAGAATACACCGCTGATCGAGCTCCAAGAGCAGTATACGGCGTCCTTTGACATGGCGCCGGACACCTGCCTGAACTTGACCTACCACCTGTTGGGCGATGATGCCGAGCGCGGCCGGGCTTTAAGCGCCCTGCAGCAGGTGTACGACCGGGCCGGGTACGGTGCCGCCGTGCCGGAGCTGCCAGACTATCTGCCCATGGTGTTGGAATTCCTGGCTATCCATCCCGATGCCGCCAATGCTGACCGTCTGTGGTCCTGTCTGGGCGCGGTGCACACCATCGCACAGCGCCTCCGGGCATCGGGAAGCGTTTATGCACTCCTGATGGATCATCTGGACAGCATGTCCCTCCAGGCGACTGATCACCGGCCGCCCGGAGCCTTTATCCAAGACGATGCCGGTCCTTAAACCGAACACAAGGAGCATGCCATGTCTACGGCAAATATTCTGGCCTTTGTGGTTTTTCCCTACATCGCCCTGACGGTTTTCGTGGTGGGCCACGCCTGGCGTTACGTGACCGATGCCTATGCCTGGAATGCCCGCTCCAGTGAATTTCTCGACAAAAAGGGGCTGTCCTACCCGATCACGATCTTTCACTGGGGCATCCTGTTCACTCTTTTGGGCCATACCGGTGGTCTGTTGATCCCGCAGTATGTTTTTGACGCCGCGGGGGTCAACGGGCATCTGCACACCCAGATCGCCCATTATTCGGGGCTTGTTGCGGGAGTGACGGCCTTTGCCGGATGCTTGCTGTTGCTGTGGCGTAGAATCCGGCATCGGAGGATTCAGTTCAATACCACGATTAACGACTATATTACGCTGGGTGGTCTTGTGCTTGTCACCGGACTAGGCTTTTTCAATGTCGTTTTTGGCGACTTTTACGTCCTGGACAGCGTCGCTCCCTGGATCCGTAGCATCGTGACTTTTTCACCGCAGCCCAGCCTGATGGGACCGGTTCCGCTCAGTTACAAGGCACATATTTTAAGCGCCCTGGCACTTTTGGGCTTTTCGCCTTTCAGCCGGCTGGTGCACATCTGGAGTGCGCCTTTCATGTATTTTTTCAGACGCCCCCTCGTTTTTCGACGCAAGGTGAGCAGTCCTACGCTTTAAAAAGATCCGCGCACCTGCGTCCACCGGTTTTTCGAGCTGACTGCCCGGGCAGTCGGGAAAGGAGCGGCTTCATGGATGACAACAACGTCTGTTATGCCAAGTCCAGTCCGGTACAGGCCCTGACCTGGATTACGATCGCCTTTTTCGCCGGTTTTGCGGGTGTTTCGGCCTTCGGACCGATTGTCGCCAAACTCAAACAGACCATGGCCATGAGCCCCCTGCTGATGGGGCTGTTGGCGGCCAGTCCGGCGCTTAGCGGATCGCTGCTGCGCATTCCTTTCGGTGCCATGGTCGACCGCTCCGGCGGTAAAAAGCCCATCGTTATCCTCCTGACCCTGGCGGCCACCGGTATCGCCGGCATCACCTTCATGTTCAGCATATCGAAAAGCCCCACGGTCGCGCAGTACCCCTTTTTCCTGTTTTTCGGCGTCCTGTGCGGCTGCGGCATTGCCGTTTTCTCGGTGGGCATCCCTTCGGTTTCCTACTGGTATCCCCAGAAAAAACAGGGTGCCGCCCTGGCCCTTTACGGCGGGCTGGGGAACCTGGCGCCCGGGTTGTTCGCCCTGCTGCTGCCCTTTCTGGTGGTCTCCCTGGGTTTTACGGTCTCTTACGTGCTGTGGCTGATATTTCTGGTGGCCCTGATCGCGCTGGTTTTCATTTTTATGAAGGACGCCCCCTATTTCCAGTACCGTGAAATGGGTATCGACATCGACCCGGACGCCCTGCTGCTGGCCTGTGGCGAGGAGCTGATTCCTACCGGAACCGACATGGCATCCGTAAAAAAAGCCGGCTCGGACTGGCGCACCTGGATTCTGACTTATTTCTATTTCATTTCATTCGGCGGCTTTATCGCACTCACGGTCTGGTTCCCCACCTACTGGGCCGAACTGTTTTCGTTCAGTCTGGTCAAAGCCGGGTTGTTGACCGCCGCTTATTCCCTGTCCTCGAGCCTGCTGCGGGTGGCCGGCGGCTACTTGTCCGACCGCATGGCAGGTGAAAAGGTGGTTTTGCTGTCTTTTACGGTGGTATGTATCGGTGCCGCCCTGCTGGTCCTGGCGGGACCGAGTTTTTGGCTGGCCTTTTCCGGCGAGATGTTGATGGCGCTGGGCATGGGCTTTGCAAATGCGGCGGTGTTCAAGCTGGTCCCCAAGTACAGCCCTGCGGCGGTGGGCGGTGCGGCGGGCATTGTCGGCGGGTTGGGCGCCTTCGGCGGCTTTGTCATTCCGCCGCTCATGGGCCTGTTCGTCAAAATGGGCGGCGCCGCGGGATACGCCCGCGGATTCATCGTTTTCCTGGGATTGTCCCTGCTGGCGCTTTTGCTGTTTGCCGTTTTAAACCGCTTTGCCCCGATGGCAGCATCCGACGCCGGCTGAGTGCCAGCGCCGTAACACGGTTGTTTCGATGCTCCCGGGCAACGCATTCCCGGCAGATGACACGGAAAATCCGTTCAGCCACGATTTTGCATGTTGATTGCTGTGTTGAAACAAGGTAAATTGCCGCACGAATTTCTTCCCGCCCCTGAATGAAGCGAACATGTTGTGGAAGATACGTTCCGGCGGGGACAATATCGACGCCGGCTTTGCAGCCGGCACCAGAATTATGAAAGGCAGGCTGACAATGAATGTAAAAACCTGGAAAAGCGATGCGGTGACCATTGAGGTCGACTACGACAAATGCACGGGCCATGCCATGTGTGTGGACCAGTGCCCCGGGGAAGTCTATGAACTCACCGGCGGCAAAGCCGTGGCTGCCTACATCGACCAGTGCATCGAGTGCTGCACCTGCGTCGCGGTGTGCCCGGAAGAGGCCATCGTGCACAGTTCTTGTGAGTAGTCGGCTGGCTGAGCTGCTCGCGGAGCGACGGCCTAAATCGCGATTGTCGATGAAGGCCGTTTCAGGTTTCGGTTCCCGGCATCGGAAGCCGACAAACAATCCATCGCTATGATTTGTCTCACTGCCGAACCTTTTGCCCAAACTTCTCGACGGCGTGCACCTTGCGGTAAAATCCAAGGCATCATCCGGCAGAGAGAAACAGCGCCATGCGAACAAACAACCTGATCCTGCATTTTCGCCCTCGCACGGTGCCTGAAAAGGCCCTGAGGTTTACCTTCACCTGGGGATTGGGTGGCACGGCCGTTGTCTTGGTGCTGCTGCTGGCGACCAGCGGCATATTGATGAAATTCGTTTACCAGCCGGTGCCGGACAGGGCCTACGCATCTGTCATGGCGCTGCAGCAGGAAGTCCGGTTCGGTCAGTTTGTGCGTAACGTGCATCACATCAGTGCCAATGCACTGGTGATTGTGGTGTTTCTGCACATGCTGCGCGTTTTTTTCAGCGGGGCCTTTCTCGGGCGGCGCAAAACGAGCTGGATCATCGGTCTGGTGCTTTTCACTCTGGTGCTGGCGGCCAACTTCACCGGCTATCTACTGCCCTGGGATCAGTTGGCCTACTGGGCCATCACCATTTCCACTGGCATGCTCGATTACATCCCCGCTGCCGGCAGGTGGCTGAAAGCCGCTGCTTTCGGGGGACCGCAGATCGGTGCCGCTACTTTGCAGATCTTTTTTGCGCTACACACCGCCGTCATCCCCCTTGGACTGATCATTTTTCTGCCCTATCATTTCTGGCGCATCCGCAAGACCGGCGGGATCATCATTCCGCGGCGCTGCAACGAACCGCCGGACCACTCGCCCGTGCTCGTACCCGTCATGCCGGAACTGTTACTGCGCGAGGCGGTTACGGCACTGGTGGCCGTGGCCGCCGTCCTGCTGCTGGCCGTTTTTATAAACGCCCCGCTGGGCCCCGAAGCCAACCCGGGCATGAGCCCCAATCCCACCAAAGCACCCTGGTATTTCGCCGGTCTGCAGGAGCTTTTGCTGCACATCCACCCGCTGTTTGCGGTGTTCGTCATTCCACTCCTGGCGGCTTTGGCACTGCTGGTGCTGCCCTTTATCCCCTCTAAAACCGACACCGGCGGCATCTGGTTTCGCTCGCGGACCGGCCGGCGGCTGGCATTGATTTCAGCTGTTGCCGGCGGGTTCGCCGCACCGCTTTTAATCTTGATAGATGCGTTCTGGATCAAGCCGCTTAACTGGCTGCCGGAGCTTGCACCGCTGGTCCGCGGCGGCCTGATGCCCACGTCCGCTCTGCTAACCGCGGTAGCCGGATACGGCTGGCTGCTGCATAGAAAGTTTCACGCCACCCGTCAGGAAAACATCCAGGCCCTGTTTGTGCTGCTGACGGTTGGCCTGCTGGTGCTTACCGTGGTCAACATCTGGTTTCGCGGGCCTGCCATGGCCCTGGTCTGGCCGTGGCAGATACACACCGGCGCACCGTGATCGGTCAGCACTCGGCAACCGGTCGAATGCATATTTTTTGGGCAAGGATGCGACATGACACCTTCTGATGAGAACACCGCGAAAGCCGCCCGGCCGTCCCGGCGCAGCTTTTTGACAAAACTCTGGTGGGCACTCGGATTTGTCGCCCTGGGCGAGTTCGCCGCCGTGGCGGCCGGCTTTCTACGGCCGCGCCGGCCCGTGGCCTTCAAGAGCGGCTTTGGCGGCATCGTCACGGCCGGTGCCGTCAAAGACTTTGCCGCCGGATCGGTGACGGCTTTCAAGCGCGGCCGCTTTTACCTGGCCCGGCTGGAAGACGGCGGTTTTCTGGCCTTGTCGCGCACCTGCACACACCTGGGCTGTACACTGCCCTGGAACGACCAAAAAAAGCAGTTCATCTGCCCCTGCCACGCGTCGGCCTTCGATATCACGGGTGCAGTGGTACGCCCGCCCGCCGCGCGTGCGCTGGATACCTATGCGATACGAATCGTCAAAAATCGGGTAAAAGTCGATACGGCAAAGCCCATCCGGCGCAGCCAGTTCCGGTCCGACCAGGTCACCTATGCCCCTAAAACCGGAAAACCATCGAGCGAGGCCTGACGGCTCCATGCGAAACTGGAAAATTACCGGCCTGGCCGCCATGTTCCTGATCGTGCTGGCACCGGCACTTTATCTGGCGAAACAGAAGTATTTCCCGGCGCAGAACAACATCGCCGGCCGCATACTCACAGCCGCCTTCGTGGGGGCTGAAAAATGTTCGCAATGCCACCGGCAGGAATACCTAAAATGGCGCAATTCGGATCACCGCCATGCCATGGCCGTGGCCAGCAATAAAACCGTGCGGGGAAATTTCGACAATGCCGTCTTTGAACACCATGGCGTGACATCACGCTTTTACCGCAAAAAGGATCGCTTCTTCGTCCACACCCAGGGTCCGGGCGGGGTTATGGGCGATTTCGAGATCAAGTACACCTTCGGTTGGACGCCCCTGCAACAGTACCTGGTACCCTTTCCCGGCGGGCGCCTGCAGTGCCTGCCCATCGCCTGGGATGTTAGGAAAAAGCGCTGGTACCACCTCTACCCCGACCGGCAGATCGATCCCGGTGACTGGCTGTACTGGACCCGTGCCGGCTTGAACTGGAACGGTATGTGCGCCGAATGCCATTTGACAAACCTCAAAAAGGGCTACCATCCGGACAGCGATACCTACCAGACCACCTGGTCGGAGATCAACGTGAGCTGCGAAGCCTGCCACGGGCCCGGATCGCTGCACGTCAAATGGGCCGAATTGCCCGAGATGGGCCGTCCGGATGACCCGAATTATGGCTTGACGGTGCGCACCCGTGGATTAAGCTCCCGTGAGCAGGTCGATCTGTGCGCCTACTGCCACGCCCGTCGTGCCTCGCTCTCCGACTACCGGCCGGCCAACAGGAAAGACCCGCTGGACTTCATGCTGCCGCGCCTGCTGGATGCGGATTTGTACTTTGCCGACGGCCAGATCCTGGCGGAAGACTACGTCTACGGCTCTTTCACCCAAAGCAAGATGCACATGCGGGGTGTACGCTGCAGCAACTGCCATGATGTCCACAGTGGCAAACGCCTCAAGGAGGGCAACGCCCTGTGCCTGCAGTGCCACCAGGCGGCCTTATACGATACGAAAGCGCACCATTTCCACAAGAAAAAAGGTGAGGCCGGCAAGCCCATCCGGTCGGCAGGCGGGAAGCTGCTGTTTGCCGTCGGTTCAGGCGCGCGCTGCGAAAATTGCCACATGCCCGGCCGCATCTATATGGGCATCGATTATCGGGCCGACCACAGTTTTCGCCTGCCGCGCCCGGATCTCAGTCTGGCCCTGGGGGTTCCCAACGCCTGTAACCGCTGCCATATCCACCAAACGGCCCGCTGGGCAGACGATTATATAGTAAAATGGTACGGCAAAAAGCGCCGCTTTCACTACGGCACCGTGTTCGCCGCCGGCCGTCAGGCAGACCCACAGGCCAAAAGCGACCTGATCCGTCTTTCCGGGGACCGGTTGTACCCCACCATCGTACGCGCCACGGCACTTTCGCTGCTGGGCGCCTACGACGGCAAAGACGTGCGCGAGGCCTTTACACGGGCCCTGAATGACGAAACTTCGCTCATGCGCCAGACCGCTCTGCACCACCTGCCGCCGTTTGCACCGCAACAGCGCATGGCGGCCGTCGGCCCGCTTTTGGATGATCCGGTCAAGGGCGTGCGCATAGAAGCGGCCCGCAATCTAACAGCCGTTCCCGGAAACCGGCTGGACAAGCGCTTTGAAAAAACATTTGCGACGGCGTTGACCGAATTTCAGCAGGCCATGACATACTCGGCAGACTTTGCGGCCAGCCGGCAGAATCTGGGCACCATCGATTCCTACCTGGGAAAGTACGAACAGGCTGAAGCCAATTTCAAGAAAGCGATTGCCATTGATCGGGATTTCTACCCGGCCCAGCTCAACCTGTCCGTGGTTTACAGCCGGCAGGGCAAAACTGCCAAGGCCGAGGCATTGCTGCGCCGGGTGCTCAAAAGACACCCCCAACTGGCCGATGCGCACTACTCTCTGGGCCTGCTGCTGGCCGAAAAGAAGCAATGGGCCCAAGCGGTTGAACATCTTGCAAAAGCAGCCCAAGGTCTGCCGTACCGTTCGCGGGTACAGTACAATCTGGGGCAGCTACTGGCGTTTCTGGGAAAAGACCGGCAGGCCGAGGCCGCGCTGTCAAAGGCACTTGAGATTCAGCCGGATAACATGGACTATCTGGCGGCTGCCGCCCGCTTTTATATTCAGCGTAAAAATTTTTCAGTCGCCCGCCGCATTGCAAAAAAGATGCAGGCCGTCCAGCCCTCAAATCCCATGGGCGCCCAGTTGCTGAAGTTCATCGACCACAACCGCAAACACGACCAAAAGGGTGTCCGGTGATGGCGGTGGAGAAGAAAGGGGACTGCCCCCACCGCCACCTTGAACTGCTGCCGCAGCCGCCAAAGCGCCTGCAATGCCAGCATTGTCATTTGACGATCACGGCCGAAGAGCTCGCCGGCGGCTTCTGCCCGGAATGCTACGACAGCCGGGGTGAAAAACGCTACGACTTCGACGAGATAAAAACCGCGCAAACAACCGCGACACGCTACCGCTGCGAAGACTGCGGCGCCATTATCGAAATCCGCAAAGATCAAGCGGCAGCCCGGTGAACGGCCCTTGCGGGCGGGCTTCTGGAGCTTGCCTGCTTTTTTTGTCGCTGTTGCCAGCCAGAGCTTCCCGCCCTTCCTGCAAAGGCGCTGAACGCGACGCCGGCGACCCCTGTCATCCCCCGCAACAGGCCGGGCCTCCACCACCCTTGACACATCCGCGAATATTTAGGATATCTAATCCCACTGGAATATGTACATCTTCACAGGGATATGGGTATCATCTCAAAAAGTTCCGGTAACGCTGCGCCAGTCGGGTTTCGCCTTCGCTCCTTTGTGCATCCGGGGCGCCACGCGGTCGTCCGGCTGAATTCCAAGAACGTTGTCGCAAGCTCGTCAAACAGCTTGAAATTCTTGACGCCGGCCGACCGTATGGCTCTTTCCCCGGATACACGCTGTTCCTTCACCGAAACACGTTTGGCGCTCTTTGGCAAATGCTGCCGAAGGTTTTTGAAAACATACTAAGATGGATCTTTTTGTACATGAAGGCCTTCATCAAAACTGACCGGCATAAAACGGGAGACGAGGAAGCTCCTCTTGAAAGAGTCCTTCAGTTCGAGCGCCTTTTGACCTCACTTTCCTCAAAATTCATCAACCTGCCCAGCGAGCGCGTCGAAGAAGAAATCAAAAACGGACTCAAAAAGGTGGTCGCCTTTTTGAATGCCGACCGCAGCACCTTCTTTGAACTTGACCAAGACAGCAAGATAATCCGTACCATTTGTTCCTATGAGGTTGACGGCGTCGAGCCGTTTGACACCAAAGTCATCAACGCCGCGCTGCCCTGGTATACGGAAAAAATAATTCGGGGCGAGATGTTGGTGCTCAACCGGCTGCCGGATGTTTTGCCGGAAAAGGCCACTATCGAAAAAGAATACTGCCGCCGGACCGGCTTGCGGTCGAACCTGACGATCCCCATCATCACTGCCGACGGCGGCACCTGCGCCATTGCTTTCGGATGTTTCCATACCGCCAGGAAATGGCCCGAAGCACTGTTGCCCCGGCTTCGGCTGGTGGGAGAAGTCTTTGCCCGCGCCATGATTCACAAACGCACGCAAGAAAAACTCTATCGGGCCCTGTATGAAATTAAACGCCTGCAGGAGCGGCTTGAAAAGGACTGTACCTACCTGCAGGAAGAAGTGCTGAGCGAACATAACTACGAAAATATCATTGGCAACAGCAACGCCATCAAGTACGTGCTGTTGCGGGTGGATCAGGTGGCCCCGACCGAGGCCACGGTGCTGGTCATGGGAGAGACCGGCACCGGCAAGGAGCTCATCGCCCGGGCGATTCACCATGCCAGTCCGCGTTGTCGACGCCCTCTGGTTAAAGTAAACTGCGCCGCCCTGCCGCCCGATATTATTGAGAGTGAGCTGTTCGGACATGAAAAAGGCGCCTTTTCCGGAGCCTGGGAAAGACGCGTCGGCCGTTTCGAATACGCCGACGGGGCAACACTTTTTCTGGATGAAATCGGGGAACTGCCGCTTGACCTGCAGCCCAAACTGCTCAGGGTCATCGAAGACGGCGAATTCGAGCGTGTGGGCAGCTCCCGAACGCGTACCTGCGATGTGCGCATCCTTGCCGCCACCAGTCGTGATCTGGAGGCTGAGGTTAAAGCATGCAGGTTTCGCAAAGATCTGTGGTACCGGCTGAACGTGTTTCCCATCACGGTGCCGCCTCTGCGGGAGCGTCGCGAGGACATTCCCCTGCTGGTCAGACATTTTGTAGAAGCGCACGCCAGGAAAATGGGGAAAAACATCCGGGTCATACCCACGTCGAAGATGGAACTGCTTACGGCCTATGCCTGGCCCGGAAACATCCGGGAATTGCAAAACGTCATCGAGCACAGTGTGATCATCAGCCAGGAAACGACCCTTCAACTGGCCGATACGATTCTGACCGTACAAAAAACAGACAGCTCCCCTTCCCGGCCACAGAATTTTGACGAGATGCAGCGCAGGTTCATTGAAGATGCCCTCGATCGAGCCTCCTGGAAGATCGAAGGGCCGTCCGGGGCCGCCTGCATGCTTGATTTGAAGCCCAGTACCCTGCGCTATCGCATGAAAAAGCTCGGTATCCGGCGCCGAAAAACCACCTGATGCCCACCAAAAAGGCCCGCAACTATTGATGACTCCCACCAATATTTGCGGGTGCCGTTCGGACACATACCTCTCGGTTGTTTTAAAAATCGCCCTGAAATAAGTGCGTTACCGAAAATCCGGGTGGTTTCCCACGCTCTGGCATGAAATGTGGACATTCATCGAAAAAGGATAGATGTCCCAATGCTTCCCCACACGCGAAAGCAACAGATTATGATCATCATCACCATACGCATGGTTGTGCTGCCCAATAAAAAAAGAGAGCTACAGCAGGCCCTCGTGGGGTTGGCCGGTGCCATGCGCGGGGAAAAGGGATACGTATCTCACCATATCTGCCAGGACATTGAAAACGAAAACGTCATCTATGTCTGGGAAACCTGGCGTTCCCGCAAAAACCTGGACAACCACTGGCGCAGCGACGGATTTAGTGCGCTGCTGGGATCATCGCATCTGCTGGCAAGTGCCATCGAACTGCAGATGCATGCCGTGTCACACACGGCGGGCATGGAAGCGGCGCGTTTGGCCAGGAATGAATAACCAATTTTCAAAACCCGTTATCAGGAAGGAGTAAGTCCAATGAAGTCTGCAAAGAAACGCTTGTTTGTATTGCTTTTGGCTGTATCGATGTCTCTGTGGATCTTTCCCATCACCACACAGGCTGCCGGGCAAACGCGGCCCAACATCCTGGTCATCTGGGGAGATGACATCGGTCAGTCCGATGTCAGCTACTATACCCACGGTCTGATGGGTTACAAGACACCCAACATCGACCGCATCGCCGAAGAGGGCATGGCTTTTACCGACTATTATGGCGAGCAGAGTTGTACGGCCGGGCGCTCTTCCTTTATCACCGGCCAGAGTGTTGCCCGCACCGGCCTCTCCAAGGTCGGAATGCCCGGCGCCAAAGAGGGTATGCAGAAAGAAGACCCCACCATCGCCGGGTTGCTCAAGGCGCACGGCTATGCCACCGGCCAGTTCGGCAAAAACCACCTGGGCGACCGCGACGAGATGCTGCCCACCAATCACGGTTTCGACGAATTTTTCGGCAATCTCTACCATCTGAATGCCGAAGAAGAGCCGGAGCATGAAGACTACCCAAAAAACCCCGAGTTTCGCAAGAAATTCGGCCCCC
>Ga0114931_10001775_pt1 | contig 27394 bp, 25 predicted proteins | sample 2SBtaG_FD_89579 | JGI IMG/M metagenome (GOLD analysis project Ga0114931, IMG submission 89579) | Deep subsurface microbial communities from Kolumbo volcano to uncover new lineages of life (NeLLi) - 2SBTROV14_V59a metaG | ecosystem: Environmental > Aquatic > Marine > Volcanic | place: Kolumbo... | reverse complement strand
GTATTACGTGGCGCTGGTCGGCCGGGAGCTCGAGGTGGAGGTGGGTCCCGACGGGGTATCGGTGGATGGTCGGCCGGTTCCCTTTGAGCTGGAACGGGTGGAGGGAACCCCGTTGGTCAGGGCGGTCGGGGAAGGGCGGAGCTGCACGGTGCTGGTCGAGCCGCCGGGGTGGGGGGACGCAGTGGAGGGGGGGTGGATTCTCCACCTGGCCGGGGAACGCATCGCGGTCCGGGTGGAGGATGAACGGCGCCGGCGCCTGAGGGAACTCGTGGCGGCCGGGGGGGCAGATCGGGGAGGGGAGCGGATCGTGGCCCCGATGCCGGGACTGGTCCTCCGGTTGGAGGTGGCGGTGGGGGACGTGGTGGAGGTGGGAACCGGGATTGTGGTCCTGGAGGCCATGAAAATGGAGAACGAAATCCGGGCCTCCCGCCCGGGCGTGGTGTCCGCCGTCCACGTGGCCCCGGGCCAGACCGTCGAAAAGAATGCGGCCCTGGTGGAGATCGCGCCGGCAGGGCCGGAGAGTCCCGGCACGCCGGCCGGGCCACATTGACCGAAGCGATTGGCATCGCTACGTTTCCCGTCTGTTTCAAATTGCGGATTCATGTGCTCTGGCCCGGCCGGGCGGGGCACCCCGGGGAGTCATGAAGACCTACACGCTCAAGGCAGGAGACATCGACCACCGCTGGCACGTCGTCGACGCGGACGGGGTGGTGCTCGGCCGACTGGCCAGTCAGGTGGCGCAGTTGATTCGGGGCAAACACAAGCCCTCGTTCACCCCGCACATGGATTGCGGAGATTTCGTCATCGTGGTCAACGCGGAGAAAGTGCGGTTGACCGGGCGGAAGATGGAACAGAAGACCTATTTCCGGCACACCGGGTACATCGGCAACCAGAAGCAGGTCCCGGTCGCAGCCATGCTTGCCCGCCATCCGGAGCGCGTGATCGAAAAAGCGGTGTACGGCATGCTGCCCAAGGGCACGCTCGGCAAGCAGGTCTTGCGGCGCAAGCTTCGGGTCTACGCCGGCCCCGACCATCCGCATCAGGCCCAGCAGCCGGAGCCGTTGGTATTGACAGCAGGGAAACGGATATGACGGAGATGCCAGAACTCCGATGGCACGCCATCGGGCGCCGGAAGACCAGCGTGGCGCGGGTGTACCTGACGCCGGGGTCGGGGAAGTGGCAGATCAACGGCCGGACGCTCGGCGAGTATTTCCCGCGGCGCTCGCTCATCCAGCACATTCAGCAGGGATTCGCCTCGACCGATACGTTGGGGGCCTTCGATGTACAGGCGCGGGTCAACGGGGGCGGGCTTACCGGTCAGGCCGGTGCCCTGCGCCTGGCGATCGCCCGAGCGCTGTTGGCCGCCGACGAGACCCACCGCAAGCGGTTGCGTGAGCACGGTTTGCTGACCCGTGACCCGCGGATGGTGGAACGCAAAAAGCCGGGGCAGCCGGGTGCCCGGAAACGGTTCCAGTTCTCAAAACGCTAACCCCACGGTCGGGACGACCGGAACGCACACCGTTGGACCGGGTCCTGGGTGTCCACCCGTCGCGGGCCGGATAGGGAGTCGGGATGAAGACGGTGGAGGAACAACCCACAGGAAAGACCATTATGCCGCAGCCAACCCTCCAGGACCTCCTCGAAGCCGGGGTCCATTTCGGGCATCAGACCCGTCGATGGAATCCCAAGATGCGCCGGTTCATTCTGGCCGAGCGTCTGGGCATCTATCTCATCGATCTGCAGAAGACCCTTCGGCAGTTGCAGGCCGGTCAGGAACTGCTCCGCGAGGTGGTGATGCGCGGCGACGGAATCCTCTTTGTGTGCACCAAGCGACAGTTAAAGGAAGTCGTGCGCAGCGACGCCGAGCGGTGCGGCTCGTTCTGGGTGACGGAGCGCTGGCTGGGTGGCACGATTACGAACTTCCATACGATCAAGCAGCAGATCCGCCGTCTCAAGGACATCGAGCAGGGTCGCGAAGAGGGGGCGTTCGAGTTTTACACTAAGAAGGAACAGTTGCGAATCGAGCGGGAAGGCGAGAAGCTCGAGCGGAACCTGTCCGGGATCAAGCGGATGAACCGGCTGCCCGGTGCGCTGGTGGTGGTGGATACGAAACGGGAACGTATCGCCATTGCGGAGGCGAACAAGCTCAAGATCCCGGTGATTGGCCTGGTGGATACCAACGCCGATCCGGACCAGGTCACCATCCCGATTCCGGGTAACGACGACGCCATTCGGTCGGTCCAGCTCCTGGTTGGCGCTCTGGTTGACGTGATCGCCGAGGCGCGGGCCCAGATTCCCTACCGGGAAGCGGCGGCCAAGGAAGGGGAAGAGAGTTACACCTACAGTACGGATTCGGGCGGCGGTCAGAGCGACGTGGAGGAGCATCGGAAGCGCCGTCGCGCGCGGCGGAAACGTCGGCCGAAACCCGAGGCCATTGTGGCCAAGCTGAAGACGCCCGAGGGCGGCGAAACCACCCCCACGGACGCGGCGGCGGCAGCCTCCACTCCGCCCGCGACACCCGAGGCGCCGGCCGATGCGCCGGCCCCGACGGCGGCGGAGCAGACGGTTCCGGGGGACGCCGACGCCTAGGCGGATTGCGGACGGCCGTTCGGAGACAACCGCCGCTCGTGGTCTGCCGACCTCGATGCGGCGTTTGTGCATACTGACCTGACCACAGAGGACAACCTGAGATGGCGGTAGAGATCAAGGCCCGGGACGTTGCTGAACTCCGCAAGGGGACCGGCGCGGGCATGATGGAATGCAAGAAGGCCCTGCAGGAAACCAACGGCGACTTCGAGGCGGCAGTGGACCTGCTGAGGAAGAAGGGCGCAGCCAAGGCGGAGAAGCGGGCCGGCCGGTCGGCGCGGGAAGGCATCATCGGGAGTTACCTCCACTTCAACGGCCAGGTCGGCGTGATGGTGGAACTCAACTGCGAAACGGACTTCGTGGCTCGTACCGATGATTTCCAGGCGTTGGCCCGGGAGATCGCCCTGCATATTGCCTCGGCCAACCCGATGGCCGTCGCCGCGGAGGATCTGCCCGCTGAATTCCTTGCGCGGGAGCGGAAGATCGTCGAGGAGCAGGTGGCGGAATCCGGCAAGCCGGAGGCGGTCCGCGAAAAAATCGTCGAGGGGAAGATGCGCAAGGTGGCCACCGAACACGCGCTCCTGGAGCAGCCCTTTGTCAAAGACGACAAGAAGAGCGTTGGTGCCCTGATCCGGGACGTGTCGGCCAAAGTAGGGGAGAACATCGTGGTGGCCAGGTTCGTGCGATTCGAGATCGGGGAAACCGCGTGACCGACCTGGCGTACCGGCGGGTGTTGTTGAAGCTCTCGGGCGAAGCCCTCGCCGGAAGCCAGTCGTTCGGCATTGACTTCGGGGCGGTGGACCGGCTCACCGATGAGATTCGGGCGGTCCACGATCTCGGGGTTGACCTGGGGCTGGTCCTGGGCGGGGGCAACATCATTCGGGGCGGACTGGCCAGTCAACAAGGGATGGACCGGGTCTCGGCGGACTACATGGGTATGCTGGGAACCGTGATCAACGCTTTGGCCGTGCAGGACATTCTGGAGCGGAAAGACGTGGCCACCAGGGTCATGACGGCGATTCGCATGGAACAGCTCGCCGAACCGTACATCAAGCGCCGCGCCCAGCGGCATCTCGAGAAGGGTCGCGTCGTGTTGTTCGCGGCCGGGACGGGAAACCCCTATTTTTCCACCGATACGGCGGCGGTGCTGCGGGCCCTGGAGATCGAGGCCCAGTTGATCATCAAGGCCACCAACGTGGATGGGGTCTACTCCGAAGATCCCCGCACCAACCCCGATGCCGAGTTCCTGCCGGAAATCGGGTTCCAGGAAGCGATCGAACGCGGGATCGGGGTGCTGGACGCCAGCGCGTTTGCGCTCTGCAAGGACAACGGCTTGCCGATCGTCGTGATGAACGTGAATGAACCCGGGGCGATCGCCCGGGTGGTTCAGGGTACCCGGGTAGGGACAGTGGTCCGATGAGCACACTTCCTGAGATCGAAAAACAGGTCGCGACCGGCATGCGGAAGGCGGTCGAAAACACCCAGCGGGAACTGGCCACTATCAGGAGTGGCAAGGCCACCACGGGACTGCTGGACACGGTTCGGGTAGAGGCCTATGGGCAGGCGGTTCCGCTGTCCCAGGTCGCCTCGGTGGCGGCACCGGAGGCGCGGTTGCTGACGGTGCAGGCCTGGGACAAGTCCCTGGTTCCGGTCATCGAAAAGGCCATTCGGGGTTCCGATCTGGGCCTGAACCCCGCAAGTGATGGCGCGTTGATCCGCATCCCGTTGCCCCAGTTGACCGAAGAGAGACGTCGCGAACTGGTCAAGGTCGTGAAAAAACTGGCCGAAGAGGGTAAGATTGCGATCCGGCATGCCCGGACCGATGCGCTGAACCGGGTGAAGAAGGTGGAACACGTCTCGGACGACGACAAGCACCAGGCTGAGAAGCACATCCAGAAACTGCACGACGACTTCATCGGTCAGGTTGATTCCCTGGTGCAGGCCAAGGAAGAGGAGATCATGGAGGTGTGACACCGGCGACCCCTCCACCCGGTGTGACGGAGCAGGAAACGCCGGACGATCTGCTTGCCCGGATCGCGGTAGGGGGCGATGTGCCCGGTCATGTCGCCATCATCATGGACGGCAACGGCCGGTGGGCCCGCAACCGGAACCTCCCGCGACCGGCCGGCCATCGAGCGGGAATGCGCGCGGTACGCGAGGTTGTGGAGGGCTCGATCGCCGCGGGGATCAAGGTCCTGACCCTGTTTGCGTTTTCCCAGGAGAACTGGTCCCGTCCCCCTGGTGAGGTCTCGGCGTTGATGCATCTCCTCGATCATTACGTGGCGCGAGAAACGGCCGAACTGCGGGCCAATGGGGTTGAGACCCATGTACTGGGTGACCGCTCGCGACTGGGCCCCCGCGCTCGGGCGGCGGTCGAGCGGGTCGAGCGGGATACGGCGGGGGGTGAGCGGCTCCAATTCAACCTCTGCATCTCGTATTCCTCCCGGGCGGAGATTACCAGGGCCGCCAGACGCCTGGCCGAGGCCGTTCAGGCCGGTACCCTGGATCCCGAAGCGATCGACGAGGAACGGCTGGCCGCCGAACTGTATACCGCTCCGTGGCCCGACCCCGATCTGCTGGTCCGCACGTCCGGGGAGCGGCGGATCTCGAACTTCCTGCTCTGGCAGCTCGCCTATGCCGAGTTGTATGTCTCCCCCGTGCTCTGGCCCGATTTCGGCCGGCGGGATCTGTACTGGGCGGTGCTTGACTATCAACAGCGGGAACGTCGGTTCGGGGGCGTCACGGTTTAGCATGGCGTCCTCGATGCCCAGGCGGATTGCGGTGGCCGCCGTGGGGATCCCCACGGCGTTTGGTCTGGTATGGGCCGGTGGGTGGGCCCTGGTCGGCCTGATGGCGCTGCTGGGCGCCGTCGGCACCCACGAGTTCTATCGCCTGGCGAACCGGCGCGAGGCCCGCCCGCTCCGATGGCCGGGTGTCACGGTGGCAGCGGTGACCCCCGCGGTCACCTTCCTGGCCGTGGAAGGCCGGTTCGGAACCCCGGCGGTCGTCGCCGTGGTGGTGGGGTGGGTGTTGACCGTCATGCTCGTGGCCGTCGTCCGGTACACGCCGGACGAACCGGCGATGAGTACGGTGGCCGTCACCGTGTTTGCCCCCGTCTATGCCGGAGCGTTACCGTCGGCCCTCCTGTGGCTCCGGCACGGGTCGGGACTGGACCGGATCGGATCGACCTGGCTCGTGTTCTTTCCCCTTGCCATGGTGTGGATCTGCGACACGTTCGCCATGACCGGCGGGTCGATGATGGGAGGACCCAAGTTTGCGCCCACCGTGAGTCCCAACAAGACCTGGTCCGGAACCATCGCCGGCCTGGTGGGTGCCGTGATGGTCGCCCTGATATTCCAGTCGGTCGTGTTTCCCCGGGTGAGCCTGACGCTCGGACTGGGACCGGCCCTCGCGGTGGGTGTGGCGGTAGGCGTCCTCGGCCAGGTCGGCGATCTCGCGGAGTCGATGTTCAAACGCTCGGCCGGCGTCAAGGACTCAGGGGGCTTCTTTCCGGGACACGGCGGGGTGCTGGATCGTCTGGACTCGTTGTACTGGGCCTTGCCGGTGACCGCCCTGCTCCTGGCGGGATTCGGCATCCTGTGAGTATCGGGGTAGCGGTACTCGGGTCCACCGGCTCGATCGGGACGTCGGCGCTTCGGGTTCTCGAACGCCAGCGGGACCGGTTTGCGGTTCGTGCCCTCACCGCCAACGGGTCGCGTACTACCATTGAACACCAGGCCCGGGCCACCGGGGCGCGTTTCATCGGGCTCGTCCATCCGGGCGGTGGTTCCTGGAGGGGAAGCAACGGGATCGGGCGCGGCTGTGGACCGGAGTGTCTGGTCGAAGCCGCCACCCGCTCCGACGTGGACATCGTGATCAACGCCGTGGTCGGGGCAGCCGGTCTGCCAGCCACGCTGGCGGCGTTGCAGGCCGGGAAACTCGTGGCGTTGCCAACAAGGAGACGCTGGTCATGGCGGGGGACCTCGTGCTCGAGGCCGCGCGCTCGGCCGGTGGGGAAATCGTCCCGGTGGATTCCGAACACAGTGCGGTGCTCCAGTGCCTCGCCGGGCGGGATTTCGACGGGGTATCGCGACTGATCCTGACGGCCTCCGGTGGCCCGTTCCGGGATTGGGACGCCGGACGCGTGGAGGCGGCCACGGTCGAGGACGCTCTGCAACACCCCACCTGGAGCATGGGACGAAAGATCACGGTCGACAGCGCCAGCCTGGCCAACAAGGCGCTGGAGGTGATTGAAGCGCACTATCTGTTCGGGATGGGGTACGACCGCATCGAGGTCGTGGTCCACCCGCAGTCGATTGTTCACGCGTTCGTCGAGTTCGTTGACGGTTCGACAATCGCCCAGATGGGATACCCATCGATGGAGTTACCGATTTTCTACGCCCTGACCTATCCGGACCGGATTGCCGATGGAGGGCAGCAGCGGTTTGACCCCGTGCGGGCCGGGGACCTGACCTTCGAGCCGGTGCGCCACGAGGTGTTTCCCACCTTTGCCCTCGGCGTCGCTGCCGGTCGGGAAGGGGGGACCGCCCCGGCCGTGTTCAACGCCGCCAACGAGGTGGCCGTGCAGGCGTTCCTGGATGGGAAGATTGCGTTCGGGCGCATCCCGCAGGTCATCGAGGCGGTGCTGGAGCGGCATGAACGGCCCGGGGTCACTCCCCGGGACCTGGATACGGTGCTGGCCACGGATCGGTGGGCCCGGGAACATGCGGAGGCCCGATGCTCCTGACGATCGGGGCGTTCGTCGTCGTCCTGGGGGTCCTGATTCTCGTCCACGAATTGGGGCACTTCCTCGCCGCCAGGGCCGTGGGGGTGGGGGTGCCCCGGTTCTCCATCGGATTCGGTCCCCCCACGCCCCTCTCGTTCCGTTGGGGCGAGACGGAGTTCGTGGTGTCGTGGGTGCCGTTTGGGGGATATGTGAAGATGGCGAGCCGGGAGGAGAGCGAAGCGTTCGGGTCCCTCGAAGGGGGAGCAACCGATGCGGCGTTTCCCCCGGAACGGCTCTTCGAGAACAAACCGTTGTGGGCCCGGATGACGGTCATCCTGGCGGGCGTGACCATGAACGTCATCTTTGCCGCGGTGGTCTACTTCGCCATCGGGCTCGGTTACGGGCGGCAGATCGACCCCAACACCGTGATCTCCCGGTTCCGGGTGGATCGCCTTCCTCCGGGAGCGGAGGAACTTGCCGACGTTCCGTTCGGGACCCGGATCATACGGATCAACGGTGACACGACCGATTCCTACCAGGCCATCTTCGACGCATTACAGGATGTCTCGTCACGACGGTTACGGATTGACTTCGACCACCACGATCCGGCCATTCTCCCCATCGACGGGCTCGACGCCGAGCAACGGGTGGCAATCCTTTCGGCGATGGAGATGTATTATCCGGCCAGCATCGGATCGGTCCAACCGGGTTCGGCCGCAGACCGGGCCGGCCTGCAACCGGGTGATCTGATCGTCCGGGCCGGCGGCGACTCCGTCCTGGCCTACGATCGGCTGGTCGACCGGATCCGGGCGGCCCCCGACATTCCGGTCCCCCTGGATGTCATGCGAAACGATACGCTCCTGACGCTCACCGTCCGTCCCGATGCTGTCGAACGCCCCGATCCCGTGACCGGGGACCCCGTGACGATCGGATTCCTCGGCATTACGCCGGCGACCGACGCCCGCCGGGAACACTTCGGGATCGCCGGGGGTGCGGCGTGGGGCATCGGCCGGGTGGGTCGGGACGCCCGGTACGTGATGGCCGCGGTGCGTGGCCTGGTCACGGCGCGCCTGTCTCCCCGGGAACTCGGAGGGCCCATTCTCATCGGACAGTGGGCGGGGCAGACCGCGCGGGCGGGTCTCGAAGCGTTTCTGCGGTTCCTCGCGTTCTTTTCGGTGAACCTCGCCGTACTCAACCTGCTCCCCATCCCCGTCCTGGACGGTGGGCAGTTCGTGTTCCTGGCGATCGAAGGGATCCGGGGGCGTCCCCTCTCGCTGGACATGCGCCTGCGGCTGACCCAGATGGGTCTGCTGTTGCTGTTCGGCATCATGGTCCTGGCCCTGACCAACGATGTGCTGCGCCTCTTCACCTCCTGAAGGGCCGGGTTACCGCCGGGCCAGCACGATCACGAGCAGGGCGGCGATGATCACCACGATGGCTGCGGCCACCCGGATGGGCCATCGCCGGTGGGCCTCCTCGGTAGAGAGGACGGGCGACTCGCCCGTCCGGCCGAAGGTGTCGGTCGGCCGGTCGGTAGCGTCGATGTCCTCAAGGTCGCGTCGCAGTGCGTCGGCGTTCTGGTAGCGGTCGTCGGGCCGTTTGGCCATCAGCTTCAGAATGATCCGCTCCATTCGTCGGCTCAGGTCGATCCCGGTCGAGCGCGGCGCTTCAGGCGGGTCTTCGACGTGCATGCGGGCCAGCTCGAACCAGTCGGTCGAGCGGAACGGGAGCTTCCCGGTCGAGGCCTTGTACAGGGTGACGCCCAGGGAATAGAGGTCGGTCCGGGCGTCGAGCGGCCACCCCTGGGCCTGTTCCGGCGACAGGTAGTGCGGTGTGCCGATCGTCAGATTGGCCCCGGTTGCCGCGGTGAATCCCGAGACCACCCGCGCGATGCCGAAATCGGCGAGCACACTGTGTCCGGTATCGGTGAAGAGGATGTTGTCCGGCTTGACGTCCCGGTGGATCAGGTCGGCGTCATGGAGAAACGCCAGCGCATCGGCCATCTCGAGAGCGACCCCGCACAGGGCTGTTTCGGGCAGGGGGCCGTCTCGAGCGATTCGGGCCTCGAGGGAGTCCGGACAATAGTCCATCACCAGGTACGTCAGCCGGTCGACCTGCCCCACGGCGTGGAGGCGGATGATCCGGGGATGCCGGAGGGCCGACGCGATCTGGAACTCGTTGCGGAAGCGGGGCTCGAACTGGGGGTCACCGGCGTAGCGAGGTCGGAGCACCTTGATGGCGACCGGGCGGGTGGTCCCCGTTTCCGATGCCCGGAAGACCCAGGCCACCGTCCCGTTGCCCAGGAACGCCTCGAACGTGTAGCGATCCACCCTCCGGTTGAGCAGCGATTCGGGGTCAAGCGACATCGGTGGGCTTTACATTCGGGTGAGGGTCGGCTACATTGCCCAGCTGACGTAAATCGAAGCAAGACAAGCGGTTTTGGGCCTGTCGTGGTGTGAGGATACACGATTCATGAGCTTTGACAAGCAGGCAATTATCGAAGAGTACCGGACGGGCGAACGTGACACCGGTTCCGCCCCGGTGCAGATCGCGATGCTGACGCGACGGATCAACGATCTGACCGAACACTTCCGCACCCACAAGAAAGACCACCACGGCCGACGAGGGCTGTTGATGATGGTGAGCAAGCGCCGGCGCCTGCTCGCCTATCTGAAACGCCACGACCTGGCCGGGTACCGACAGCTGATCGAGCGACTCGGTCTGCGTCACTGACCTCCGCGGCGTGCGCGGGCGTCCGGGGTTCCCCGGACGCATTTTTCTTTGCGGCTTTCATTCAGGATAGCGATGACGTATTCGATTAACCGGACATTTGCCGGACGGGAGTTGACCATTGAGACCGGTCGGCTCGCCCGTCAGGCAGCGGGGAGCGTCCTGCTCCGCCACGGCGATACCGTGGTTCTCGCTGCCATCACCGTTTCCGATTCCATCTCCCACCTGCCCTTCTTCCCGCTCACGGTCGAGTATCGGGAAAAAACGTATGCGGCCGGCAAGTTCCCGGGTGGGTTCATCAAGCGTGAGGGCCGGCCGAGCGACGGAGAGATTCTCTCGGCCCGGGTCATCGACCGGACGTTGCGCCCGTTGTTCCCCAAGGGGTTCAAGAACGAGGTGCAGGTCTTCGTCTACGTCCTCTCGGCGGATCAGGAGAACGACGCGGATGTGCTGGGACTCACCGCGGCCGGATTGGCGTTGACCATTTCTCCCGTGCCGTGGGACGGGCCGGTGGCCGGCGTCCGGGTCGGCCGGGTCAATGGGGAGTGGGTCATCAATCCGACGTTCAGCCAGCTCGACGAATCGGACCTCGATCTTCTCTGCGCCGGTCGAGGAGACACGATCATGATGGTCGAGGGAGGAGCGCTGGAGGTCTCGGAGGAGGACGTGGCCGAAGCGTTGGTGGCGGCCCAGACGGCGCTCGGGGAGCTCATCGACATCGAAGAGGAACTGATCAAACAGGCGGCCCGCCCCAAGATGAACTGGACGGCGGAAGCGGTACCCGAGGTCGTGGCAGATCGGGTGCGCGCCTTCGTGGGGGACCGGATCGGCGAGGCGCTCAATACGTCCGAGAAACACCGCCGGATCGAAGCGCTCCACGATCTCAGACGGGAAACGATCGAGGCGCTCGGCGAGGAACTCGGGGACGACGCCCGCTACATCGGCAAGGCCTTCGGCGCCCTCGAAAAATCGGCGCTGCGCGCTCAGGTGCTGGAGACCGGTGAGCGGGTCGACGGTCGAGGCCTGCAGGAGGTGCGGGCCATCAGCTGCGACACCTCGTTGCTCCCGCGTGCGCACGGATCGGCCCTCTTTACCCGCGGACAGACGCAGGCCCTGGCCACGATTACCCTCGGATCCATTCGCGACGAGCAGCGAATGGACAACATCAACATCACCGAGGAGACCTCCAAGAGTTTCTTTCTGCATTACAACTTCCCGCCGTTTTCCGTCGGCGAGGTGCGGCCGGTACGCGGGGTGTCGCGCCGGGAGATCGGCCACGGGGCGCTGGCAGAACGGGCCATTCAGGGGCTCCTGCCGGATTACCAGGCCTTTCCCTACACCATTCGTCTCGTCTCGGAGATCCTCGAGTCGAACGGCTCGTCGTCCATGGCGAGTGTCTGCGCCGGGTCGCTGGCCCTGATGGATGCCGGTGTGCCGATGAAGGCGGCCTGCGCAGGCGTGGCGATGGGACTCATTCAGGAGGGCGATCGGGTCGCGATCCTGACCGACATCCTTGGGACCGAAGATCATCTCGGCGACATGGATTTCAAGGTGGCGGGCACCCGGGCCGGCATCACCTCGATCCAGATGGATATCAAGATCCAGGGGCTCGACCTCGGCACGATGCGCACCGCGCTCGCCCAGGCTCGGGATGCGCGGCTCCACATCCTCGGGGTCATGGATGAGACCCTGCCTGGCGCCAGGCCGGAGATGTCTCCCTACGCCCCGCGGATCTTCACCATCAAGATCAACCCGCAGAAGATCGGGGATGTCATCGGGCCCAAGGGCAAGACGATCCGTGGCATTCAGGAAGAGACCGGAGCCGAGATCAACATCGACGACGACGGGACGGTCACGGTGGCGGCGGTGGGACAGGTTGCCGGTGAACGAGCCCGCCAGATGATTGGAGATCTGGTGACCGAGCCCGAGGTCGGCAAGATCTACGAGGGACCGGTGAAAAGCGTCACGAGCTTTGGGGCGTTCATCGAAATCCTGCCGGGTCAGGACGGCTTGTGCCACATCTCTGAACTCGCCAATCATCGGGTCGAGAACACGGAAGACGTGGTCAAGAAGGGGGACATCGTCAAGGTCAAGTTGTTGAGCATCGACGAACGGGGGCGGTTGAAACTGTCCCGCAAGGCGTTGCTGGGCCCGGAGGACGAGTAGGGCTCGATGCCGACCGTTCGCCTGGACGAAGGCCTGTACCGGACGGATGCCGACAACGGACTGACGATTCTCTCCGAGATGGTCCCCACCGTTCGGTCGGTGGCCATCGGCATTTGGGTCAAGACCGCCTCGGCCCACGAGGCGCCGGTCAAGATGGGTGTTTCCCACCTGCTCGAACACATGGTGTTCAAGGGGACCGAACGCCGGTCGGCGCGCGAGATCGCCCTCGCGCTCGAGACCCGGGGCGGGTCGCTGGACGCGTTTACCTCCCGTGACCACACGGCGTTCCAGGCCCGGGTCCTCGACGATGACCTCCCGCGGGCCCTCGATGTCCTGACGGACCTCGTGCGGTGTCCCACCCTGCGCCCGTCAGACCTCGAGCTGGAACGGCGGGTGGTGCTCGAGGAAATCAGTGTGGTGGAGGACACGCCCGACGATCTCGTGTTCGATCTTCACGGTGAAGTCTTGTGGCCGGACCACCCCTACGGTTTTTCCATTCTGGGTACTCGCGAGACCGTGAGTGCCCTGGAAGACAACGACCTGCGGGACCTGCATACCCGGGCGTACCACCCGGGGCAGGTCGTGATCGCGGCGGCGGGGAACGTCGATCACGAACTGCTGTTGCGCCTGTTGACCCGCTGCGGCTGGATGACATTCGAACCCGGGCCCCCCCCTGCCGATGTGCCCGAGCCCGACACGGCGTTCCGGGGCGAACGGCGATTCGACCGCGACCTCGCCCAGACCCACCTGGTGATCGGTACCGATACGTTCGCCCACGGCGATCCCCGCCGCCACGCGCTGCTCCTGCTGAACACCGTGCTGGGGGCCGGCATGTCCTCCCGTCTGTTTCAACGGGTCCGCGAAGAACTCGGGCTTGCCTATGCGGTCTATGCGTTCCAGTCCTTCTATCAACGGGCGGGGGTATCCGGGGTGTACGTCGGTACCCATCCGTCCACCGCCACGCAGGCCCGCGACGCGATCATGGAAGAGCTCAGCCGCCTGGCCCGGGAAGGACTGCGGGGGAGCGAACTGGCGGACGCCAGACAACAGCTGAAAGGACAGATCACGCTGTCCCTGGAGAGTCCGTCGTCACGCATGTATCGCGCAGCGGGCGTCGCGCTTCATGAGCGACCGTATCGGACGCTCGACCAGTTGCTCACGGACATCGACGCGGTCACGGAAGAGGAAATCGCCACCGTCGCCGCCGAGTTCTACGATCCTGATCGACAGGCCGTCGTGTGGTTGGGACCGTCGGACGCCACACACACTCAGGCCGGGTAGGGAAGCGATGATCATCGGTGTGCCCAGGGAGATCAAGACCAACGAGAACCGGGTGGCCCTCGTCCCCGCCGGGGCGGACGCGCTCGTCAGCGATGGACACACCGTGCTCGTGGAGCAGGGGGCCGGAGTCGGCAGCGGCTTTGCCGACGATCGATACACCAATGCCGGGGCGACCATCGCCGGTACGGCGGCCGAAGTGTGGGAACGATCGGACATGATCATGAAGGTGAAAGAGCCCATCGCGTCCGAGTGGCCGGGCATGCGACAGGATCAGGTCATCTTCACCTACTTTCACTTTGCGGCCTCTGAAGCACTGACCCGGGCACTGATGGACAGTGGTGCCGTCGCCATTGCGTATGAGACCGTCCAGCTTCCCTCCGGGGAGTTGCCGCTCCTGACGCCGATGAGCGAAGTCGCCGGGCGCATGGCCGTTCAGGAAGGAGCCAAGTACCTCGAAGCCGCCTGCGGCGGGCTGGGGGTGCTGTTGGGAGGGGTCCCGGGCGTCATGCCGGCCGAGGTTCTGGTCCTCGGGGGTGGGGTGGTCGGGACGAACGCGGCGCGCATGGCCGCCGGACTGGGCGCGAACGTGACCGTGCTCGACCTGTCCCTCGATCGTCTGCGTTACCTGGCCGACGTCATGCCGGCCAACGTCCGCCTCATCTATTCCAATCGTCACAACCTTCTCGAACTCCTGTCATCGACCGATCTGTTGATCGGTGCGGTGCTGTTGCCCGGGGCCAAGGCGCCGAAGCTCGTGCGCCGATCCGATCTGGCCGTGATGAAGAAAGGCTCGGTGCTGGTTGACGTGGCCGTCGACCAGGGCGGGTGCATTGAGACGGTGAAACCCACCACCCACGAGCAACCCACCTACGTTGTGGACGGCGTCATTCACTACGCCGTGGCCAACATGCCGGGCGGCGTCCCCCGGACGTCGACGCTGGCGCTCACCAATGCCACCTTCCCCTATGCCCGGACACTGGCTGCCGAGGGCTGGCGGGAGGCCTGCCGGCGCGATCCGGCTCTGGCCCTTGGGGTCAACGTGATCGGCGGTCAGGTGACCTGCGCCGGGGTGGCGGAGGCGTTCGGGTTGGAACTCGCACCCCTCGACGAGCTGCTCTGAGACGCTTCGTCATCGCGGGTTCGCGACGCGGGAGTGCCGGTAACTCTCCGTCTTGTCATAACTTACGGTGTGCGTTAAGTTCGACGCGCACCGCGGGGCCGCGGGCGGGCGGTCCCCAGTTCTCTCTTATCCGTGACGCAATGCCATGCGCTGGCCCAAACTGAGTCTCGGGAGTCTGTTGCCGGCCACGGAGATCGCGGTCGACCTCGGGACGTCCAACACCCTGATCTATGTCCGCGGGGAGGGCATCGTCCTGAACGAGCCATCGGTGGTGGCGGTGGACAAGGGGACGGCGCAGGTGCGGGGGATCGGGCTCGAGGCCAAACGGATGCTGGGCCGGACGCCCGAGGGGATTGTGGCCGTCCGGCCGCTCAAGGACGGGGTGATCGCGGACTTCGACATCACCGAAAAGATGTTGCGGTATTTCCTGTCGTCGATCATCAACAAGCACGTCTTCCGGGTCAAGCCGAAGGTGATCATCTGCGTTCCCAGCGGCATCACCGGGGTAGAACGGCGTGCGGTGCGCGACAGCGCCCAGTCGGCCGGGGCCAAGGAAGTCTACATGGTCGCCGAACCGATGGCGGCGGCCATCGGTGTGGGCCTGCCGGTGGAAACGCCTACCGGGAACATGGTCATCGATATCGGTGGAGGGACGACCGAGATTGCGGTGATTGCGTTGGCCGGGATCGTGAGCGATACGTCGATCCGGACCGGCGGTGATGAGATGGACGCGGCGATCGTGCAGTTCATGCGCAAGAACTACAATTTGCTGATCGGCGAGCCCACCGCCGAGGCGATCAAGCTGGCGATCGGGTCGGCGGCACCGCTCGAGGACGATCAGGAGATGGAGGCCAAGGGACGCGACCTGGTGTCGGGCATCCCCAAGGTGGTCCGCGTGCATTCGAGCGAGATCCGGGAGGCCATCCAGGAGCCGATCCAGCAGATCGTGGATGCGGTGCGTCGTGCGCTTGAGATCACCCCGCCGGAGCTGGCGAGCGACATTGTGGATCGGGGCATCGTCATGGCCGGGGGAGGAGCGATGATCCGCGGTCTGGACCGGCTGCTGAGCCAGGAGACCTCGCTCCCGATCCGGCTGGACGATGATCCCCTCACCTGCGTGGTACGGGGCACCGGCCGGATCCTGGATGACCCCGAGAAATACCAGGCGGTCCTGACGACCTGACGCTGTGACCCTGGGCTCCGATTCGACGGCCGGCAGCCGGGACACCATGATCTTCGTGGTGTGTCTCCTGCTTTCCGTGGTGGCGCGGGCCGACCCGGTCGGGGTGAGCGAGGAACTGGCGTCCGGCCTGCGCCGGACGGTACTGGCGCCGCTCATCTACCTTCAGCGACAGACCCAGCTGATCCGGGATCGACGGGCGGAGTTCGACCGCTTGGTGGTGCAGCGGGATTCCGCCATCATGCGAGCGTCGGAGGTGCCCCGCGTCGCAGCCGAGAATCGCCGGTTGCGGGCGTTGCTCCAGCTCGGTGATCGCCTGAGTCTCCCGTTCGTCGCAGCCGAGATCCTCCATCAGGTCGAGCCCGGCGATCAGCACACGCTGATCGTCACGGCCGGGACCCGGGATGGCGTCCGGCGCTGGGCACCGGTCGTGGCCCCGGGGGGACTCATCGGCTTCGTCTCCCGGGTTGATCGTTCCACCTCGATCGTGCACACCTGGACCCACCCCGATTTCCGGGCGAGTGCCATTACCGCCGACTCCTCGGTGGCCGGCATCGTTGCCCCGCGGGTGGGCATCGGTCCAACGACGCTACTCGAGCTTCGGGAGGTGGCCCACCTCAGCGATCTTGGCCCCGGGACGCTCGTCGTCACGTCGGGGCTCGGCGGGGTGTACCCGCGCGGTATCCGCCTGGGGCGGATTCGCCGCCTCGAGGAGGAGCGGCCCGGACTGTCCAAGACCTACCTGATGGACCCCGCCGTGCACCCGGCCAGCGTCTCCCACGTGCTGATCCTGTTGCCGCCGGTCCCGGCGGACTCGGGGAGGGCATGAGTTCGCTCCCGGTTCACCCTGGTGCTCGCGGGGCTGGTGCTGCTGCATTTTACGCTCAGACCCTGGCTCGGCAATCCGCGGTGGTCGCCCGACTTCCTGCTCCTGGCGCTGATGCTCTACGCCATCCGGGCTCGACCGGGACGCGCGGCGGTGGCGGGGTTCGGGGTGGGGATCGTGGGCGATGCCCTGGCCGAGGCGGCGTTCGGTGCGGGGGCCTTCGCCCACACCGTTCTTGCGTATCTTCAGGCGTGGGGGAAAGCGGTGTTCTTCCCCGAGAATCTGATGGTCAACGTCTGGTTCTTCCTGGCAGGAACCTGGATGCGTGACCTGATGGTGATGCTGGCGAACGGAGAACTCGATGCACGGGCGATGCTGTGGCAACTCGGGACGTGGTCCCTGTTGCGGGCGGCGACCACAACCCTGGTTGGCGTGGTGGTGCTGGTCGGCTTCCGTGATGCGATGAAGACCGGAGTCGCCCTGTGACCTGGAGCCATCCGCATGCGGTAGCGCGCCGGGCTCTCGTAGGCGACTGGATCGTCATGATCGTTCTGGGGACGATCCTCGTGACGTTCTTCCGGTTGCAGGTTCTCGGGACCCATGAATTCGCAATCCAGTCGGAACAGAATCGGCTCAGGCCCGTCACCATTCCTGCACCCAGGGGCCTCATCGTCGATCGGAACGGCAACGTCCTGGCCGACAACATCCCCGGTTTTACCATCTCGCTGCTCGGAGCGAGTCGTGACTCCCTCCTGGCGACGCTGCAACGGATGGCGGGAATCGTCGGGCTGGACAGCGCCAGGATCCAGGGGATTCTGCAGAGCGACCGCCGGAATGCGGAGGATCAGGTGGTGGTGCGGCGGGATGCCCCGTTCACCATGGTCTCCGCCCTGGAGGAGCGACGCGAGGCGTTTCCGGGACTGGTTATTCAGTCCGAACCCAAGCGCCAGTACCCGTACGGAGGACTGGTGGCTCACATCGTCGGCTACGTCAACGAAATCACCGAACCGGAACTGCGGCGCGGGACCATCGAGGGAGCGCGTTTCGGGGCGCTGGTGGGACGCACGGGGATCGAACGGGAGTACGACCATCGGCTGCGGGGCATCGATGGGCGCCGGCTCCTGGAGGTTGACGCCCTCGGACGGACGGTACGGGAGATCGGGATTGTCCCGGGGTCGGAAGCCCGACCCGGTGAGACCATACGCACCACCATCGACGTCGAACTCCAGGACTTCGTGGAGCGGAGCTTCCCGGTGAACGGGAGCGGGGCCGTGCTGGCCATGGATCCGCGGACCGGCGACATCCTTGCGATGTATTCGGCCCCGTCGTTTGATCCCAATCTGTTCGTGGGAGGGGTTGATCCGGCCGTGTGGCGTGCGATCCGGACCGCGGCCAATAATCCCATGTTCAATCGCGCCCTCCAGGGCCGGTATCCGCCGGCCTCGCCCTGGAAACTTGCCGTGGCCTCGATGGCGTTGAAGCGGGGTATCGTGACGATGCAGAGTCACATGCCCACGCCGTGTCACGGTGGGATGGTCTACGGCAACCGCTATTTTCGCTGCTGGCGTGCGAAGGGGCACGGCGACATCACGCTGGCCGAAGCGATCCAGCATTCGTGTGACGTGTACTTCTACCAACTCGGTCTCCAGGTCGGACTGGAGAACCTGCTGGCGGATGGCGTCCAGTACGGGTTCAACCAACCGACCGGCGTGGACCTGCCCAGTGAAGCCACGTCGCTGTTCCCGGCCTCCCGGGCCTACTTCGATCAGGAGTATGGACCTCGGGGCTGGACCAGTGGCGTCACCCTGAATCTGGCCATCGGACAGGGGGAGAATTCGCAGACGCTGCTCAACATGGTCCGGTTCTATGCCATGCTCGCGAATGACACCGGGCGGGCCCCGCGTCCACGCATGACGCTCGACCGGCCGGTGGACCGGACCGGAGTGCCGGATCTGGGTCTCGATCCGGCGCACATTCTCCAGTTGCGGCAGGCCCTGGTCAGCGTCGTCGATCGAGGAACGGCGGTCGCGTCCCGGATCGCCAGCCTGCGGATCGCCGGCAAGACCGGCACGGCGCAGAACCCGCATGGAGACGATCACGGCTGGTTCATCGCGTTTGCGCCGGCCGACAATCCGGCGATCGTCGTGGGAGCCATCGTCGAGTATGGCAAGCACGGCTCCGCCGTGGCGCCCATGGTTACCCGGATCATTGCCCGCCACCTGTTGGGTGACGATCCCGTTCTCGATCGCCCGTTCCAGCTCCGGATGCCCGCCGATTCGGCGCCGGCCCCGGTGCCCTTCGTCCCCGATTCCGTTCGCCGGGGTGGTGCCGGTCGGTGACGACACGACTGGGACGGAGCGGTTTTGACCGCACCCTGTTCGTGCTGACCCTGGCGGTGATCCTTCCGGGACTCGCTGTCCTCTATTCGGCGGGCCAGACAGATTTTCCCACGGTGGCGGCCGGGTTGTGGCGTCGGCAACTGGTATGGTTGGGTTTGGGGTCGGTTGGAGCCTTGGTCATGTTCCGCCTCTCGTCGCGCATGCTCGAGTGGTTTACCCCCTACGTGTACGCCTTGGCCATTCTCCTCCTGATCGTGACGCTGATTGCCGGAACCGGTGCGGGGACTGCCGCCGGGACCCGATCGTGGCTGGCGATTGGAGGGATGCGGATCGGGCAGCCTGCGGAACTGGCCAAGCTCGCCACCATCCTGATGCTTGCCCGCCATCTTGCGGCGCGCCGAGAGGCACCTCGCACGCTGGTCGAGACCATCCCGGCGGGGTTGATCGTGCTGGTGCCCTTTGTCCTGGTGGGCCTGCAACCCGATCTGGGCAGTGCCATGGTGCTCCTGGGCATCCTGGTGGTCATGCTGTTCTGGGTTGGGGTGCGGCCGGTCCTGCTGCTCCTTCTTGCTTCACCGGTGATCAGCCTGATCCTGGCGTTTTCGACGGGGCTTTGGGGGGCGTGGATTGTCTTCGTGACGCTCCTGTTGTTGTGGACTCGCCCCTACCTGCTGGAGAGCCTGCTGATCTGGGGCAGCAATGTCCTCATGGGGGTCGTGGCCCTGCGTCTGTGGAACGGTCTCGCCGGGTATCAGCAGGCCCGAATCCTGTCGTTCATCAATCCGGAAGGAGATCCCCGGGCCACCGGATGGAATATCATTCAGTCCAAGGTGGCCATTGGATCCGGCGGGCTGTTCGGCAACGGCTTCACGATGGGATCGCAGAAACGGCTGGCGTTCCTTCCGGCGCAGCATACCGACTTCGTGTTCTCCATCGTGGGTGAAGAGTTCGGCTTCCTGGGCGTGCTGGTCGTCCTGGTGTTGTTCGCCTTGCTGTTCGTCACCCTGCTCCGCATCGCCCGCGACGCAGGCGATCCCTTCGCCGGGGCGGCGGTGGCCGGTATCACCGGCATGCTCTTTGTCCATGTGGTGGAGAACGTGGGCATGACGGTCGGTCTGCTGCCGGTCACCGGCATTCCGCTGCCGTTCTTCTCCTACGGTGGCTCCTTCCTGCTGGTGTGCCTGGCGGGCCTCGGGATCGCGTTCCGGGTCTCCCGGGATACCCGGGCCGTCGGGTACCGCGAGGGGTAGCGCTCCGGTCCACCGGTGCCCACATTTCACGCTTGCTCACGCCGCGCCCGGTGGTCTCACCGTGCGCGGTTTGCTTCGGACGGACTGGCGCATGGCCTGGTTTCGCAAGGAACGCAAGAAACAGCGACCCTCCCGCGATCGCCTCGAGATTCCCGCGGATGCCTGGGACAAGTGCGGGGCGTGCGGGCATATCGACCTGCGGGAGCGATTCGAACGCTGCCACGGGGTCTGTCCGGAGTGCGGCCACCACCGCCGGATCGCGGCCCGGGCCTACGTCGATCTGCTGGTCGATCCGGGGACGTTCACCGAGCTGTACGAAGAACTTCGTTCGGTCAACCCCCTGGGCTTCGAAGGGTATACCGATCGTCTGGCGCGCTCCGCCCGGAAGGCGGGGACCGGTGATGCCATTCTCACCGGCCACGCCCGTATCGAGAAGATGCCGGTCAACCTCGGGGTCATGGAGTTCGCGTTCATGGGCGGGTCGATGGGCGCGGTGGTCGGCGAGAAGATCGCCCGGTTGGGAACCCGGGCGGCGGAGCGTCACGAGCCCCTGGTGATCGTGTCTCGCTCCGGAGGCGCTCGCATGCAGGAAGGCGTGTTGAGCCTCATGCAACTTGCCAAGACGTCCACGGTCATCGCTCGCCTGGCACGCGAAGGCATTCCCTATGTCTCCATTCTGACCGACCCCACCACCGGCGGCGTGTCGGCCTCGTTCGCCCTGCAGGGCGACGTCCACCTCGCCGAACCGGGAGCCGTCATCGGTTTTGCCGGGCCCCGGGTCATCAAGCAGACGATTGGCCAGGATATGCCCGAAGGGTTTCAGACGTCCGAGTTTCTCCTCGAGCACGGGATGATCGACGCCGTGGTCCCGCGGCACGAACTGCGCAGCACGACGGCCCGCCTGTTGCGCATGATGCAGGGCAACTGATCGGCCACTCCCGTCTGGATTTCGCGGAGGCCTGCGCCTTCCTGCTCCCCCGACGGAGCGGCCCCTGGGCCCGGTGGTCGCCGGGACCCACGCTCAGGCTCCTGGCCGCGCTGGGGAATCCGCAGCAAGGCCTCCGGATCGTCCTCATTGGCGGGACCAACGGCAAGGGGTCGGTCGCGAGCATGGTGGCTGCCGCAGTCCACGCAGCCGGCGCCCGGGCAGGCCTCTTCACCTCGCCCCACCTGGTGGATGTCCGGGAGCGGTTCCAGGTGGCCGGCCAGCCGATTCCGGCCGGGGCGTTCGCCGCCTGGGTGGCCCGGCTCCGGCCTGTCATTGAAACCACCGGGGCCAGCTTCTTCGAGGCGACGACGGCCATCGCCATGGCGGACTTCGCCGCTCGACACGTTGACGTGGCGGTGGTTGAGGTGGGGCTGGGGGGGCGGCTGGACAGTACGAATGCCCTCGCGCCGGCCATGACCGCCGTGACCAATGTTTCCCTCGACCACACCGATTACCTCGGCACCGATCCGGCCGCCATCGCCCGGGAGAAGGCCGGGATCGCGAAACCGGGAGTTCCGATGGTGATTGGGGAACCCGACCCCTCCCTGGTGGCCGTGTTGCAGGCCGAGGTTGAGCGCCGGGGCGGTGTGGCGGTGGTGGTCGACCCGGACCTGCGGTACGGGGGGCCTCTGGGGACCGCAGGGTTCCACCAGCGGCGGAACGCGGCCATCGCCAGGACGATCCTCGAAGCGATGCCCGGCCTGCCCCCACTCCCCGAGGACGCGGTGCGGAGCGGCCTGGCCACGGTGCGGGTCCCGGGCCGGTTCGAGCGTCGGGGCCGGTGGATTCTCGATGTGGCCCACAACCCGGCCGGGGTGGAGGCCCTGGTGGCCACGCTGGAGGCGGAGGCGCCGGCCCGGCCCCTCCACGCGGTGTTTGCTGCGCTTGCCGACAAGGACCGGACTCGCATGGTGCGCCTTCTTTCCCGGGTGGTGGACCGGATCTGGGTGAGCGTGCCGCCGTCGGCTCCCCCGGATCGAGCGGTCCCGCCGGCGGCACTCGAGACCGGGCCGGGACTGGTGAGTGAGCCGGAGTTCCACCGGGCGTTGGACGAGGCGCAGCGGGACGCGGGGACGGTCCTGGTGACCGGGTCGTTCCACACCGTTGGCGCTGCCATGGTCCGGTTGCCCGGGTTCCGGCCGTTCGGATAGATTCCTTCGATGGAACCGACCACACTCCCCGGTTTCCGCGACTTCTACCCCGAACTGACAGCACTCCGAACCCATATCTTTGCCGCGTGGCGGCGGGTGGCGGAGCGGTACGGGTTTGAGGAGTACGACGGCCCGCCCCTCGAACCCCTCGACCTGTATACCCGAAAGTCGGGCGAGGAAATCGTCGGGCAATTGTATGCATTCGAGGACCGGGGGGGGCGTCAGGTCGCCCTGCGGCCAGAGATGACGCCGACCCTGGCCCGGATGGTCGCGGCCCGCGCGGCCGCTCTCAAGAAGCCCATTCGCTGGTATGCGATGCCGCAACTGTTCCGCTACGAACGGCAGCAGCGTGGACGGTTGCGCGAACACTTCCAGCTGAACGTGGATCTGATCGGTGAATCCGGACCCCTGGCCGACGCGGAGGTGGTGGCAGTTGCCATCGACGTGATGCGGGCCGTGGGGCTCTCGGCGCGCGAGGTGCAGGCGCGAATCTCGGACCGCCGGGTGCTTCGGGCGATGCTGGCCCGGCGATGCGGGCTGGGCGACGCCGCGATGCCGGCCGCGTTTGCGGCGATCGACAAGAGCGAGCGAGCGGAGCGGGATGCCCTGCTGGCGGGGATGGCCCGGCGTGGACTGACCGTGCGGGAATCGGAAGCGGTGCTCGAAGTGGCGGCCGTGCGTTCGCTGGAGGCGGTCCGGGAGGTGCTCGGCCCCGACGCGGCCGAACTGGAGAGTCTGGAAGGCTGCGTGGAGGCGCTCGACGCGATGGGACTCGCGGAGTTCGTGACCGTCGATCTGACCATCGTCCGGGGCCTGGCCTACTACACCGGCGTCGTGTTCGAACTGTTCGATACCGGCCGGACCATGCGGGCCATCTGCGGGGGCGGGCGATACGACGGATTGTTGCAGTCCCTGGGTGGGGTGGATCTCCCCGGCGTCGGGTTCGGCATGGGGGATGTCGTGCTCGGTGACATGCTGACCGAACGGGGATGGACCGCATCCCGACCGACCCGACTCGACGTGTTCCTGGTCGGGGTGACGGAGGCGGACCGACCCGAAGTGCTGCGCCTCGCTCACGGGTTGCGGGATGCCGGCGTGCGGACCGAGTTCGCGCTCAAGCCGCAGTCCGTCGTCAAACAGCTGAAACTGGCCGCGGCCCGACCGGCCCGGTGGGCGATGGTGGTTGGACCCGACGAACGGAGCAGGGGGCGCACCATGCTCCGGGATCTTCGCACCGGCACGGAGCGGGAGATCGCCATGGACATCGATGCCCTGAAGGCCGCGGTGGCGCACGCGGATCCCGCCGAGGAGTTGTCATGACCGCGAAGAACGCCATTACGCCGCGCGAACGGGACTTCAGCGCCTGGTACAACGACGTCATCATGCAGGCCGAGCTGGCCGACTATTCCCCGGTGCGGGGGTGTATGGTGATCCGGCCCCGGGGGTTCGGGATCTGGGAACTGATGCAGCAGGCCCTGGACGGGATGTTCAAGGAGACCGGGCACCGCAACGCCTACTTCCCCCTGCTCATCCCTGAGGGCTTTCTGGCGAAGGAGGCCGATCATGTGGAGGGTTTCGCGCCCGAAACGGCGGTGGTGACGAGGGGGGGCGGGAAGGAACTGGAAGAACCGCTCGTGATTCGCCCCACGTCGGAGACGATCATCTACGCCATGTTCGGGAAGTGGATCCAGAGCTACCGGGATCTCCCGATGTTGATCAACCAGTGGGCCAACGTGGTGCGTTGGGAGATGCGAACGCGCCTGTTCCTGCGCACCACCGAGTTCCTGTGGCAGGAGGGACACACCGCCCATGCCACCGACGCCGAGGCGGAAGAGGAAGCCCGGCTGATTGTGCGACTGTACCGGCGGTTCATGGAAGAGTGGATGGCGATGCCGGTCCTGACCGGAGTCAAAACCGACTCCGAGAAGTTCGCCGGTGCTCTCCGAACCTATGCCCTCGAAGCGTTGATGCAGGATCAACGCGCGCTTCAGGCAGGCACGTCCCATCACCTTGGCCAGAACTTCGCCCAGGCGTTTGACGTCCGGTTCCAGACCGCCGACGGAGGACTTGACCATGTGTGGAGCACCTCGTGGGGGGTATCGACCCGGCTGGTCGGGGGGTTGATCATGACCCACGGCGACGACCGGGGGCTGGTCACACCACCGCGGCTGGCGGTCACCCAGGTGGTGGTGGTGCCCATCTGGCGGTCCGACGAGGAGCGGACCGCGGTGCTCGCCGCCGCGGACACGACGGCCGGCCGATTGCGTCGGGTCGACTGCCGGGTCGAAGTGGACACGCGCGAGGGGATGAAGCCCGGCGCCAAGTACTACGAATGGGAGGCGAGAGGAGTCCCGCTCCGGCTGGAGATCGGGCCCCGGGATCTCGCCGCCGACCAGGTCATGATGGCCCGTCGCACCGGCGGCAAGACTCGGGTGGCGTTGTCCGATCTGGAGACGGCCATCCCCTCCGCGCTCGAGGAACTGCAGGCGACACTCCTGGCGGCGGCTCGCGAGCGGCAGGAGGCCCACACCCACCGCGGTGTGACCCGCGACGATTTCGTGAGCGTCATGGAAGGCCCCGGCGGTTTCGTGTTCGGTGGGTTCTGTGGCTCCGAGGCGTGCGAACAGGCTGTCAAGGAAGCCACCCGTGCCACCATCCGGGTCCTGCCGGATGAAGAGTTCCGCTCGGAGACCACCCCGACCTCGTGCCTGTGGTGCGGCGAGGCATCAGCGGCGGAGGCGGTGTGGGCCCGAGCGTACTGAACGTCGCGCCCGAGTTGCTCCGTCGTATCGCCGAGTCGGTGGGAACCCCGACCTACGTGTACGTGGCGGGTGAGGTCAGACGGCAGTGGGAGACGTTGGATAGGGCGCTCGCGGACGTGCCCCACCGGATCCACTACTCGCTCAAGGCCAATGGGAATCTCGGTGTGCTCCGCCTGCTCCGGGCGCTCGGTGCCGGCGCCGACATCGTATCACTGGGCGAACTGCGTCGGGCCCTCCGGGCCGGTTTTCGGCCGGAGGACCTCGTGTTCAGCGGTGTCGGCAAGCGTCCGGATGAACTGGCCATCGCGGTACGCGAGGGCGTGGGGTTGATCAACCTCGAGTCCGTTGCCGAACTCGACGATCTCTGTCGGGTGGTCAACGGGGAACCGGTAGCGGTCGGTATTCGCGTAAACCCGGATGTGACCACCGACACCCATCCCTACACGCAGACCGGTGAGGGCGGCATGAAGTTTGGTGTACCGCTCGACCGCGTGCGGGAACTGGGTGCCGCCATTCGAGCGGCCGGAGATCGGGTGACGCTTCGGTGCCTGGGGATGCACCTCGGCTCGCAGATCTTCGATGTCGGGTGTTACGCCCAAGGCGCCGGGCGACTCGGCGAACTTGTTGACACGCTCCGGGACGACGGCGTGGATTCGTTGACGTCGATGGATGTGGGTGGCGGACTCGGGGTTGCCTACGATCGCACGGCCGAGTTCGACGCGGCCGAATTCGTCCGGACCGTCGCACCCATGGCGGTGGAGCGTGGCCTGCGCCTGCTGGTCGAACCCGGGCGATTCCTCGTTGGCGAGGCGGGAATGCTGCTGACCCAGGTCGTACGACGGAAGCACTCGGGAGGGAGGGATTTCCTGGTGGTCGATGCGGGGATGAACGACTTCGTGCGGCCGTCCTACTATCAGGCGCGCCACCCCGTGCACGTCGTCACGGAGGTGTCCACCGAGCCTTCCGGCGGGTCGGTGGATGTGGTGGGACCCATCTGCGAGACCGGAGACTTCCTCGGTCGCGACCTCGAACTGCCCGAAGTTGAGGCGGGGGGACTCCTGGCCGTGACGGGGGCGGGAGCCTATGGGTTTTCGATGAGTTCCACGTACAATACCCGACCTCGCGCGGCCGAGGTCCTGGTGGATGGGGACCGGTACGCCGTCGTACGGCACCGGGAACCGCTCGAACGCCTGTGGGCCGACGAAGTTCTCGATCCTGACTGGGAGAGCCTGTGAAACACCCCGGTATCCTCATCCTCGACTTCGGGTCGCAATACACCCAGCTGATCGCCCGACGGGTACGCGAAGCGCACGTGTATTGCGAGATTCATCGGCCCGACGTCGATGCCGCCTGGGTCAGGAAGGCCAACCCCGTTGGGATCATTCTCTCCGGGGGACCCGCTTCCGTCTATGATCCGGATGCCCCCACACTGGCGTTCGACCTCGCCGAGGTCGACGTGCCGGTTCTGGGCGTATGCTACGGGATGCAGTTGATGGCCCGACAGCTTGGCGGCGCGGTACAGGGAGCAACCGAGCGGGAGTACGGTCGAGCGGACATCGTGATCCGCGACGTCCGGGGACTCCTGGCTGGCTTCGAACCGGGGGAGGGCACGGCGGTCTGGATGAGCCACGGTGATCACGTCACCGAGCCGCCGCCGGCGTGCTCCGTCCTCGCTTCGAGCGAGAACGCCCCGGTGGCCGCGTTCGGGAATGTCGATCGCGGCTGGTACGCCGTCCAGTTCCATCCGGAGGTCGCACACACCGAGCGGGGACGGGAGATGCTCCGCAACTTTCTGTTCGACATCTGTCAGGCCGCGCCCGATTGGACCTCCGGGCACTTTGTCGCCGAAGAGGTCGAGGCGATCCGGGAGCGGGTCGGACCGGACCGACGGGCCATCTGCGGATTGTCCGGTGGCGTCGATTCGGCCGTCGCCGCCGCCCTCGTCCTCCGTGCGCTCGGCGACCGTCTGACCTGCATTCTGGTCGATCACGGGCTGCTCCGGCAGGGGGAACGGGAGGAGGTCGAGCGTACCTTCCAGGCTGAACTGGGCGCCGATCTGCGGGTGATCGAGGCCGCGCCGCTGTTCCTCGACCGGTTGGCCGGGATCGAGGATCCGGAGGAGAAGCGGCGGCGCATCGGCCACACCTTCATCGACGTGTTCGAGGGGGCGGCCGCCTCGGTGGATGGGGACGTCGGGTTTCTGGTTCAGGGTACCCTCTACCCGGACGTGATCGAATCGCACTCGCCCCGGGGCGGTCCGTCGGTCACGATCAAAACCCACCACAACGT
>Ga0114931_10001774_pt1 | contig 27394 bp, 25 predicted proteins | sample 2SBtaG_FD_89579 | JGI IMG/M metagenome (GOLD analysis project Ga0114931, IMG submission 89579) | Deep subsurface microbial communities from Kolumbo volcano to uncover new lineages of life (NeLLi) - 2SBTROV14_V59a metaG | ecosystem: Environmental > Aquatic > Marine > Volcanic | place: Kolumbo... | reverse complement strand
GACGCGGCGCTCGCGGCGGCGCGATCGGCCCTGCTGCTCGACGGGATCGAGGTTCTTCCCGCGGGCGCCTACGCCCGCATCGCCGCCTTCGAGACCGAGGCCCGCGCCCGAGGCTATCCCGAGGTCGCCTGAGACGTCGGGGTCCGGGGGGCTCCCGCTATTCGTCGCCCACCGTCGTGAAGCACGCCGACAGGCGCTCGGCGGCGCGTTCGAGCGCCGGCACGAAGGACAGCGCGCGGTCGAGTGGCATGCGCGCCTCGGGCGCGCCCACGCTGATGGTCGCGCAAACCCGCTGACGCGGCCCGAGAACCGGCACCGCGACCCCGATCACGCCGGCGATGAATTCCTGATTGTTGATCGCGACCCGCTTGGCGCGGATGCGTTCGAGCTCGGCGACGAGCGCCTTGCGCTCGGACAGCGTGGTCTCGGTGTAGCGTTCGAGCTTGAGATTGGCGAGCAGGCGGTCGCGTCCGCGCCGCGGCATGAAGCTCAAGAGCAGCTTGCCCATGGCCGAGCAATGCAGCGGCAGCCGCGCCCGCGTGCCGACCTCGATCGCCAGCGGCCAGCCGACCTTGGCGTCGTCGATGACGACGATCTCGCTGCCGACGACCACGCCGAGCCCGCAGGTTTCGCCGATCTCCTCGGCGAGCGCCGCGAGAATCGCGTGGCTCGGCCCCTGGTTGACCGCCGCGCCGAGCACGTCGAGCGCAAGGTTCACCAGCCGCCCACCGACGACGAAACGCCGGCTGCCGGGCTCGCGGCACAAGAACCCCTCGCGCTCGAGCATCAGGGCGAGACGGTGCGCGGTCGGCTTGGGCAGGCCGTGGGCGGCGGCAAGCTGGGCGAGCGCGACCGGATCGCGCGAGGCGACCACGCCCTCGAGCAAGGACAAGGCCTTGACGACCGGCGAATTGCTGCCGGCTTCGGAAATTTCCGGTACGGGAAGAGACGGCATGGCGGCAATGATTGGAGTTACTCAAGGGAATGTCAAATAACGCCCTTGTTATATCGTCCATCGTCGCTTGCCGCGCCATCGTGCTTGGGCGGCGGCGCGCTCAACCGCCACATTCCGCCGAGGGATTCCAGCCACTGGCGCGCGCGCCGGCGGGGGCGTCGCCCCGGCCTCGCTCGTCGCCGCCCAGCCGGGCGAGCGCGAACTGATAGCGCGGGTCGCGCCGCCACTGGCGGACCACCGCGCCCGCCGCGCGGAGCGGCAGGCGATCGAAGAAACGGCCGAGACGCGCGGCCTCGACGGCATTTTCGCGCGTCGGCCGGCGACGCCCCAGGAGCAGCAGGCGGAAGATCGCGACGAAGGCCTCGTGGCTCAGGCCCGCGGCCTTGCAGGCGACCGCGAGCCCCTCCCCGTCGGGCTCGAAGAGTAGCCGACGCGCGAGCCGGGGCGCGAGCGAGGTCGTCCGCGTGAAGGCGGCCTCGAACAACGCGACCTCGCCCTCGCCGAGCAACCGGACCATGCCGGCCTCGGTCAACTGGCGGCCGCGCGCGAGATCCTCGATCAGGGCCTCGGCCGGGGACCGCTCGCCGGCCTTGGTCCGCGCCGCATCGAGCACCTCGACGGTCACAGCCTCGGTCGCGTCGTCGATCACCAGCCGATCGGCCTCGAAGCCCGCGAGCACCAGGCGGCGAACCGCGGCCGCGACCGACCAATAAAGCCGCTCGCGCACCGCGGGCTCGAGCTCCTCGGGCGCGAGAATCGGGTTCTGGAAGGTGTCCACGCGCCGCGATTCGGCCGCCAGATACTCCATCACCCGGTGGGTGAGCGCGGGCTCGGAGTCGCGCAGAAGGCTCGTCATCATGTCGTCGGCGGCGCGATCGAGATCACATTCCGCGCGCCGGCGGCGAAGCGCGATCGAAAGCTGGTGGACGCGAACCCGTTGGCGCACGGCCTCGATCAACGCAATGTCGCGCAACAGGCCGCTCGCGACGAGAAGCGGGAAGGCGCCGCCGGACTCGGCCCCGGCGATCTTGCGAGTCGCGGCCGCGGGCAACCCCTCGTGCGCCTCGAGGCGGTCGGCGAGATTGTGGCGCAACCGGTCCTCGATCCGGTCGACGAGTCGGCGCGCGAGCCCGCCCATCAGCATGCGCTCGTGGTCGGTGACGCCCTCGACCTCGCCGTCGAACAGCGTCCGAGCGAGCGCCGCGAGACGGGCGCGGGTCTCCGTCGCGCGGTGACGGAACAGCTCGAGGAGGGCATCCTCGGCCGGTGGAACGGGTTCGCGGTATCGGGCAAGCCGTCCCGCCGCGCCGCCGGTCGTTCCCCGTTTCATCGATCTCCGTTTCGTCGCACTCGATCGCGCCGGCGAAGCCTCCGCCGGTCGCGACGAAGCCCGCAACTCCCCTTGAGGCCCCGGCCCGGGCGAGGTCTTCCCCGCCGCCGCTGGTTCGTCGACGGACAGGACCGATGTCCCGTTGTCTCGACCTCATCGTCATAGCAAGCAAGTTTCGTGCCACGGCGACAAGTCGCTGCCGAAATAAGCCTTTATGAAAGCGCGCCCCGAGCGGTCGCCACGATTCTGTAAAGAATCTCGACACCTGGACGCCGCCGTCCGGCCCCAAAACCGGGTCCGGACGGCGCCAACGAGTGTGGCTGAAGCCCGCCTCGATGTCCACCGTGGCGCGCCGACCCAAGGACCGGAACCGGGGAGTCAGGTCAGGCCGTCGATCTCGTCCGTAGTGAGATTTCCGGGCACGACCAACAGCGGCACGCGAAGCCGCCCGATGAGCCGGTTGACGAGCTCGTTGATCCGGCTGTAGCGCTTTTCCTCGGGCGCCGTCGCGCCCAGCACCAGGAGATCGACGGTCTTGTCCTCGCGCACCTGGGCGAGAATCTCGTCGCCCAGGTCGCCGGCCCGCAGGCGAAGCTCGGGCCTATGGCCGGCGAGTTCCTCCGCCTCGGTGGCGAGCCCCTCGAGCAGGGCCTCGGCCTCGGCGCGCTGCTCCGATTCCATGACCTCGCCGATCGCCGCCCAATGCTGGAACTCGGGCCGCTCGATGACGTGGAGAAGCGCAATCCGGCCGCCCGAGTTGCGCACCCGCCGGCAAGCGAAGCGCAGCGCCATGCGCGATTGGCGCTGGTTGTCGACGCAGACCAGGAACTTCACGTCGCCGGGCCGATGCCCGGTCGCCCGGCCGGCGGCGCGATCGGAGGTCGCGGGCTCACCCATTGTTCGCGCTCGTCACCAGGATCAAGGTCAAAACCGGACGACAGCCACCGACCCGGCGTCGTTACGGTCGAGACTACGCACCCCCTCGCCATCCATACATTGACCCAGGTCAAGCCACCTCCCGCGTTCGCCCCCCCAAGTCGGCGACGGCCGGATCGCGCCGAATTGAGACTGGACCGCGCGGGCGGGCGCACCATGTTTCTTGCCGAGGCATGTCTTTTTCGACATGGCTTCGACGCCGACCCACTCTCCCGCCGTTCCTTCCGCGGCTATCGTGACGCATATGCCAATGCCGAGACCGCCCATCGCTCCCGATCTCGCGCGCCAATCACGGGATTTTGCGACCGAAGCGAACGCGACGGGCTGGCGCGCGGCCGTTGACTGTGCTAGAGAAAACACGCGGCGTCAGGATTTTAGGCGCAATTCGCGGATCTGTTTTTTCGAAAATTCGCTAAGTTTTTGTTTAGGATACCGCGACATGATCGGGCCGCTACCGGGCGCGGATCGTGGAGGAAGTGCACTAGCACATCCATGGCGACGCCGCTTCTCGGTTTCCGACGCGTCATCGCGCTGGGGTCGAATGAACAAATGATTGCACGAATCCTACGACCAGCTCGGCTCGCGGTCATGTCGATGGCCGTCTTGGTCGCCGCTTGGGCCACCACGCCCGCGCGGGCGCAGTCATCACCCGCCACCGAACCCGCCACCGAGACGAGCGGCGACATCGATGTCGTCAACGATCCCCTCGAGGCATTCAACCGGGCGATCTTCCAGATCAACCTGTTCCTCGACGGCATCCTGATCAAGCCGCTCGCGCTGCTCTACCGCGATCTGGTTCCCCCCGAGGTGCGGACCGGCGTCCACAACGCGCTCTCCAACCTGCGCGCGCCGGTGACGCTCGCCAACGACCTGATGCAAGGCAATACGGACCGCGCCGGGATCACGATCCAGCGGTTCGTCATCAACTAGACCGCGGGGCTCGGCGGCGTGCTCGACGTGGCGGCCGATTTCGGCATCCAGGGGCATCGCGAGGACTTCGGTCAGACCCTCGCCATCTGGGGCAGCGGCGAAGGGCCGTATCTGGTGCTGCCGGTGCTCGGCCCGTCGAATCCGCGCGACCTTGTCGGGCTGATCGCCGACGGCTTCAGCGACCCGCTCACCTACATCGCCCCGACCGAGGCGCTGATCGCGCGCACCTCGATCCGCGGCATCGACGAGCGCGAGACGGTCATCGAGCCGCTCGACGAGATCCAGAAGACGTCGCTCGATTTCTACGCGACCCTCCGCAGCCTCTATCGCCAGCGCCGGGGCGACGAAATTCGCAACGGTCGGCCCGCGCCGGTGATGACGATTCCGTCCATTTCGATCGACGATTTCGAGGATGAGGCGGAAACCACGTCTTTGGTGGATTGATGCGCATGCAGGTGATTTTCCCCCGACCGCGGTTCCTGGTCGTCGTCGCGGCATTCCTGGCCGTCGCGGTCTCCGCGACGCCCACCGAGGCAGCCGTCGAGCCGAACGCCGCCGCCGGTTTCGTCAAGACCCTGGGCGACAGCGCGATCGCCGTTCTGTCCGACAAGACCGTCGACAAGAGCGAGCGTCGTCGCCGCTATCGCGAACTGCTCGATGCCGGCTTCGCGGTCAAGACCATCGCGCGCTTCGTCATCGGCCGCTATTGGCGCGTGGCGACGCCCGAACAGCGCGACGAATATCTGCGCCTGTTCCGCGAGTTCGTGCTTGAAACCTATGCCTCGCGTCTCGACAACTACGCCGGCGAGCAGTTCAAGGTCGTCGGCGCCAAGCCGCTCGACGACAAGGACACGATCGTCTCGACCGAGATCGGCTCGGGCGACGGCCCGCCGATCCGCGTCGATTATCGCGTGCGCCGGCGCGCCGGCGATTACAAGATCGTCGACGTGATGGTCGAGGGCGTGAGCCTGATCACCACGCAGCGCCAGGAATTCGCCTCGATCATCGATCGCGATGGGATCGAGGGGCTCATCGCGCTGCTCCGCGAGCGCACGGCCAAGGCCAAGGCCAGCGCGACCGCCGCTAACTAAGGCTTCTTTTTTCAAAATCACGCCAACGCGCCCATTTATGGGCGCGTAGGCAAGCACGACCGCGCGCCCGAGCCAGCGCGAGGACGCCCGCGCAGGCTCGAACGCCCGCCGCCGATAAATCGGCTCGGCGGCCTGAATCAGCGTCAGGCGCGCGCCAGCGGCTTGTAGCGAATGCGGTGCGGCTGCTCGGCCTCGGCGCCGAGGCGCTTGCGCCGGTCGGCCTCGTAATCGCTGTATCCTCCCTCGAACCAGACCACCCGGCTGTCGCCCTCGAAGGCGAGGATATGGGTGGCGATCCGGTCGAGGAACCAGCGGTCGTGGCTGATGACCACGGCGCAGCCGGGGAAGTCGAGAAGCGCGTCCTCGAGCGCGCGCAGGGTATCGACGTCGAGATCGTTGGTCGGCTCGTCGAGCAGCAGCAGGTTGGCCTCCGACTTCAACACCTTGGCGAGATGGACCCGGTTGCGCTCGCCGCCCGAGAGCTGGCCGGTGGGCTTCTGCTGATCGGCGCCCCGGAAGTTGAACGCCGCGCAATAGGCGCGCGCCGGAATGCGCCGTCGGCCGAGGTCGATCTCGTCCAGGCCGCCCGAGATCTCCTCCCACACCGCCTTGTTCGGGTCGAGCGAGGCGCGCGACTGATCGACATAGCCGAGCGCCACGGTCTCGCCGAGGCGAAGGCTGCCGTCGTCGGGGTCCTCCTCGCCGGCGATCAGGCGGAACAGCGTCGTCTTGCCGGCGCCGTTGGGGCCGATCACGCCGACGATCCCGCCGGGCGGCAGGCGGAAGCTCAAGCCGTCGAGCAGCAGGCGGTCGCCGTATCCCTTGACCAGTCCCTCGGCCTCGAGCACCAGATCGCCGAGCCGAGGCGGCTGGGGAATGACGATCTGGGCCGCGTTCGGCGCGCGCTCGGCCTGCTCGGCGAGAAGCTCCCGATAGGCGTTGAGCCGCGCCTTGTTGCGGGCGCGGCGCGCGGGCGGCGTGGCACGGATCCATTCGAGCTCGCGGGCGAGCGTGCGCTGGCGCGCGCTTTCCTGCTTCTCCTCGAGGGCGAGGCGCTTCTGCTTCTGTTCGAGCCAGGAGGAATAATTGCCTTCCCAGGGGATGCCGCGCCCGCGATCGAGCTCGAGAATCCAGCCCGCCACGTTGTCGAGGAAGTAGCGATCGTGGGTGATCGCGACCACGGTGCCGGGATAGTCGTGAAGGAAGCGTTCGAGCCAGGCGACCGATTCGGCGTCGAGATGGTTGGTCGGCTCGTCGAGCAGCAGGATGTCGGGTCGCTCGAGCAGCAGCCGGCAGAGCGCGACCCGGCGGCGCTCGCCGCCCGACAGCGTGGTCACGTCGGCACCGCCCGGCGGGCAGCGCAGCGCGTCCATGGCGATATCGAGCTGACGCTGGAGGTCCCAACCCCCAGCGACGTCGATCCGTTCCTGAAGCTCGGCCTGCTCGGCGAGCAGCGCCTCCATCTCGGCGTCGTCGAGCGGCTCGGCGAAGCGCGCCGAGACCGCCTCGAAGCGGTCGAGCAGCGCCTTGGTCGCCGCGACCCCGAGCATGACGTTGCCGAGCACGTCGCGCGCCGGGTCGAGCTCGGGCTCCTGGGGCAGATAGCCGACGCGAATGCCGTCCGCCGCCCAGGCCTCGCCCGAGAAGTCGCCGTCGAGCCCCGCCATGATCCGCAGGAGCGTCGACTTGCCGGCGCCGTTGAGCCCCAGCACCCCGATCTTGGCGCCAGGCAGGAAGGCGAGCGTGATGTCGCGCAGCACCTCGCGGCCGCCGGGATAGATCTTGGTCAGCCGCTTCATGACGTAGACGTACTGGTGGGCGGCCATGGGCCGGTCTCCTCGGGCGATGCGGAGGGTCGTCGAGTGGGGGGTTGTAGCCCATGAGGCGCCCCGGTTTCAACGTCGACCGGAACGCGCCCCGCGACAAACCCTTGGCCTCGCCCGCGCCCGCGCGCTAGTCTTTGCGGGCGACGCCTCGGCGACGGAAGGGAAGCTGCCGATGAGGCCCTCGGTCCTGGTGGTGGACGACGAGCCCAACATCGTCGTTTCGCTCGAATTTCTGATGAAGCAGGCGGGCTATGACGTGCGCGTGGCGCGCAACGGCGACGAGGCGCTCAAGGCGGTGGCCGAGCGAACCCCCGATCTCATCCTCCTCGACGTGATGATGCCCAAGCGCAACGGCTTCGACGTCTGCCAGACGCTGCGCGCCGATCCGCGCTGGAAGAACGTGCGCATCATCATGCTCACGGCCAAGGGGCGCGACGTGGAGCGCGAGAAGGGCTTGGCGCTGGGCGCCGACGACTACATCACCAAGCCGTTCTCGACCCGCGAGGTCATGGAGCGCGTGCGCCGCTACATCGACCCATCGTCGGAATCGGATCGCTAGAGCATGATGCGTTCGGTCGGGCGCGCCCCCTCCCCCTGGCTCCTTTCCGCCAAGGGAGGGAGAATCGTGGCGCGGCCCCGGACCAAACGCCCTCCCCCTTGATGGGGTCGGCTGGGGGCGCGGGCCGGAGCGAGGGCGCGGACCGGGGACGCGAGATGCGCCGATCCGATCAAAAGACATCACATCTGACCCGCCCGGGGGCGGAGACGTCGTGTCGCTGCGCGTAATGGTCGCCGCCCTGTTCGCCGCGGTCGGCCTCGTCTCGGTCGGCGCGCTCGGGGGCGCGCTCTGGGTGGTCGCGACGACGGGGGCGCGCAACCCCGAGGAGATCGGCGGCGCGGCACTCGTCTACGGCGGGCTCGCGGCGCTGGTTATCGCGCTCGCCGGCGCGATCGCCTGGGTGATTTTTCATGTCCGCGTCGTCCGCCCGCTGGGGGCGATCACGCGCGGCGCCGAGCTTCTCGCGCGGCTCGATTCGGACGGCGCGATCGAGCCGCCCGCCGACCACGCCCTCGACGCGCTCGGCAAGGCGGTGCGGACACTGGGCGAGACCCTGCGGCGCACCCGCGAGGAGGTCGCCGAGATCGTCGCCGAGCGGACCGCGCGCTCCGAGGAGGCGCGGCGCCGGCTCGGCGCGATTCTGCTCGACCTCACCGAGGGGGTCGTCGTCTGCTCGATGGCCCATGACGTGATTCTCTACAACCAGGCGGTCCTGCGCCTGCTGGAGGCGTCCGAGACCCTGGGCCTCGGCCGCTCGCTGTTCGGGCTGGTCACGCGCGCCCCGGTCGAGCACGCCCTCGAGCGGCTCCTCGATCGGCTCGCGCGCGGCGAGCGGGCCGAGACGCTGGTCGAGGGACTGGTCTGCGCGACCGCCGATTCGCGCAGTCTTCTCCAGGGGCGCATGAGCCTGGTCATCGCCCCCGACGGCGCGCCGACGGGCTACGTGCTGACCTTCGCCGACGCCGACCAGGAGATCGAGGCGCTGGCGCGGCGCGACGCGCTTCTGCGCGGCGCGACCGAGGGTTTGCGCGCGCCGGTCGCCAACCTGCGCGCCGCCGCCGAGACGCTGGCCCGCAACCCCGATCTCGACGCCGACGCCCGCGCCGCCTTCGACCATGTCCTCATGATCGAGAGCGAGACCCTGAGCGCGCGGCTCGAGGCGCTCGCCTCGGCCTACCGGGCGCTTCCCAACGGGCGCTGGCCGATGGGCGATCTTTATTCGGTCGATCTGTTCAACTGCCTGATCCGCCGCATCCGCGACAGCGGAATCGCGGTCACCATGGTCGGCCCGCCCCAGTGGCTGCACGGCGACAGCCATTCGCTGATCCTGGCGCTCAACCAGCTTCTCCGCCGGATTCGAAGCGCAAGCGGGGCGACCTCCTTCGACATCGAGGCGAACCCCGGCGAGAACCGGGTCTATCTCGATATCGTCTGGCGCGGCGCGCCGATCCCGGCCCAGACGCTCGAGGGCTGGCGCGAGGCGCCGCTCGAGGGCGCGCTCGGCGCCGCCACGCTCGGCGACGTGCTCGACCGCCACGAGAGCGAGATCTGGAGCCAGCCCCGGCGCGGCGGCTTCGCGCTTCTTCGCCTGCCGCTGCCGCCCGCGCGCCACGCGCCCGGCGAGGCGCAGGCGACCCCCCCGCCCCCCAGGCCCGAGTTCTACGACTTCGACTTGGTCGGTCGGGCGCGCGACCCGGGTCCGGCGGCCGAGCGGTCCTTGCGCGAACTCACCTACGTCGCCTTCGACACCGAAACCACCGGGTTGCGCCCCTCGGCCGGCGACGAGATCGTCTGGATCGGCGGCGTGCGGATCGTCAACGGCCGCATCCTCACGGGCGAGACCTTCTACCGATTGGTCGATCCCGGCCGCCCGATCCCCGAGCGCTCGATCCGCTTCCACGGCATCACCGACGACATGGTCGCGGGCAAGCCGCCGGCGCGCGTGGTGCTGCCCCAGTTCAAAAGCTTCGTCGGCGACGCGGTGCTGGTCGCCCATAACGCGGCCTTCGACATGAAGTTCATCGAGCTCAAGGAGGCCGAGAGCGGGGTCGTCTTCGACAACCCGGTGCTCGATCTTCTGCTGTTGTCGGCGTTCCTCCACGACCACACGCCCGACCACGGCCTCGACGCCATCGCCGCGCGCCTCGGCGTCGAGATCAGCGACCGCCACACCGCGCTCGGCGACGCGATGGCCAACGCCGCCATCCTGGTGCGCATGATCGACCTCCTCGAGGCGCGCGGCGTCACCACCCTCGGCCAGGCCCTCGACGCCGCCAACGCGATGATCGAGGTCCGCAAGCTCCAGACGCAGTTTTAGGGGGTGGGGGGCCGGCTCAACGAGCCGTGCGGTGACGCGGAGAAAAATAAATCCATAGGCGCATTGCTCAAGCCCCTCTATAATTGAGACAATATAACAATAAAATCGGGCGGCCCTAATTCGACCGACGATTGCTTTTTGCCGCCCAAAGTTTTTCATGCTTTTCGGGAACTTCATTCGCGCGCGCGGGTCTTTATCGGTAAGGCGCGGCGAGGTTCGGACAATTTCTTGATGCGGGGTCGCGGCGCGGCCCCGGCAAGTCGGGTGCCCGAAATCCGAAGCCCGAAAGGGGGAAACAACAAACGACGGAGAGGTAAGTCATGACGAGAATCGGACTCCGCGGCGCGGCCGCGGGCGCGATCCTGCTGGCCTTGGCGCCGCTTCCGGCGTCGGCCCATATCCTGGCGATGGTCAATTACGAGAGCAAGACCGAGGAGGCGCTTCGCGCCCTTGGCATCAAGGACCACGGCGCCCGCAAGGAAGGGCTCGCCGTCATCGACGTCGACCCGCGATCCAAGACCTTCGGCAAGATCCTGGTCGACATATCCCTGCCGCCCGACCTGGTCGGCCATCACATCTTCTACAACCGGGACATGAGCAAGCTCTACATGACCGCGCTCGGCCAGGGCTGGATCTACGTGATGGACACGAAGGCCCTCGACTACACGCTCAGGAAGGTCGACGTCCCCGGCTGCGTGGTCGGCGAGGACATCATCTTCTCGGGAGACAACAAGACCTGGTACATGACCTGCATGGGATCGGGCAACGTCATCGTCGGCGACGTCGCGACGGACGCGATCAAGTCGACGATCTCCCTGCCCAAGCCCTATCCGCACGGCATCGCCATCAACGACGCGATCGACCGCATCCTGGTCACCAACACCATCAAGCACGACCTCACGGACCCCGGCGAAACCATCACCGCCGTCGAGGCGAGCACCGGAACGCCGCTGACCAGCCACAAGCTTTCCGGCAAGCCCTCGCCGTCCGGCGTCGCGCCGGTGGAGATCCTGTTCGTTCCCGGCGCGAGCCCGCCGCGCGCCTACATCACCAACATGTTCGGCGGCGCCCTTTGGACCGCGACATGGAACCCGCAATCGAAGGCATTCGATGTCGCCCAGGCCTACGATTTCAACGGCACCGGCAGCGGCGTGCCGCTGGAAATCTACTTCGGCCCGAAATCGGAGCGCATGTACGTGACCACGGCCAATCCGGGCGATTTCCATATCTTCGATATCGGGAAGAATCCGGCCAAGCCCGAATTGCTGAAAACCATCAAGGCGGCGGCGGGCGCCCATCACGTCGCGTTCACCAGGGACTGGAAATACGCCTTCGTTCAAAGCGCGCTTCTCAATCTGAAGGGCATGGACGACGGGTCGATCAAGGTCATCGATCTGGAGAGCGAAAAAGTCGTCGCTTCGGTCGACACCCTGAAGAACATGGGCTTCAACCCCAATTGCATCGTGCTGCTGCCGAAGTGGAACCATTTGGCCGGACATTAGGAGCTTCGCCTGAAACAACCGCCGCGCCGGGAGATTCTCCCAGCGCGGCGTCGCGTTGGGGTCCGATGTCTTTCGATCGAGCCGGCGCATCCCACACACCCCGAGTTAACACCCCCACGACCACCTTCGCCCCCACCCAACCCTCGCCCATCGCGAGGGGGAGGGCTTTCGGGCCGAGGCCGCGCCGTGAGTCCCCCCTCCCCTGGCGGGAGAGAAAACGCAGACCGAAGGCATCGAACGCCGGGGACCTTCGCCGCATAAGTGGTGGTCCGCGCCACGGCGCCGCCCGGCGCGCAAGCGGGGGCGAAATGCGCTAGACTGGCGGGGATGAGCCGGAAAGGGGCAACGCCGAAAGCGGTCCGGCCGCGCCGGAGGCACGGCGGCGGACGGCGCGCGAGCCAGGGCGACCGCGTCGTCGCGCTGTTCCTTCTCGGCGCGCTTCTGTTCAACGCGCCGGTCCTGCTTCTGTTCGACGTCGAGGCCTTCGTCCTCGGCATTCCGGTGCTTTACGTCTATCTGTTCCTCGCCTGGGCGGCGCTGATCGTCCTGATGGCGCTGAACGCGCGCCACGCCGACGCCGCCGCGCTCGCCGATTCGCCGCCGCCGAATGTCCACGGCCCGCCGCCCCCACGCCCGCCGGACGGGGACGCGTGATGCTGACCGGCGGCTTCATCCTGTTCGCGGCGTTCAGCTATCTGTCGCTCCTGTTCGCGATCGCCTACTACGGCGACAAGCGCGCCGATCAAGGGCGAAGCATCATCCGCAACCCCTATATCTACTCGCTCTCGATCGCGGTCTACTGCACGTCCTGGACGTATTACGGCAGCGTCGGACGGGCGGCGAGCGCCGGGATCGGCTTCCTGCCGATCTACCTCGGCCCGACGCTGACCTTCGTTCTCTGGTGGTTCCTGCTGCGCCGGATCATCCACATCAGCAAGGTCAACCGCATCACCTCGATCGCCGACTTCATCGCCTCGCGCTACGGCAAGAGCACCCTGCTCGGCGGGCTGGTCACGGTCATCGCCGTGGTCGGGATCATGCCGTATATCTCGCTACAGCTCAAAGCGCTGTCGACGAGCTTCAACGTCCTGATTCAATATCCGGAGATCATCATGCCCGCCGGCGCGCGCCGCGTGCCGGTTCTCTCGGACACGGTGTTCTACGCGGCGGCCGCGATGGCCACCTTCTCGATCCTGTTCGGCACCCGCCATATCGACGCGACCGAGCACCACGAGGGCATGGTCGCCGCGATCGCCTTCGAATCCTTGATCAAGCTGGTCGCGTTCCTCGCCGTCGGCCTGTTCGTCACCTTCGGCATGTACGACGGCTTCGGCGATCTGTTCGCGCGCGCCGCCGAGGCGCCGGATCTCGCCGGGCTGTTCACCCTCGAGGGCGCGGGCGGCTACGGCCAATGGGCGGCGCTGACGATCCTCGCCATGGCGGCCATCATCTGCCTGCCGCGCCAGTTCCAGGTGACGGTGGTCGAGAACACCGACGAGGCGCATCTGCGCAAGGCGGTCTGGCTGTTCCCGCTCTATCTCCTGATCATTAACCTGTTCGTGCTGCCGATCGCCTTCGGCGGCCGGCTCCAGTTCCCCGACGGCTCGGTCGATCCCGACACCTTCGTGCTGACGCTGCCGATGGCCATGAACCGCGAGGCGCTCGCGCTGCTGGTCTTCATCGGCGGGCTGTCGGCGGCGACCGCGATGGTCATCGTCGCGACCATCGCGCTCTCGACCATGGTGTGCAACGACCTGGTCATGCCGATCCTTCTCAGGCTGCGCTGGCTTCGGTTGACCGAGCGCAAGGACCTTGGCGATCTCCTGTTGGGCATCCGCCGGACCGCGATCGTGTTCATGCTCATACTCGGCTATCTCTATGTCCGGCTGATCGGCGAGTCTTACGCGCTGGTCTCGATCGGCCTGGTGTCCTTCGCCGCCGCCGCCCAGTTCGCGCCCGCGATCGTCGGCGGCATCTTCTGGAAGGGCGCGACGCGCTCGGGCGCGCTCGCCGGGCTGCTCGCGGGCTTCGCGATCTGGGCGTACACGCTGCTGCTGCCGTCCTTCGCGCGCTCGGGCTGGCTGCCCGACGCCTTCATCGAGAACGGGCCGTTCGGGATCGCGCTCCTGATGCCCTACCAGCTTTTCGGGCTTCGGGGGCTCGACGCGGTGAGCCACGCGGTGGTGTGGAGCATGCTCGCCAACATCGGCTGCTATATCGGCGTTTCACTGGTGACCGATCAGTCGGCGATCGAGCGCGCCCAGGCGGCCATGTTCGTCGACGCCTTCCGACGCGGCCAGGTGGACGAGCCCTTCTGGCGCGGCACCGCCATGGTCCGCGATCTCCGGGCGCTGGTCGCGCGCTTCATCGGCGTCCGACGCGCCGAGGCGTCCTTCGTCCGCTACGCCAAGCGGCGCGGGCTCGACCTCGCGCGCGCGGGCGCCGCTGACGCCGGGCTGGTCGAGTTCGCCGAACGCGAGCTCGCCGGCGCGATCGGCGCGGCCTCGGCGCGGGTCATGGTCTCCTCGGTGGTCAAGTAGGAGCCGCTCGGCATCTACGAGGTGATGGAGATCCTCGACGAGACCTCGCAGGTGATCGAATACAGCCACCGGCTCGAGGAGAAATCGCGCGAGCTCGAGGCGGCGACCCGCGAGCTCCGCGCCGCCAACCGCCAGCTTCAGGAGCTCGATCGGCTCAAGGACGACTTCATCTCGACCATCAGCCACGAGCTGCGCACGCCGTTGACCTCGATCCGCTCGTTCTCGGAGATTTTATTCGACAACCCCGACGTCGATTCCGACCAGCGGCGCGAGTTCCTCGGCATCATCATCAAGGAAAGCGAGCGGCTCACCCGGCTCATCAACCAGATCCTCGACCTCGCGCGCATGGAGGCCGGGCGCATGGAATGGCGCATGGCCGATATCGACCCCCGGGAGGTCATCGACGAGGCGCTCGCCGCCACTGGCGGCCTGTTCAAGGAAAAGGGCATCGCGATCGAGATCGACCTGCCCGCCCGGCTGCCACCGGTCCATGCCGACCGCGACCGGCTGATGCAGGTGGTGCTCAACCTTCTGTCGAACGCCATCAAGTTCTGCGACCCCAAGGAGGGCCGGGTCCGACTCTCGGCCTCGGTCGGGCGCGAGGGGGTTCAGGTGATGGTGCGCGACAACGGCCCCGGCATCCCGCGCGCCGAGCGGAAACGGGTGTTCGAGAAGTTCCGCCAAGCCGCCGACACGCTCACCGACAAGCCACAGGGCACCGGTTTGGGCCTGCCCATCTGCCACCAGATCGTCGAGCATTTCGGCGGGCGCATCTGGGTCAAGGCGACCCACGGGCGCGGCGCGACCCTGGTCTTCACCCTGCCGCTCGCCCAAACCACCACCACGGCAACGGTGGAAACGCGCGATTCCGCGGACAGCTCCGTCGCGTGAGTGCTTATTCCAGGTCCGTGACGCCGCGGCCGCGCCAGACGCCCAGGGCGCGGCCGCGATAGGGCTTGGCGATGAGCGGCGGCCAGGGCGGGTCGGCGGGGCGGTCGCGGAACTTCATCACGAGCCGCCCGCGCGGGTTGGCCTCGAGCCAGGCGGCGCGCGCGCCGGCGCGCGGCACCGCCACGGGTTCGCGCAGGCGGCCGAGGAAGCCGAGTTCGCCGTGATAGCTCCCGCCGAAGGCGACGCCGTCGTCCTGGTGGCGCCCGAGCAACTCGGCCAGCGGCCGCAGATCGTAGCGCGGCATGACGGTCTTCGACGCCTCGACATGAACGATGAAGAAGATCGCGAGCGTGAGCGCGGCGACCCCCGCCACCGCCTCGCCGAGCCGGCGGTGGGCGGCGACGATGGCCAGCGCGACAACCACCATCGCGATTCCCCACAGCGGGTCGGCGCCGGCGAGCGCGCGAATCGTCGCGGCGGCGCGGACACTCGGGGTGAGATCCGAGGCGATCTCGGGAAGGGCCGCGAAACCGATGCCGATCGCCGCCGCGATCACCGCCGGAATCGCCATGTCGAGCGGGCGGACGCGCGCCCCCGCTTCCAGGGCGAGGCGGGCGAAGGCCAGCGAGGCGACCGGAATGAGTGGCATCAGATAGTGAAGCTGCTTGCCGCTCACCATCGAGAACGCGACCAGGACGACCACGAGCCACAGCGCCATGAGCCGCAGCCCGTCGTCGAAGCCGCGTCCCTTGAGGGCGCGGAACCCGCGCCAGACCGGCGGCCAGACGACCCAGGGGTAGAAGGTGACCGGCAGCAACACGAGGAAGAACCACCAGGGCCGGGCATGGGCGAAGGACTTGACCATGCGCCCCGCCGTCTGGCCCCAGAGAATCGCCTGCTCGTAGTCCGGACCGCCGGCCATCGCCGCCGGAATCGCCCAGGCGAGCCCGATCGCCGCGCCCAGCAGAACGCCCGCGATCAGGCCCGCGTACCAGCGAAACCAGGACAAGGGCCGACGCGCGCGCGCCCAGAACGGCGCCAGTAGCGGCGCCGGCAACGCCAGCAGCAGCGCGACCGGTCCCTTGGCGAGAATCGCCCCGCCGAGGGCCAGGCCGAACAACAGCCACCCCCGCTTGCCGCCCCGCCGCCAGGCATGGACGACGCCGATGGTGGCGACGAGCACGAAGGCGGCGAGCATCAGATCGAACATCACCAGGCTGCCGTAGAGCGCGAACAGGATCGAGCCGGCAACCATCAGCGCGGCGTAACCGGCGAGCGCGCGCCTCTCGGGCCAAAGCATCCGGGCGAGCGCGGCGGTCAACCAGATGACCGCGAGCGCGAACAGCGTCGGCACCACGCGGGCCACAGTCTCGCTCACGCCGAACACCGCCCAGGCGGCGTTGATCAACCAGAAAAGAAGCGGCGGCTTATGGCTGTAGGGAACGCCGTTGAGATGGGGAACCAGCCAATCGCCGCGCAGCCACATCTCCCAGGCGACGGTGAGATAGCGGGTCTCGTCGACCGGAAGCGGCGGGCGCAGCGCGATGCCAGTCGCGACCGCCGCCGCCCAAAGAAGCGTGGCGACGACGAGCGCCGTTCGCGTCGAGATCATCGCGCCGTCGCCTCGCCTTCGCCTTCCGCCTTGGCGCGCCGGCGCGCGCGGTAAATCAGAAAGAGGTTGCGACTGTAGATGAACAGCCCCGCCCCCTGGCCGAGAATAAACACCGGGTCCCGGCGCCAGATGGCATAGGCCAGCAGCGTCGCGCCGCCGGCGAGGCTCAAATACCAGAACGCGATCGGGATGATGCTATGGCCGACGCGCTCGCTGCAAATCCACTGCACCAGGAATCGCATCGAGAACAAAGCCTGCCCCAGAAAACCGACCGCTAGCCATAAGCTCATTCCGAGCTCCTCTCGTGGGTATCGTCGGCGATCTCGGCCAAGCGGCGGCGCCGCATGAGCCACATCACGCCGCAAAGATCGACGATCCCCACCCACAGCCGGTTCATGACCCCGTATTTGGAGCGTCCGGCCTGGCGGGGCCGGTGGTTGACCGGCACGACGGCGACGGCGAGACCCTCGCGTCGCATCAGCGCCGGCAGGAAACGATGCATGTGATCGAAGTAGGGCAGAACGAGAAAGGCATCGCGCGAAAAGGCCTTGAGCCCGCAGCCCGTATCGGCGATCCCGTCGTCGAGCAGCCGGCTGCGCACGCCGTTGGCGATCCGCGACGACAATCGTCGAAGGCCGCTGTCGCGGCGGCGCACCCGCTGACCCGTCACCATGCCGAGATTTGGCGCCCGGCCCTCGGCGCGCCAGGCGTCCAGCAGCGCCGGGATGTCGGCGGGGTCGTTCTGTCCGTCGCCGTCGAGGGTAACGACGATTGTTCCCCGGGCGGCGCGCGCGCCGGTGCGGATCGCGGCGCTTTGCCCGCAGCTCGCGACATGGCGAAGAACCCGGAGCTCGGGGTAGCGCGCGCGCGCCTCGGCGAGCCGCGCCGGCGTGTCGTCGCTCGAACCGTCGTCGACATAGACGATCTCGAAGGCCTCGCGCTCGGAGAGCGCCGCGTGGATCTCGCCGATCAACGGCAGCACGTTGTCTTGCTCGTCGCGCACCGGGACCACGACCGAGACCTCGACTGAGGCCGGCGGGCGCGGCATGGGCGTCGATGATGCGTCTCGGGACGCCGGATCGGCGGCGCCCGCGCTGGGCGCCCGGCCGGAACGGGACATCGGGGGTACCGGTTTCTGATGATGATCGTCGTTGCCGAAGGGTTTTGCCCCAAGGAACGACGTCGGGCAACGAAAAATCGGCGTCGCGGCGAACGCGCCTTCGCGCGCGGGCCCCGGATCTTCTCAGAAATCGCCGGTCAGCTCGACCCGCAGGCGGTCGCGGAAGGTGTCGATCGCGGCCAGATGCGCGATCAGCATGTCACGCTCGCGCCGCGACAACGCCCGCACCGGCACCTGGTTGCCGACCTTGCGCCCGGCGCGGAAATCCGCGATCTGCTGGCGCAGCAGAAAGTCGGTCATGAGGTGGAAGGCGCCCGAGAGATAGTCCTCCTCGTTGGCGTCGATCACCTCCAGCTCGCGCAGATGGGCGATCCGCTCGAGCGTCGGCGTCGCCGCCACCCCGTGGCGGAGCGCGAACAACCGCACGCCCTCGACCAGCGGCAGGGTGCCGGCGTATTTGAGGTCGATCCAGCGGCCCGCTCGGTCGGGCTCGGCGTGGGTGCGCAGCCGTCCGAACCAGCCGAGCGCGACCCGGTGATCGGATTGCAGGCCATACATCTCGCGCAGGAACCCCGCGTTGGCCGGTAGCGCCCCGACCACATGCTCGCGCAGGCTCCGGACTAGCGCCGCGTCGCCACAGGCGATCCGGAAGTCGAAGAAGATATCGGCGAGCCTGAGCGCCACGTCGCTGCGACGGCGAATCCAGATGTCGATCTGGTCGCGCCATTGGCTCAGCGTCTTGCGCCAGACCGGATTGGTCGCCATGACATGGCCGCGGCAGAACGGAATGCCGAGGCTGTCGAGCGCGCGGGTCATGCGCTCGGCGAGCTCGACGAAAAAGGCGTCGATCCGCCCGTGCTCCGCGTCCGGGTAATCGGCGAGCACGAACCCGTTGTCCTGATCGGGAAACAGGAAGCTCTCGCCCCGCCCACCCGAGCCGAGCACGATCACGGCGAAATCGACCGGCGGCGCACCCCAGCCGGCCTCCGCCATCTCGCGGAGCGCGAGCATGACGACCCGGCGGTAGATGTCGATGTTGATGTCGCTGAGCAGCGTCTGGATCTCGGCCGCCGGCACGTTGTCGCCGAACAACGCCTCGGCGACCTCGACCTGGGCCGCCTTGACCTCCTTGAGGCCGGCGAGGGTTTCCTCGTGGGTCAGCCGGTCGATCAACCCGACCAGCCGGGTCGAGGTCGCGACCAGGGCCTCGTGCAGCGCGATCAGGCCGATCGCGCGGCCGTCGTCGTCGACCACCGGCATGTGGCGCAAACGCGCGCGGCGCATGTGGGCGATCGCATGATAAAGATAGTCGCGCCCGGCGATGGTCTTGACCGGCGCGCTCATCACCTCCTCGACCGGGGTCGCGGGGTCGATTCGGAAAGCGATCCGGCGGGTGACGTCCTGCTCGGTGACGATCCCCTGGATGGTCCCCGCCTCGTCGGCGACGATGGCGCTTTCGGTGGCGGCCGAGGCCATGCGCGCGATCGCCTCGCCGCAAGGCGTGCCGGGCGGCACCAGAAGCGGCTTCGGCCGCATGTGGTCGCGAGCTAGCTGGCGGAAGGCTGCGGTGCGGGACACGATGCCCCCGAGGCTGCTTCGGGCGACCGCATACTCGCCGCAAGGCGCGGCGGTTGCAACCGCCGGCGCGCGCGGCAGTAGCCAGACGGCGTCGGCGGAGGTAAAATTGACGAATTGGTCCGCGCGACGGACCTCATGGGGGGCGATAACGGGGTAGGATGACCAACCGGGTGACCCTCTCCGGCAAGGACTGGGACGAGCTCCTTGCCCGGCATCGCCATAATGTGGAGACGCTCAGAACGGCCAACGAGGTCGCGTTGGGGGATACGCGCGCGGGCGTCGAGCGGGTGCTGAACGAGGTCTCGCGCCTGATCGACGGCTGCGCCCAGCTCCAGCGCAAGTCGAACGAGTTCGAGGAGGCGATGGCCGCGCTGGCCCGCGCCGGCGACCAGCTCAAGGCCGAGGCCGACGCCCTGCCCGAGGGGTTCCTCGCCGCGATCGCGCCGGCGCTTCTGTCGCCGTTCACCTCGGTCTGCTCGTTCTCCGAGATCCTCGCCGACTACCCGACCCTGCCGCTCGACCAGCGCAACAGCTTCCTCGACATCGCGATCCGCGAAAGCCGCCGGCTGGCAAGCGTGATCGACCGGGTGGTCGATCTCGCGCGCCTGCGCGCCGGACGCGCCGACTGGCGGATCGCCGCGGTCGAGATCGGCGCCGCGGTCGACGAGGCCGTGGCCGCGACCGAGCCCCTGTTCCGCGACAAGGTCGTGCGGCTCGACGTCGCGCTGCCCGCGCGCATGCCGCCGGTGCGCGCCGACGCCGCGCGCCTCGCCCAGGTGGTGGAGAACCTGCTCGCCAACGCGGCCAAGTTCTCGCTGGCCGGACGCGGACGGGTCGCGCTGGCGGCGGCGGCGGACGATCGCTGGGTCGAGGTCAGCGTCGCCGACGACGGCCCGGGCGTCGCGCCCGAACGCCAGGGCATCATCTTCGCCCAGTTCCTCGAACGCGAGGACACGCTCCAGGACGAGCCGCGCGGCAGTGGCCTGGGCCTCGCCGTGAGCAAGCAGGTCATCGAGCACATGGGCGGGCGCATCTGGGTCGAGAGCGCCCCCGGCGAGGGCGCGCGGTTCGCCTTCACCGTGCCCCGCGCCGGCGACGCGGAGACGCCCGCGCCCCTCTGACGCGAGGCCGGTCCGGCGGCGGGACGGGCGCCTTTCCGCCAGGAATTCCACCCTGGCCCATGGCCCCGCAAGCCCGGGAAAATCGCTGACCAGCCGCTCTTGCGGTTGCGAAAAGACATGATATTGCGACGCAAAAAATCTCGCACCGGCACGTGATATTGCGGTGCGGTATAAATCATTTGCGCCGCAATATTTCATATCCGGAACTGGATGTTACCGAGTCTCAATCGAAATACTGCGATTCATTTGGAGGATTTCGCGCCGCACAACATTTCGATTGGCAGTTGGTTGATGAAGTGTTAATCTTTTGGCCTCGAGTGGGATTGCACGGGCTCCCGGCCTGGAGAAACGAAAGCAAGGGGGCGCCAAGGGAGCCGGCGTGGACCCGAGCGAGGCGGCCGCGCCCGCGGGACGACATCTCGACGACGACGTTGTCCGGACTTACCGAGCGAGCGGCTTCGCATGGCGCTCCGACATGAGCACGGGAGGCAGAATTGGACCCCAAGGTTATTTGGCTCTTCGTCTTTGTCATCCTCTACTGGGGATATTGCATCTTCTGGGGAATCAAAGGCGCGCTTTCAGCCCGCACGGCCAGCGACTACTTCATCGCCGGCCGGAGCATCTCGATCTGGGTGTTCGTGCTCGCGGCGACGGCGACGTCGTTCTCGGGCTGGACTTTCATGGGGCACCCGGGACTTCTCTATCGCGACGGTTTCCAATACGCCTACGCATCCTTCTACGCGATCACGATCCCCTTCACGGGCGTGATCTTCCTCAAGCGCCAGTGGATGCTCGGCAAGCGCTACGGCTTCGTCACGCCGGGCGAAATGCTGTCGACCTACTTCCAGGGCGACGGCATCCGCCTGCTGACGGTGCTGGTCGCGTTGGTGTTCTCGATCCCGTATCTGGGATTGCAGCTTCGCGCCTCGGGCTTCCTGTTCAACGTGTTGACCGACGGCATGCTCGACGTCAACGTCGGCATGTGGCTGCTCTCGGCGGTGGTGTTCATCTACGTCGCCTCGGGGGGCTTGCGCGCGGTGGCCTACGTGGACACGCTGCAAGCGATCCTGCTGGCGCTCGGCATCGTCGTCATCGGCATCATCGCGGTGAGCTACGTCGGCGGCTGGGATCGTCTCAACGAGGGGATCGCGGCGCTGGCCTCGATCGACGCCAAGCGCACGCCGGACGGCTATAGCCACTACATCGCCATTCCCGGCGTGATCCAGTTCGTCAGCGCGGGGCCCAAGGCCACGGGCGGCGCCTGGACCGGCATCATGATCCTGACCTACATGTTCGCCCTGATGGGCATCCAGTCGGCTCCGGCCTTCACCATGTGGTCGTTCTCGAACAAGAGCCCCGAGCCCTTCGCGCCCCAGCAAGTCTGGGCCTCGTCGTTCGGCATCGGTTTGATCCTGTTCGTGTTCACCGCCATGCAGGGTCTCGGCAGCCATATGCTGGGCGCGGATCTCGCGTTCCTCGCCAAGTTCCCCGATCTCGCCAATCCGGTGATGCTCACGGGGCTTGCGCGGGACGCTAACCCGAACATGTCGACGGCGGAGATCCAGCAAATCGTCAAGGAGGGGCTCGCGAGCCTCCAGGCTGGAACCGGTCCGGGCGGCTTGGTCGATCTCATGAAGTCGGCGGGCAAGCAGGGCATGTTGGTGCCACAGTTGATCCGCCTCATGGGCGACACCGCGCCCTGGCTCGTCGGCCTGCTGTCGGTCTGCGCGCTGGCCGCGATGCAGTCGACCGGCGCGGCGTACATGTCGACCGCCGGCGGCATGCTGATGCGCGACCTGCTGAAGCACTTCGTGATGCCCAACGCGAGTCACCAGGCCCAGAAGATGTGGGGTCGGGTCGGCGTTCTGATCATCGTGCTCGCCGCGCTGGTCGTCGCGACCACCTCGAAGGACGCGCTGGTGTTGCTGGGCGGCCTCGCCGTCGCCTACGGCTTCCAGATGTGGCCCTCGCTGATCGCCGTCTGCTACTGGCCGTTCATCACCCGCCAGGGGGCGACGGTGGGCCTGCTTCTCGGCCTGATCGCCGTGACCCTGACCGAAACCATCGGTCAGCAGCTCGGCATCACCGCCTGGGGCCGCTGGCCGCTGACGATCCACTCGGCCGGCTGGGGCATCATCTTCAACCTTGGCGCCGCGATCCTGGTGTCGATGGTCACTCAGGACAAGGCGGCTCTCGAGCACCGCATGAAGTTCCACAACTTCCTGAACGAGCACGCGGGCCTGTCCCCGGAGAGGCGCAAGCTGGTGCCGACGGCCTGGATCATCACGCTGGTCTGGTTCTTCTTCGGAATCGGCCCGGGCGCGGTGATCGGCAACACGATCTTCGGCAGCCCGAACGACGCCACGACCTGGGTCTTCGGCATGCCGTCGATCTGGGCCTGGCAGATCCTGTGGTGGGCCTTGGGCGTCTTCATGATGTGGTTCCTGGCCTACAAGATGGGCATGTCGCGCGTGCCCGAACGCGAGGTTGTCGCCCTTGTCGAGGACATCGGCGATCTCGGCGAAGGCAAGGTGCGTCTCGACGTCGACGCGCCCGGTTCCTGAGCCAAGCCGCGCAACCAGCCATCGCATGCGACCAGTGCATGCATCGGGGGCCGCCCTGGCGGGCGGCCCCCTCTTTTTTTGTGTCGCCGTCCCGCGATATACTCCGAACATGACGCGACCGAGGCGCGGGCGCCCGGGCTTTTCCTCGCGAGCGAGCGAGGGACGGAGAGAACGGGAGCCCGGCTTGCGCGACACCATGACGACTTCCGGATCATGATGTACTTCATCCTCACGACGGTGCTACTCGCTGCGCTTCTCTTCATCCCGGCCTCGCGCCTCGTTTTCGTGCTCAGCGTGCGGCGGGTGGAGCGCCGGACCAAGACCAAGCTCGGCCCCGAGGAGATCGCCGGCCAGCGCCGCCGGGCGCGCTTCGTCGCGCTTCTGCTCGTTATCCCCTTCGCCCTCCTTTTCAACTACAACCTGATGTTCGCCATTATGAAGACCCTGACCGGCGGCCCTGGCTGATGGACGATCGCGTCTACAAGATTCTGCGTAACTTCGCGATCCTTTTCGGCGTCATCTGGCTGGGGTGGGAGGCTTACGACGGCCTGCTCAACACGGCCCCGGGCGATACCGAGTTTCTCGCCGCCGACCGCTTCTTCGAGGACGGCGACTACGAGCGCGCGCGCGAGAACTACGAAGCCGCGCTCAAGAAGGCGCCCGAGAAGGTCTTCGCGCTGCGCGGCATCGCCCGGAGCCTCATGCAGCTCGGCCGCAACGAGGACGCGCTCGCGGTCTTCAACGAGGCGATCTCGCGCGAGCCGGACTTCGCCGCGACCTACGCCAACCGGGGAATCCTCTATGACCGCATGGGCCAGTACCGCAAGGCGATGGCCGATTACGAAACCGCGCTGCGCCTCGATCCCAAGATCGCCGACGGTCCGAGCTGGATCACGCGCTTCCTGCGCAACCAGCCGGAAAAGCCGCCGACGATCGCCGACCGGCTGGCCTATCTGCGCGCCCAGTTCGCGCTTCCCGAGTCCCAGCGCCAGCTCAGCGCGCCCGAAATCGACGCCGAGCAACGCCCCTACAAAATGTAGTAGCGCGCAACGCCCGTCCAGCGCCCCAGCGTCCGACGGGGCGGGCGCGGCGGTGTCAGAACAAGCCCAGGATATCGACGAACAACACGCGCAGCATGAAGATCAGCCCGATGCAGCCGAACAGGATATGGACCCATTCGGTGTTGCCTTCCTTGTCGCGGTAGGTCAGGCCGTGATAGGCGATCAGCCCGGTCACGCCGACGAAGATGAAATCGATCAGGCTCCCCCCCATCGCGCCTCGTGCTCCTTGGCCGTTCGGTTCTCGCCCTAATAGCAGGGCGGAAACAGGCAATACTTGTCCGCGGCGAGTTGGGCAAGCAGCAAAAGCACGATCATGGCGGTCGCCAGCGTCAGGGCGAAAAGCCGACCACGCTTGATGTCGTCGGCGCTCGCGTAGCGCCGGGGGATGCCGAAGTTGGCGGGATCGAGCCGCCCCTTGCTCTGGTGCTCGCGCGCGCGGGCGATGAAATGGCGCACCCAGGGCGGCACCACGTCGTTGAACATGTAGGGCGTGAAATAACCCTCGATCGTCGCCTCGTCGCCGGCCTGGCCGAACCACAGCCGATAGGCGATCTCGAACAGGCGAAACTCGCTGATGCCGAGGACCGCCGAGATATCGAGCACCCCCTGCACGTCGTCGGGGATGTTCTCGTCGAAATGCCGCTTGCGCGTTCGCATGACCCATCGGCGCGATCCGCCGCGGCCGCGCCGCCCTCGTTTCCCCGCTTTCGACTATAGCGCGCGCGCCCCCCCGGGAGAAAGCCCGGAACCCCGGCCTCAAGCGAAGTTGACGCGCCGAGAGCGGCGCGTGGTGCGCGCCCGCCACATCGACGAGCGTTCTGGATTTGCGCGCAAGAAACGGGGTGTGAGCCGTTCTCAGACCCTCTACCATCGGCCCCCGAGCGACGAGCGAGGATCGTGGAATGCCCAACGCGCGTAAAATCAACAGGACCATGGGGTGCGCCGACTGGGCGATGCTCATCGCGCTTTCCCTGCTTTGGGGATGCTCGTTCCTGTTCGTCGAGGTCGCCCTCGACGCATTGGAACCCTTCACGATCGTGGCCCTGCGCGTCGGGCTCGCGGCGATCGCGCTGAACATCGCCGTGATCGCGACGGGACATCGCATGCAGATCGACGGGCGCGTCTGGGGTGCCTTCCTTGGGATGGGCTTTCTCAACAACCTCGTTCCGTTCAGCCTGATCGTCTGGGGGCAAACCCAGATCACCAGCGGCCTCGCCTCGATCCTCAACGCAACCACGCCGCTGTTCACGGTCGTGGTCGCCCATTTCCTGACCCGCGACGAAAAGATGACCGGCGGCGGGCTAGCCGGCGTCATTATCGGCTTCGTCGGCGTCGTCGTGATGATCGGACCGGAGGCCATGGGCGAGATCGGGCTCGCCGTCCTCGCGCAGTTGGCCATCCTCTCGGCGGCGTTGTTCTATGCCTTCGCGAGCGTCTTCGGACGGCGCTTCGGGCGAATGGGCGTCGCGCCGCTGGTCGCCGCGACCGGCCAGGTCACCGCCTCGAGCGCGATGATCGCGCCGGTCGCGGTGATCGTCGAGCAGCCCTGGATGCTGCCCGCCATGCCCGGGAGCGAGGTCTGGGGCGCGGTGATCGCGCTCGCCCTTCTGTCCACGGCCTGCGCCTATGTTCTCTACTTCCGCCTGCTCGCCAGCGCCGGCGCGACGAACCTGCTGCTCGTCACCTTCCTAATCCCGGTCAGCGCTATTATGCTTGGGACGGGCATTCTCGGCGAGCGGCTCGATTCCCGGCATTTCGCGGGCATGGCGTTGATCGGCCTCGGGCTCGCCGCGATCGACGGACGGGCGTGGCGCGCCTTTACAGGGTCGGGGAAACCGGAACTACTGAAACCGGATTGGCGGCGTTAAAACGGGTAGGTCGATTACAGTCGGCAGGCAGGGAAGTCCGGGGGCACGGCATAGACGGCCGGCCTGCAAGACGCAGAAAGCGCGGCCCCTTGGCTATTACAAGGATTCTACGAAACATGTTCGATTATACGTTAATTCACTGGCTTACCTTTTTTGCAGCGGCCACCCTGCTCAACCTGTCTCCGGGGCCCGATATCGCTTTTATTCTCGGCCAAACGACGAAAGGCGGTTCGAAAGCCGGTTTTGCGGCAATGTTTGGAATCTGGGCCGGGGCCGGTACGCATGTTTTGTTGGCCGCCCTCGGCCTTTCGGCGATTCTCGCCACGTCGGCCACGGCTTTCTCGGCCGTGAAATGGGTCGGAGCGGGGTACTTGATCTGGCTTGGAATCAACGCGCTTAGATCGAAGGGCGGTCATTTGATCGCGGATACGGATTCCAGGAAAATCCCGAATTGGAAAATATTCAGGCAAGGAATCCTCGTATCCCTGCTCAACCCGAAGGTCGCGATCTTTTTCCTTTCGTTCCTCCCCCAATTCGTCGTCGAGGGCGCGGGCCCCGCTTGGGCCCAGCTCTTCCTGCACGGCAGCCTGATTATCGTCGTTGCCGCATTTATCGAGCCGCCGCTGGTCATGGTCGGGGCGAAACTGGCCGCGGCCCTGCGCAACAACAAAAAACTCGGGATCTGGCTGGATAGAGGCTTGGGCACCCTGTTCGTGAGCCTGGGTCTGCGACTGGCCCTGAGCGAGAAATAGCGGCCTGATTCTCTCTCGCCGGCGCGCCCCCTTCGGGTCGCTGCGGGCTTGCGGCGGCCGATGCGGCGATGACCCCGGACGGTATGTGGAATGGTGGGCCCGGCAGGATTCGAACCTGCGACAACGCCGTTATGAGCGGCGCGTTCTAACCGCTGAACTACGGGCCCGCCGCACCGTAGCGCACCAGCCTTGGGCGTCAAGCCCGCCGGGCGGACGGAAAGATGGCCCCGGAACGATGCGGAGCGGGGTTTTCTCCCCGCCCCGGCGCGGTCCTCGCGGAACCGGTTTCGCCCGATCCCGCGCGCGATCAGAAGTCGAGAAAGCTGCGCAGCTTGCGCGAGCGACTCGGGTGCTTGAGCTTGCGCAGCGCCTTGGCCTCGATCTGGCGGATGCGCTCGCGGGTGACCGAGAACTGCTGGCCGACCTCCTCGAGGGTATGGTCGGTGTTCATGCCGATGCCGAAGCGCATGCGCAGCACGCGCTCCTCGCGCGGCGTCAGGCTCGCCAGCACCCGCGTCGTGGTCTCGCGCAGGTTCGACTGGATCGCCGCATCGAGCGGCAGCACCGCGTTCTTGTCCTCGATGAAGTCGCCGAGGTGGCTATCCTCCTCGTCGCCGATCGGGGTCTCGAGGCTGATCGGCTCCTTGGCGATCTTGAGCACCTTGCGCACCTTCTCGAGCGGCATGCCGAGGCGCACGGCGAGCTCCTCGGGGGTCGGCTCGCGGCCGATCTCGTGCAGCATCTGGCGCGAGGTGCGGACCAGCTTGTTGATCGTCTCGATCATGTGCACCGGAATGCGGATGGTGCGCGCCTGATCGGCGATCGAGCGGGTGATCGCCTG
>Ga0114931_10001773_pt1 | contig 27403 bp, 26 predicted proteins | sample 2SBtaG_FD_89579 | JGI IMG/M metagenome (GOLD analysis project Ga0114931, IMG submission 89579) | Deep subsurface microbial communities from Kolumbo volcano to uncover new lineages of life (NeLLi) - 2SBTROV14_V59a metaG | ecosystem: Environmental > Aquatic > Marine > Volcanic | place: Kolumbo... | reverse complement strand
ACTGGTTTCTAAAAGAATGTGAGTGGCGCTTCAATGGAGGCAATCACCAACAGCTCCTAAAGCAGCTAAAATACTGGTATAAACTCTCTAAACATTAGCCCTTAGCTACTTCAGCCCCTTAAAATATCACCTTTAAGAAGCTCATTAGGATCATCCACGACGAACACTACCGTATCATTCCCCTCGCCTCCGTCTGCGTAGTTGAGCTTTCCTATATCCTCGATCATGTTGATTACAAGCGTATCGTCTCCAGGCCCAAGGTTAATAAAGTCGTCGCCCGAGCCGAGCATGACGGTATCGTTTCCCCGGCCCCCGATAATATAGTCGTCTCCGGGCCCGTCTTTTATCTTATCGTTACCCGCGCCTCCGGAGACCAGGTCGCTTCCGTCCCCGGATATGATCGTATCGTCCCCTTTTCCGGCGCTTATGTTGTCGTTTCCATTGCCCGTATTAAATGTGTCGTTGCCGTCCGTGCCGGTTATCACTTTATCTTCCGTGGATTGGGTTTTCTTACTGTAAGACCGTGCGCCCGCAAGCGTAAAAGTAAGTACGGATATAACGGCTATGAAGAAAACTGTCTTATGTCTCAAAGATGGGCCCCTTTAAATAATCGTGTTAATAAGTATAACCGATGGAGCCTGTGGAATAGAAAAGCTTGATGATTAGCCATACACGGCGCTTTCCGGCGCCGTGTATGGCCGGGTCAAAAAATTTTATTTATTGTTCAGCTAAAGGGATAAAATCAAACTTCTCATCCGAATAGAAATAGAATATGCAGGGAGTGTCAGACACGCAGCTCGTTACGTGCGCGACACCCGCAGGCACATACCAGTACGACCCTGGAGTCAGCTTGGGCGGGTTTTTCTCGCCGTTAAAGGGGTTTGTCATGACCCCTGAAATAACCACTCCACGATAAGCGCCGGTATGCGTATGCGGGGGTGATGATGAGTTAGGCTTAAATTTGCCGAATGTCCCGTGAGCCCCCGTGCTCTTATCGCCGTTTACCGTAGACATGCTTACAAAGGGCGCCATTTCAACCCATTCGAGCTGCTCAAACGGCACCGCGGCAGGCTTATCATCCGCCGCAAGAGTTACGTTAGTGTAAAACGACAATACGAACATTGCTGCCAACAGGGCCGCAACGAACATCTTATTCCCGCTAAACTTTGTTACTACATGCATATTGCACCTCCAGATAATTTTGATATGTGTATAAATGTATGTATAGTAACAATACAAACAATGCTTATTTGTATCTATTTATTATCCGATCGTCCACCAAGGCGCTGGGAATAAGATTATGGACATACTGAGCGATATTTTAAGGACAATCAATCTGAAAAGCGCTGTATACGCCAGGCTGAATTTCTCGGCCCCCTGGGGTATGGACGTTGATTCAGGGGTGTTTGCCCAATTTCACATGGTCGTAAGCGGGAGCTGCCTTTTGAACCTGAAGGATTCAAAAGGGCACGTAAGGCTTTCAGAAGGTGACATCGTTGTTTTCCCCCGGGGCGATTCTCATGCCCTGCTCGACAGCCCCGGCGCTAAGCTCGTATCAGGGAAGGAGGTCCTGGAAGCGGTCTATAATAAGCGCCCGTTTTTCCAGGGGGGCAGTTGTGACGCTTCACTGGTATGCGGGCACTTTGAATTCGACCGGAGCGTAAACCATCCTCTGGTCGGTGCACTGCCCTCTGTGGTTCATATTCCAGACGCAGAGCGAAGCCGGGTAAGCTGGCTTGAGAGCACAACGAATGTGATAATGCAGGAGACCGACTCCGGCATCCCGGGCTCTGACGTTGTGGTAAACCGCTTGGCCGAGGTTCTGTTTATCCAGATAATAAGGGCTTATATGCGAAGAAATAATTTTTCAAACGGTTTCCTGGCAGCTCTTAAAGACCGTGATATTAATAAGGCGCTCGGGCTTATACATAGTGCGCCGTGCGACCCCTGGACTGTGGAGAAGCTTGGGCGCGAAGTCGGTATGTCCCGCTCAGCGTTCTCCTCCCGTTTTAAGGAGCTTGTGGGTTTGGCTCCTATGGAATACACTACCAACTGGCGTATGCAGAAAGCCTATGAGATGCTCAAAGACACGGATCTGTCCCTGGGCGCGATTGCCCGGCAGATCGGGTACGTATCCGAGCCTGCTTTCAACAGGGCGTTTAAACGTCAGTTCAACAAAAATCCCGGCGCGCTGAGAAGAAGTTTCTGAGCTGTGGAAAAATAATAAAGCGCCCATACAGAACAGCCTGCCTGATCAGATAATTCTAATCCTAAAACGCTAGTCTTGTAATTAAAGGGCGCAGGTCGTAAAATGTGAGATTGAGAAAAGTGGGTGGAGGGAACGGTCAATTTACTGTTCCCTCCTAAGTATATTTGTCTGAATTTACTTTCTTATAATCTGAATCCTGGCTACAGGACTCCTCCAATCCGCAAGCCCGGGGTCTCTATGACTGCGCGGCAACGCGCCTTCTTAGTGCAACGAATCCAAAAACGCCTAAAACGCCGGCCATGGCAATGAGTCCCACTCAGAAAGTGTAGGGACGGCGGCGGCAAAAGCGAAGTCCCAATTTACACACTCATCAATCTGTTCTTGTGACAGTCCGCTGAGCAGGTCTCCGGGTATCGTATCCAGAGAGTTGAATAGTGGCGCAGCAGCGAGCGCGCCCGCGATTGTATTATTCGTCCCGGTAATATCTCCAAGACACGCAAAGAACATGAGACAGCGTGTACTCTGCCCGGGAACATTCAAATCAAATTCGGCGCCTACACCCTCATCACCTGAATCATCGCACACAGACTCTGTTACAAATGCAGGGGGTAATCCTCCGGGGCCATAAAATACAGTCGTGTTGACAGGGTCAGTTGACGGGATGCCCTCAGAGGTTACAATCCACCGGTCAGCCGTCGTAAATATTGCACCGCCCGAGGATGTACCGTTAACCTCTGTATCATCATCGGAGCCAAAGTTAGTCGCAATCCGCACCGTGTCGCTAATTGGAGACCCTGTAGGGTTGTCAAAAAACAAAACGAGGCGGTTACACTGGGTTTCCTCAGAGAAAAAGAGCTGATAGGTGACGTCGAGTCCTGATATATTTTGAGGTACTGCAGTATAGGTGCTTCCAGTAAGGTCGCCCACTCCGCCCGTTCCTACAAACGTAGTACCAACGGTCGTTAACCATGCTGTATCATAGGCGTCACTGGCGTCTTCGCCGCCATCGGCGGACATAGCGTCGTTAATGCCAAGTCCTGCGCCGTTTGTATCGGGATCACATTCTCCGGAAAAAGGCGAGTTTGTTAAAGGATCACCAAAAACATTATTAATCCCTTGCCACTCAAGGCTACCTATGCCAGGGGAAAAATCAAAAGGCAGGGGCTGTGGCGCGGCCAAGGCGTTATGAGCTCCAAATATTACAAATACTGTAAGCGCAAATGAGAGCACCAAGCTAAATGATGCCGAATTATTTGATAGTTTCATATCCTCCCTCCTTCATAGATTTAGAAACAAACTTAATCTTAGTAAATTAGTATTTATTTGTCAATTATAGATTCAGGGCCGCTTTTTGTGCGCTGATTATTCCGGCGCTTGCTCGGTTTTTGATGGACAGGGGTAAACCTAGGGGCTCCGCGAATAGGGCCTCAGCTCTTAAGGCTCTTATACAGCTCGTCGTGTATACACTCTTCGAGGCTCGAGCTCTCGGGTATATAGACGCCGAAGGGGTCGTCGTCAAAGTATCTCACGAACACGTTCTTAAAACTTATGATCCGTATATCCGTTTTATTGATGTCCCTCGGGTCACTGTGACCGAGCACGCGGGTTAGGTGCATCATGTCCTCGTGGAAGCCTTTCAGATAATGGTGCACGCGGGTTGATTTCTCCGGGAGATCGATTCCGTGGATCCTCCATTTGCTGTTGGTGGTGATCCCGGTCGGGCATTGGTTGGTATGGCACTTGAGCGACTGTATGCAGCCGAGCGCGAGCATTACCCCCCTTGCCGTCTCGATGATATCCGCCCCTACGGCGAAGGCGAGCGCGGCGTGCGCCGGGGTGAACATCTTGCCTGAGCTCGAGATTGTAATTTTGTCCCTTAGCCCGGCCTCCTTGAGCTTCTTATCGAGGTAGAAAGTGGTTTCAAATGAGGTCCCGTACCCCACATAGTTCATAAAAATGTTCTCCCCGGCCCCAGTGCCTCCGTCAGCGCCGTCCACCTGAATCGCGTCAGGCCCCCCGCCGGTCTCCTCCATGGCATCAATCAGCATATCGACTTCTTCGAGTCTCCCTACGCAAAATTTTATTCCCACGGGAAGCCCGGTCAGCTTCCTTACTCTCTCTATCAATTCCAGAAGCTTCAGTATAGAATCTTTTGGCGTAGAGGCTAGGCACTCTGCGTGCTGGGGCGGGCTCACAATCGTTTTCCACGGCTCTACTTTCCTCACGGAGGCAATTTCAGGCGTAACCTTTACGCCTGGCAATACGCCTCCCAGAGAGGGCTTCCCCCCTTGGGATATTTTGATCTGTATCATCCTGATGTTTTCGTTCTTAACTACGAGTTCTTTTAGTAAATCGTCGTCCAGAAGCCGGGCGGGGGTGCCGTCGTTCAGCGCTCCGTCCTTTCCCACGCCAAATTTTCCGGTGCCGATCTGAAAAACAATGTCGTTTCCCGCAACCCCGTGGGGGCCGTAGCCGCCTTCACCGGTATTCACGTAGCAGACGTCTTTTGCCCCTATACTGATACACTCGGCCGCCTTCCAGTTGATCGAGCCGTAGCTCATGGCTGAGACGTTTACGCTGTTTTTTACGGCGAAGGGGATAATACCGGGCCTGCCTTCACCAATGACGAGACCGTAGGATTCTTTTTCCGGCTCACCCGGAAAATTCCTGTGAAGTATGTGAGACTGCGCCGTGTTCTCAATATCAAACTCGTCAAGCTCCGTCCCGAAACCCGCGTATGGCCTCAGGTCCTTGGCCTTTTGATAGATATAATCCCTCACTATCCTCGGTATAGGTCTGCCGTTGGTGTTGGATTCGTTAAAGTACTGAAGGTACTTGTCCCTGAAAGTGTCTTCGAATAAGTAGCGGATTCTGCCGAAGGGGCCGTAGATTCTTATAAGAGTCCTGTCTTCCTGTACGAACAGCTCCCTTACAGTAAACATAAGAACCGAGACCGCGATGAATGCCAGGGGATAGAGCCAACTCTTAAAAATAAATACAGCCGGAAAAGCGGATATAAAGAAAGCTACAGAAATAAAATCGAGAGCTTTTTCCAAAGGCGGGTTATAGGTGTAGGGTACGAGACATAGGTTCTTACCCAGACGATTGAGCTTGTTGATTAGCTTTTTACTCTCACGGGATGCATTATAGGGCATGGGCTATAGTCTAATGAAAAGTTAAGCTTTTTAAAATACACGTTAGGTGTTATTTCTTAAAGCGCATAACCACCTGACCAATTATGAGCGGGATAAGGCTCATAGATATAATTAAGAGCCATCCCCCAAATCCGGGGTTTGATACTTTTAGCGCCGAAGCTACGGGTCCTATGTAGACTGCCAGTAAAATTATTATCATACAAAGTAAAAGAGCGCCCCATACATAGGGGTTCCTAGTAACTTCGTTTTTTATGAGCCCCGACCCCGGGTCTCGCATATTGAATACGTGGAAGAGCTGCACGAAAGCAAGAGTGAGGAACGATACCGATACGGCTCTCTCCATCCCGTACCCCAGGTACTGGGTGCTTATGATAAGCGCTCCCAAAACAGACACGCTCATCAACGCGCCGTAACCGACTATGCCGAGCCAGTTGCGTCTTGTCAGTATGGGCTCGCCGGGGTCTCTGGGAGGAGATCTCATGACGTTCCTGTTGCCTTCTCCGACACCTAGCGCGAGGGCTGGAAACACATCCGTAACCAGGTTCAGAAAAAGGATTTGGAGCGGTAGTACGGGGAGCGGCATTTCTGTAAACGAGGCGACTGACACTACGAGTATTTCGCTTACGTTGCAGGAGATAAGATAGTATATAAACTTTCTGATATTCCCGAATATGATCCGTCCCTGTTCTATTGCGAACACGATAGTGGAAAACGAGTCGTCCTTAAGCACCATGTCTGAAGCCTCTTTTGCTACCTGTGTGCCTCTGGTTCCCATGGCAATTCCTATGTCGGCCTGTTTGAGTGCGGGCGCGTCGTTTATGCCGTCGCCTGTCATGGCGACCACGAGTCCACGGCTCTGATAAATGGAAACGATATCGAGTTTTTGCTCTGGGCTTACACGGGCTAGTACGGGGGCGCTCAGAACTCTCTCACGCTCCGGGTCGGAGAGCTCACGGAGGTTCCTAAGCTCGCTTCCGCGTAAAACGCTTGAGCTCCCGCGGTCTGTAAGTCCGAGAGCTTTAGCGATGTTAAGTGCGGTGGAGGGTTGGTCTCCTGTGACCATGACTACCCTGATTCCGGCGCAGAGACATCTTCTTATAGCATCCCTTACACCCTGCCGCGGCGGGTCGAGCAGACAGACAAGACCGAGAAAGGTAAGGTTCTCATATACCGGCTCGGAATCCGAATCTACGTATTTATGGGCCAGGGCTATTATCCTGTAACCCTTCTCCCCAAGCTCGTCGCTGCGCTTAAGCCAGTCTTTTCTAATCTCTTCAGTCATAGGGGTTTCGCCTTCATCCTTAAGCACCGAGCCCGAGACCCTTAACACCGAATCCGGCGCCCCCTTTGCAGCTACGAGATATAAGCCGTTAAGGTTATGGAAAGTGGCCATCATATTTACGTTTGTATCGAAAGCCTCAAGTCTCGTTTCAGGGTAGTGGCTTAACAGTTCCGGCCTGCTCACTCCGGCCTTAGCGCCTGCTGAAAGAAGGGCTATCTCGAGCGGGTCACCGATGTTTTGTTGAGAGTTTTCATCCGTGCCTTGAATGGACGCGGTATTGCAGAGGACTCCCGCTTCTATGATAGGCCTTAGTATTTTATTGCGGATCGGATCGATCGTTTCTCCGTTAATTTTGAACTCGCCGTCAGCAATACTGCGCCCCTGAGTGATTTTCGTCAGCCCCGCCTCTGTATCGATCAGCTCGACACTCATTTTATTCTCTGTCAGAGTGCCGGTCTTGTCCGTGCAGATAACGGCCGTAGAGCCCAGTGTTTCGACAGCGCTCAGCTTGTTTATGAGGGCGTTCCTCTTCGCCATCCTCATCATGCCCCTAGCAAGAGCTATAGTAGCGACCACAGGCAGACCTTCGGGTATAGCAGCTACGGCAAGCGCGATCCCGGTTTCGATCATAAGGAGCAAATCCTTTCCCCTGAGCGCTCCCGAAACGATTACGAAGACCGCAATAACTATTGTAGCCACTATGAGCTTATGCCCGAGCGAGTCGAGACGCTTCTCCAAAGGGGTGCTCTCCTTACGGGCGGTTTCCACGAGCAGGCTTATACGGCCAATCTCTGTGCTTATGCCTGTCGCGGTTACTACCCCCTCGCCCGAGCCCCGGGTCAGGGGAGTGCCCATAAACACCATGTTGGAGCGCTCGGCAAGGGTCGTATCCTCAGGCAGTACGTTTGAATGTTTCCCTACAGGTACGGATTCTCCGGTAAGGGAGGACTCGTCGGATTCTATCCTCGAGGCTTTTATGAGCCTCATGTCGGCAGGCACAATATCCCCCGCTTCCAGGATAACGATATCTCCCGGCACAAGATCCTGCGACGGCAGCTCTAGAGTGCGCCCTCCACGCCTTACTCTCGCGCTCAAACGCACAAGCTCGTGGAGAGCCTCCATTGACCTCGTGGCTTTGATTTCAGTGAAAAAACCGATTGTGGAATTTATAAAAAGCACGATAATGATAGCGATTGCCTCGGGTGTGTCTCTGAAAGCGAAAGAGAGCGCAGCGGCTACGACTAGGAGCAGTACAATTAGGCTCTTGAACTGGTTAGCTAATATTATCCAGGGGCTTTCTGGCTTGGATTTTCTCAGCAGATTCTTCCCGAAGCGGAGCGAGCGCTCCCGTACATCTTCTTCCGTGAGACCCCTTTCAGGAGATACGCCGAGCGTATTCAAGACCTCTTCACCGGAGCATTCGTAAGGTTTAAGCTCTTTCATGATTGAGCGTGAGAGACGTTTAGGGTTAATCTCTTATGCGTAAAATTCTACATGTCAGGCAAGACCACTCAGGACATAGCCGACAACATAAGCGATCAGGGCTGCGGCTCCTCCGATCAGAAGAGTTTCGATACCTGACAAATACCATTTCTTGTTTACGATAGCAGCCTTAACGGAGCCTACTATAAAAAAGGCGCATGAAGTGAGTATTATGGATAGCGTGAATACGTTTTCACTGAGAGTAGTGAAAATATATGACAGAACGTACGCGAGAAGGGGTATGAAGCCGACCAGGTTAAATGAAACGAACGTTACCAGAGCGTTCTTTATGGGAGAGGTTCCGTCTTCGAATATGCCGAACTCGTCCTTCATCATCGTGTCTACCCACACTTCGTGGTCGCTGGTTATTATGCGTACAGCATCGTCGAGATGCTTTCCCGAAAAACCTTTATCCTGGAATATCTCTCTTATCTCATCTTTTTCCTCTTCCGGAATGTTAAGGACGGAGTGCTCCTCGGATTTTCTTATCTTGTCTGCGTATTCCTTCTTGGACTTCGTGCTCAGATAATTCCCAACCGCCATCGAAAAACCGTCTGCGAAGAGATTTGCAAAGCCCAGTATAAGTACGATCGTCGTGGACAGTGATGCTCCGGTTACGCCGGCAACTACGGCGAAAGTGGTCACGGAGCCGTCTATTCCTCCATAGATGAAATCAGGAAGATACGAGGTCAGCCCGGCCTCTTTAGCTTTATCCGAATTCATGTTCTGTCTCCGTGTTTATATGAACAAGACGCTTGAATAAATACATTATTTGCTCTTGTTCACTTTTCGTCGTATCTACTTTTATAAGGTTCCAGCCGACAAGCTCCCGGGGCTCTTCAAAATCCCGGGTAAACCTGTCTAGTATTTCCAGCCTGCCGTCAGAAACCGATCCTCCCATGAGCTCTCTCTGAAGTAGTCTTTCGCGAACGACGCTTATTGGAGCCAGGGTTTGTATAAAATATACCGGAATATTGTGCTTTGTAGCGCTGCACTTAATAAGCTCTCTCCACTTTTGTTTTGAAAAGCTTGCGTCGAGCACCGCGCATTCCCCGGAGTTTACTATTTGGATTCCTCTCAGGGCTAATTCAGCGTAAGTATCCTCAGTTATTTCCTTTGAGTACAGGCCACTTTCGTATGCATCGTAATGTCTGTCCACGGGCTCCGAGCCCGCTTTCTCCTTTCTGAGAGCGTCAGAGGATATAACTTGGCAAGATAACTCGTTGGAGACGTTGTTTGCAAGAGTGGACTTGCCCGTGCCGATAGAGCCGCAAGTGACAAGGAGCGAGGGCCTCGAGCCCAAAAGCGCATATGTTAAAGCAAGCTTGTAATATCGCTTCGCATTCTGAAGAGCCTGCTCCCTTATACTGTCCGGCACCTCGGGCTCATACGCTTTTATACTCAGAACCTTTCCTCTCACGAGCGCCCTGTAGCATTTATAGAAATCGAGCAGCCGGTAGATCCCCTTGTCAGGCATTAACTCTGAGACCCTGGAAATAAAATGCCGGGCAAACCCGCCGTACCCGTTATAGTCCAAATCCATCGCCAGAAATGCAGTGTCCGAGGCTATATCTATATATCTGAACCTCTCGTTAAATTCTATACAGTCGTATATGTTAATTCCTTCCGGTCTTATGTTTATGTGCTCCAGATGAAGGTCGCCGTGGCAGTCCTTGATAAAATTCCCTTCCATTCTATCACGGAACAGACCGGATTTTATTTCAAAAAACCGGTCGTTGTAAAACTCTACCGCGCTTAGCGCGGGGTCTGAAACCGTTTTCCCTGTGAAATCCCGGCTGAGCGATATGCTCTCGTACACATCGCGTTTAATATTCTCCGGGTCGCCGTAGGCGCAAACCCTGGGGTCTGGACTCTGAGAGTTGTAAAAACGAGTGAGCTTGAGCGCTATATCATTAAAGTCATTTTTTGATACCTTGGATTCACTGAGCAAGGTTTTAAGAAAATATTCCCGGGGCAGCTCCTTCATCAAGAGGGCATACTCTACGGTCTTGTCGCCTACTCCGAATGTGTATCTGCTCTTTAAGAGAAATTTCGAGAACCTCAAGGTAGATGCCGCTCGTGAGCCTCCTGTTTAAGACGAGCTCTTGCTCTAAATAGTACTTCCGCTTCTCAAGGGTGGTAAAATCGAGGAACCCGAAGTCTACGGGTTTTTTGACTTTGTATACGTATGGGCTCGCGATAAAAACATCAGAAGCGTGCGTTTGAATGTGCTCGACGCTTTCTGGGTGATGCGGATAGGATGAAGTCTTGAGCAGAAAATCCGTAAGTGCCGTGCGGTTCAATATGTCCTCGTTCCGCATATATTTTCATCAGGGGTTTAGCGCTAAAACGCTGCATGTTGCGTTGTGTATAACCTTTTCCGTTACACTGCCTAATATTAACCTGTTAATACCGGTGCTGCCGTGAGTGTGGATCACGATAAGGTCAGTACCTTTCTCCTCGGCGTACGTCGATATGATCGAAGCCACGCTGAGGCCGTGTACGACCTCGGTTTTAATTTTAACATCCTTTGGCCCTTTGTATTTCTTCACAATCCTGTCCACTTCTTTTGCAAGCTCTGAAATGGACTGTTTTATTACTATATTGAGAGCCCCCGCGGGTATGTCCTGAGCGTACATATCTAGTCGCAGCGCATATATTACCGTTATGCGCCCCGAGCTGGCATTTGCAATATCCATCGCTGTATGTAGGGCGGTAAGGCATTTATGAGACAGGTTGAAGGGTACTAAAATATTTTTATACGATGGCCTACGCCCTTTTTTACTCTTGGTTATGAGCACAGGTTTATCCGTAACCTTTACAACTTTCGCCGTTTCGCTCCCGAGTATGAGGCTTCCTAAGATGCCGTGACCGTGTTTGCCCATGACAATAAGATCCGCGTTCCTTTTACGGGCAAATTCTCTTAATTTCTCAGACGGGTTTCCTCTGAGCAGCACGCCTTCAAATTTTATATTTGATTTAGAGAGTCGTTTTTGAATCTTAGTAAATTTCTGGCTAAACTCATCTTCTACTTTCGTCATCCACCCCTTAAACTCAACCTCATCGCCGCTTAAGGATTCAAAAAGCATAACCGTGGGAAGAGGAATCACGTGTGCCCCTATAATCTCAGCCCCGGTCAATCCTGCCATGTACTGTGCGTATGAGAGCGCATCGTCAGCCTCTTGTGAGCCGTCTGTGGCCCAGAGAATCTTTTTAATATTCATTGGTTCACCCCGCGTATCGTGTATGTATGAAGCCCCGAATTTTGTTGTGAGCAAATCTGACTTTTTATAGTATTCTAACATAAACCCAGGATTATATAACCTTGAAGCTATATAACCTTGGACTTACTACTCATTGCCATAGCAAGGTTAGCCAGCTCCGTTGCCACAATTACGATAAGGTCGTCAATGGAAACAATTCCCGAAAGTTTTCCGTTTTGCGTAACCGGCAGTCTCCTTACGGAGTGCTCGGGCAAGGTTCTCAAAATATCGTATAAATCCGTATTCTCATCTACAGTTATGGGGTCTTTTGTCATAATATCTTCTACAGATACTTCCGCCGGATTAATTCTCTCAGCGATTACTGAAACCACTAAATCCCTATCCGTTATAATCCCTATGGGCTTATTGTCTTTGTCTACGACGATAAGCGCCCCTATGTCCTCATTCCTCATTAAATACGCGGCCTCAGAGACCGGTTCGAACGCCGAGATCGTGAACACCTGTCGGTTAATTATATCCTTAAACTTATTTGAAAAAACTGTTTGGACGGATTTCATGAAATTCTCCTTATCCTGTTTTATTGGCTTCATATTTTGTTATTGCAACTTAAGTGCCTCCTGGCATTGTTAAGAATTCTTTAATAAAATCGGCATAATGATATACTTGCGATTGTCCGGCAAGTGTCCATTGTCAGATTATAAGACGTTATAATATGGCGAATATATACCGAGGTTCCTTAGATTGTCAGATAAAACAGCTTGGCACTCATATTGCATCGAAGTGTCGATAGTGCAAGGGGCATATTCTTGAATATAAGATGTTAAAGGAGGTATATATATGTCGGACTATAACTCATTATATCTTATAGATACCACGTATAATTCGGACAGGAACGCAACAGAAGTAGTATTCGGATATATCGAGCAGGAAAAGGATATAGAGGGGCGGAATATGAAAGTAAGGGTAATTGTGAACGTGCCCGGCGGTAAGGATGATATAGCCGCAGTCATAAAAGAGGGATTAAAGAAGGCAAGATCTGTCCTGATATCAGCTTCTAAAGCCTCTTATGATGAGGATTAACTATAGATCGTAACTAGTATTGGTTACTAATATAATCTATACACAATGAGCTCATGAGAGATATCTGTTAGCTCATTTATTTTTTGTTATGCTTATTATCCCTAATATTATATACTCTCTCTAATTCCATAGCTTCTAAGACGGCATAATTGTAATAACTGCGCACGGAGATTCCTGTACGACTCTTTCGGCTACACTCCCTATGAATTCAGCCCTCCTGAATTTCTTGCCGCCGTATGTATTCATAACTACGAGATCGATGTTTTTCTCCTGTATGAAATCAACAATTCCCAAAAGAGCGTTTTTAGCTGTTTTTACAATAGTAGTTACTTTGTCGGCTATTCCGGCTTCGTTTATCTGTTGAGCAAGCTTGTTATACGCGTTTCCCCTGAGCCTCTCCACTACCTCGGGCGGGAATTTCCTGTCGCCTACCACAACAATGTTCAAGCTGAATATCTCGGCATCGATTAGCTCGGAAAAATCAAGGGCAAAGCGAAGGTCCTGTGAATTTATGTTAAATAGGTCCGTGGGTACGAGAAGGCGCTTCATCTTGATTTTATCCTCCGCGTTTTTGGCAATCAGCACAGGTACAGGGGAACGTCTGAGAATCTTCAGAGCCGTGGCGCCCAATATGGCTTTATTATCAGCTCTGCCTTTCCCGATTACAATGAGATCCGCTTTTATTTCCTCAGCGGTTTTGATAATCTCAGTGTGAGGGGCTCCTTGGGTTATTCTCGAGCTGAACGATATACCCTTTTCGTTTGCCTTGTCGGCAATCCCGCTCAGCCTGTCGCTCTCCTTTGATTCGGTCTCCTTTATCCACTCTGCCAATAAGTCCAGCTCTTCTGTAGGAAAGTCCTCGAGCACCGGGACTTCATAGTAATCGGGTATCACGTATAGTCCTACAATCTCAGCGTTTAGGTTTTTTGCAAAATATTCGGCGTATAGAAGGGCATGCATTGAATCCTGAGAATTGTCACAGGCCCAAAGTATTTTGTCTATCAACAGTAGTCTCCTTAAGTGATATACACCAGCTTGTAAAATATTCTAATCTATACAAGAGAGTTATAAAACACTTTATTGTTCTCAAGCGGCTGAACTCCTCAACAAATATATACATATTAACCGTATGCGTGGAACATTATGCGGAGTATTAGAAATAGGCGCTACCAATTATTTAACCGCAAGTACGGGTCAGGGGGATTCCTGTATAATTTTTTCGGTTTCACTGCCGTATAAAAGTCTGCTGATCCCCTTACGGCCGTGGGTCTTAACTACTATCAAATCGACCGCGTTCTCCCGGGCGTATTCCCTGAGCGCAAATGAGGGACTGATGCCGTGTAGGACTTGGTTACTAATCTTTACCCCAGTCCCCTTAGTCTCTGATTTAACAAATGGGCTCGATTCGGCTTCTACTATCCGAGCAAGCTCGGACTGAGAATGTTCAATAAGCTCGTCTACTAGGCGGGGCGGGATCTCGTAAGCGGTGCCGTCAAGCCAGAATACATAGACTGCGATAACTTCTGCGCCCAGTCCGCCGGCCAGGGAGATCGCTTCGGGAAGAGCCGAGACCGAAGCGTCTGAAATATCCACGGGTACTAGTATTTTCCGTATATTGATGCTCTGAGCGTCGCCTTTACTCCTTACGGCCAAAACCGGCGTGCCTATGTTTCTTAAGACCTTTATGGTGTTGCTCCCTATAAGTGAGCTGCTTATAAACCCCCGTCCCCTCTTCCCCATAACGATCAGACCTGCCCCTTCTGTGTCAGCAGTTTTTATTATTCCCTCCACGGTACCGTCCCTGACTATTTTCGAGCTAAAGGGTATATCTCTTTCCTTGAACCTCTCCGACATTTTGTCGAAGCTCTCCTTGAAGCTGTTTTCCGTTTTTTCCGCGATTTCTATCACGGTGTCTTCGTAGATCGGCAGCAGTGAGGTCAAGGGGAAATGAATTTCACTCACATACAGTGCCACTACCGAAGCGTCGAAAACGCCTGCTAGATAAAGAGTATAATCAAGCGCTTTTTCCGACTCTTCCGAGCCGTCTGTAGCTAAGAGTATCTTTCCTATTTCCATGGCATCGTCCGTGGTTTAAGGACTGAGCGTTATAACGGGACATGGGGCTTCCTGAATGATCTTCTCGGTCGTGCTTCCCACGAACTCTTCTCTTACTTTCGTTCCGCCGTACGTCATTATAACGATCAAGTCTATACCGTGTTTCTCCGCAAACTCTATTATACCACGCCAGCCGCTCCCGGAGGCTATGGTGTGGAGCTGAGTATTTTCCGATATTCTGACAGCTCCTATTGTTTCCACCAGGTCTCTGAGAGCAAAGCCCTTCAACTGTTCCTGTATCTCAAGCGGCACTTTAAGGTTTCCAAGCTCGACTACGTTCAGCACGTAAACCTCGCCATCGAAATCTTCTGCCATCTGACACGCATAATCGAAATTGCCCGACAACCCGCGCAGCACCGCAATCGGTACAAGTATCTTCTTAAATTCTCCCTTAGTTTTCCCTTCTACCGTCGTAAGCACAGGTATGCGTGTACCTCTTATTACCTTGAGGGCCGTACCGCCGAGCACGAACCTTTCGAGTATTCTTCCCCTTCCGAGACATATTAAATCTGCATTTTTTCTTTCAGCGTATTCTATAATCTCCTCATGAGGGATCCCCTTAACTACATCGAATCCGAATTTTATGTCCTTACCCTCTAATTGCTTTACCATCCTGCTCATAGTCTCGCGTTCTTTGTTTGCAAGAGCCTTGTCCACCCACTCCAGAAAACTGTCCTTTTCCTTTTTAGTAAAGTTGTCGACTACAGAATAGTAAATAGGTAATACGGACAAGCCCGTCAAGACCGAATGGTATTGAGTCGATAACTTCTCTGCAAGAGCTAGGGCCTGAAGAGAATCATTAGAACCATCCGTTGCCCAGATTATTGTGTCAATGGACATATAGTCCCCGTTTTTATATGTTCCCCGCAATACCCCACCGGCATCGCTGCGGGACGCTCGCCTCTGCCTCCATTTCAAATTTTATCCTGCTCTCGCTCACACACTACGTTCACTCGCCGCCCCCACTGGCATCGCTGTGGGACGCTCGCTTTAATCTTCCTGCCCCGGCATCGCTGTGGGACGCTCGCCTCTGCCCCGCTAATTGACTTCTATTTTAATATCCTTTGGTTTCGACTCTGCGGCTTTGGGCATATGAATCTCTAGTATGCCGTCTTTAAACGAGGCTTTTATCTTCTTTTCGTTTACCTTTGCAGGTAGGTTGAGCACCCTCATAAAGCTCCCGTAAGACCTCTCAGAATAATAGTAATCTTCCTCTTTGGTTTCCTCTTCCTTCTTGGTTTCCCCCTTTATAGTGAGCATGTTGTCCGAAAGAGAAATACTTATATTATCCTTATCGACTCCCGGGACTTCAGCCTTTACCACGATCTCGTTTTTGTTGTCATACATATCGACAGCAGGAGAAGACTCTCCAAACTGAGTAAACGCTCTCAGTGAAGGAAACCTGCCCGCCATACCGCCCGATAAAGACTCGTCGAACATATCGTGAAAAAACCTTTCCATATTTTGTCTAGGTGACCATCTTTTAAGTGCCATTTTACTACCCCCTTAAAATAAGTTTTATACTAATCGCTTAGGCAAATAACGTGCCATATATATGAGCTATATATTTCTGTTATATTCAACAGTAATAGTGAGTTATAGACTCGCCTCACATGTCGTATGTCAGACAATAAGACAGTGCCCGGTTATGCAATTTCATCTTTTTAAATGAAAGGCCTTGAAAATAGGGTAATTTTAATTTATGAAATGTAAGTGATAGGAGATAACGATTAAACTATGAAAGCGATGCTGCTAAAAGGTATTTCAGACCTAAGTGTAAGTGATAAGCCGCTCGAATACTCGGATATGCCCGTACCCGAGCCCGGCGAAGGGGAGATACTCATACGCGTAAGGGCATGCGGCGTATGCCATACTGAGCTTGACGAGATTGAAGGAAGGACTCCTCCGCCGCGCTATCCTGTAATCCCCGGACATCAGGTTGTGGGGACAGTGGAAGATACGGGGCCGGACGCGACTACTCATGCAGTAGGAGACAGGGTAGGGGTCGCGTGGATATATTCCTCCTGCGGCGTGTGCCGTTACTGCAGGGAAGGTGATAATAATCTCTGCCCCGAGTTTATGGCTACAGGCCGGGACGCAGACGGCGGGTATGCCGAGTATATGAAAGTCCGGCAAGAGTACGCTTATAAGATTCCCGGCACGCTCGGGGACTCAGAAGCGGCTCCACTCCTGTGCGCCGGAGCCGTGGGGTACCGCGCCCTCAGGCTTACGGGCATAACAAACGGGCAGTCGCTGGGGCTCACTGGGTTTGGAGCATCGGGCCATCTGGTGCTGAAAACGGTACAGAGTATGTTCCCGGGTACCCGAGTGTACGTGTTTGCCAGGAGTCGTACCGAGAGAGAATTTGCTCTTGAGCTCGGGGCCCAATGGGCGGGTGATACCGGAGAGCGGGCGCCTGAGGATCTTTCGGCGGTTATCGACACAACGCCTGTGTGGAAACCGGTGGTAGAGGCGCTTAAGCAGCTCGAATCCGGCGGAAGACTGGTGATAAACGCGATCAGAAAAGAGGAGGCCGATAAAAAGTACCTCCTTAACCTCGATTATACTGAGCACCTTTGGATGGAAAAAGAAATAAAATCCGTAGCCAATGTAAGCCCGCGAGACGTAAAGGAGTTTCTTGAGCTCGCAGGTGATATACCCATAAGATCCAAGGTGGAGGAATACGAGCTAGGGGATGCGAATACGGCGCTTTTAGAGCTGAAAAAAGGTAATATAAAGGGCGCAAAAGTTTTAAAACTGGTATAATATCGGGCAATAAGGCTCCAGAAGGGACGATTCGCTTGGAAAAAACAGAGTATTACGAGCTTGGGGATTCTATAGACAAAAAAGACCTGAGCGAACGTATATCTAACAAATTTACAGCTATATTCGAGAAAAGCGTTAAGCAAAAAAAGCGCTACATGGACACATTCGATTTCAGATTGTGCAGCGATGGGATTTACCTGCTGTGCGATAGGACGTCTTTCATTCTTCACAACTCACATTTTAATAAACCTATAGCGGAATTAGCAGCTGTGGGGAAAAAGAAGCCGAAATTCTGGTGGGAGCTTCCAAGCTGCCCGTTGAGGACTGAGCTCCGGCAACACATCGACGTTAGAGCACTTTTGCCCATAATAGAAATCGAAAAAATTTCAACCCCTGTACATATACTAAACGAGGACAAAAAAACCGTCATTAACCTCACGCTCGAAGAAATAAAAGCAGCGGGAGACAGCGCGGAGGTAATTACGCATTTGTGTCTGAGACCGGTACGGGGATACGGGAGAGAGCTGAATGAATTTAAGAGCTATTTGGCCGAGCTTAAGCTTAAGGAGTCTCAGGGCGACTATCTTAAGACACTTTTAACCTCAATTGGCAAAAACCCTAAAGACTATTCCTCTAAACTCAATATCAGGCTTACACCCGATCTCTCCTCACTTGAAGCTATGAAAATAATAATGAGGGATCTCCTCAGAACAATTAAGCTCAACGAGGAAGGAATAATAAAGGACATAGACATAGAGTTTCTCCACGACTTCAGAGTGGCGGTCAGAAGAACGCGCTCTGCGCTGTCTCAAATTAAAGGTGTATTCCCGGATCAGGTGACAGAGCATTTTAAAGAGAGGTTCTCGAAGCTCGGCAAGATGACGAACCTGTTGAGAGACCTGGATATTTACCTCCTCGGTAAAGACCGCTACAGGGCTATGCTCCCTGAAGAGCTAAGACCCGGACTCGATCAAATGTTCTCAATATTTAAAGAGCAAAGGAAAACTGCTCACAGTGATATCGTTAAGTTCCTTAATTCCCATGAGTATAAAGAGATTATAGAAACCTGGGAAAGATTCTTGAATGAACCCGTCGATAGTGTTTCAACACCCAATTCCGGGGTGCCGGTTATCGAGCTTGCAAACCGGATAATAAAAAAGAAATACAAGAAGATATTGAAAGACGGGTCTCATATAGACAAGAGCACCCCTGACCACGAGTTTCATAAGTTAAGGATAGACTGTAAAAAACTAAGGTACATGATTGAATTCTTTTCATCTCTGTATCCCGAGGAAGATATCAAGGAGTTAGTAAAACATTTGAAAAAACTCCAGGACAATCTGGGAGAATTTAACGACCTGTCCGTTCAGCGACAGCGCTTAAAAGCTTTTGTCGACAAGCTAGACCCTTCGGACGAAAAACAAAGGGAATCCATAGTGTCCTCGGGCGGGCTTATATCGGTTTTGTACGAGCGGCAAAGGGAAGTGCGTTCTGAGTTTACGGAAAAGTTCAAAGAGTTTAAGGGCAAAGAGACAAAGTCCGTATTCAAAAAACTCTTTTATGGCAATAAAGGCGCCGGTTCATGAAAACACTGGCCCTATACAGCATGAAAGGCGGGGTGGGTAAGACGGCAGCGGCAGTGAATCTCTCTTACATAGCGGCTCAGGAAGGCGCCCGGACGCTGCTCTGCGACCTCGACCCTCAGGGGGCCTCTTCCTATTACTTCCGCATCAGGGCGTCCCGAAACTTCAACTCCGCCAAATTCATTAAGGGCGGAAGAAATATAGACAAGAACATAAAGGGGACAGACTATCCGAACCTGGACCTTTTGCCCTCTAAGCTCTCATACAGGAACCTCGATCTCGCTCTCGATTCGCTAAAGAATTCAAAGAGCCGACTGCGTAAGATATTCAAGCTCATAAAGTACGAGTACGACTATCTATTCCTGGACTGTCCTCCGGGCATCTCCCTTGTCTCCGAGAATGTGTTCGAAGCCTCCAACCTTATCGTGGTCCCGCTTATTCCAACCACGCTTTCCGTGCTCACGTACGAGAAGCTACGGAAATTTTTGAAGAAGAACGATTTCGACTGCGGCAAGCTCTATACATTTTTTTCTATGGTCGAGAAGAGAAAAAACCTCCATCAGGAGATGATAGAAAAGATAAGAGAGGAAGAGAAAAACATACTCTCTAGCCAAATATCCTACCGCTCCGAGATCGAGAGGATGGGTATAGATAGAGCGCCTGTAGCGGCTTCACACCATAATTCCCATTCGTCAGAGGCTTACAGAGAGCTCTGGGAAGAGATTAAAAACCACATACCTTGAACTACCTGAGCTTATGAATATTGAGATTGAAAGAAAGTTCCTTGTCGATCATCCTCCTGACCTCGAGAACTTTTCATCAGAGGAGATATTGCAGGGGTATTTGCTCATCACCGATGAAAAAGAGATACGCATACGGAAAAAAGGGGATACCTACTATCAAACCGTGAAGGTAGGCGAGGGTCTTAGCCGAAAGGAAATAGAAAGAGAGATAGGCAAGTTTCAGTTCGAGGACTTGTGGCCTGAGACAGAAGGTAAACGTATAGAGAAAAGACGCTACAGGATTCATTACGATACAATATTGATCGAGCTAGATGTTTACGCTGGGAAGCTCACCGGGCTAATCATAGCCGAGGTTGAATTCGGCAGTGAAGAGGAGAGCAGGCTCTTCGAGCCTCCACCGTGGTTCGGCCCCGAGGTTACTTATGACGACCGCTACAAGAATAAGAACTTAGCCCTGAGCGGTTGTATTCCCTCTACACACGGCAAATAAACCTATTGCACCCAACACTATCGCAAGCACCCCACATTTCGATAAAGTAGGTATAGGTCTAATACCATCGCTGCAAGCTTCGAACACTCCATTTGATACTAATAACCGCGCGGTCCGTTTGGGTAGTCAGGAAGGTATTCAGTCCTTTTGCATTGCCAAGCGCGTTGACCGATAAGAAACTCTCCGTTATCAGAAGACGCGCATAGAGAAGCCCCGTCAGAGAGACCAACAAAATTGGAAAAAGTGGATGAAAAAGGTCCGACGCCGCTTAACATTCTTGCGCAAGCCGGTGGAGAATCGGCGGCCCCCGCAATATTTACTGGACCCGCAGGACCGTTATTATCTTGTACTTTCTGAAACGGGCTCAGTCCGGGCTCAAAAAGAGCTGGTCCGAAGCCAAGACCGGTGGAAAAACCGAAAGTCGATATTACGAGACCACTGCCTGCCTTGGCATAACCAGCTAGTGCTTGGCCTGCCTCCTCACGCAGCTCATCTGGATTGTCGCAAAATGAGTCCGAAATCATGGAAATAACACAATCGAACCTGGATAATAGATCTTGTGTGCCGGGCCTTTCTACCGCTCCGTCCACAAGCGTAACCGAGCCGAACCTGCCGTCGCCAACGAGTGTATTGGATAAGTTAGCAGCCCCGTTAAATCCAATTGTGTCGACACAGTAGTATACAACGCCGACTCTCGATTCCTGAGCTATTGTATTTACCGGATAGGCAAACCCTCCTAATATAAGGCCAATGAGAGCTCCAATCAGAAACGATGTATTAGTTTTATAGTTAACAAACATACGTCCACCTTCATTAGTGTGTCTTAAGATCCGTGGTTTATTAGTAAATCATCCGCCGCCGCTTAGTAATACAACATTGTACGGTTGTAATACAAGTAGAAATAATATCAATAAGAATAAAGGATGATTACGAACTTTCCGTTAATTCTTATTTCATTGAGAAAGGGTCCTTCATCTCAGGGTGCCAGAGCTTAAAGTGGTTCTTGTGCATCTCTGTATAAGCGCCTTCTCGGTAGTACTTATCGTAAAAATCAAGGTCAAGGTGATGGGCTTGGAAGACGAGCCTTGCGAACATAGGGTCTAAGAAAGCCGGGAAACGTCCGTAGTTCTCGTAAACGTATGTGCAAAAGTCCTTTACGATCTCTATCCTCACCTCAGCCGGGTGATACTCGTCCGCCAGAACTCCCTCGGGCTCGCGGTAAGGGTAGGGGTTGTCCTCTTCCCAGAACCGCCCCCGCTCGCGCAAAAACTTATCAACCGCCTCATTCATGTCCGACACATAAGGCGGGCAGAGCGCCTCGAACACTCCATCCCGTCCCACGGGGACAGGAGGCTTAGAGCTCCTTACTGTTTTCTCCGGATGAGTGAATCTAAAACCGAGACCTCTGTACTCCGGATTAACGCCGAGCGCATAGTGGGGGAGCAGCCCCGTAAACGCCCAGCCCCCGAGTCCGAGTGTCTGGAGCGCCAGGTTCATATTCTGGCATATAAACGCCTGCTCTACGTTTAACGTTGTAAGCACTCTAAGCTCCAGATCAAAAAGTGATAACTCAACGTCTTTTCTAATGAAACCCTTCTCAATCCATTTGTCCAAGCCGCAGGAGCGCCCCCCCCTTAACTCGTCCACTATGTTAAATCCGTATTTCGCTCCGAAGTAGATGAATAAGAGCACCATGTATTCGACTGTGGTATTGGTAACCGGCACAAAAAACGTAGTGCCGGGCTTATTGCAGTTCCAGGCGTTAAAGTCAAAGAGCCCGGGCTCGCCCTTTGGAAGGTCGGCCCTCCCGTCCTCGAGCTTAAGCAAGCTCGTACGGAAAAGCTCGAGCACTTTATCAAGCTTTTCCTGCTCGGTCTTGCCGGAGAATATAGATGTCTCTCCCGCCCCTGGCATGAGGTCATGGAGCTTTACCATATACACCCCGTCGTCGTTCGTATAGAAGAGCTCGGTGGAATGAGAGTTGCACGAGCACGGCCAGCTCCTCCCGGTCCACTGGAACAGCCACGATATGCCAGTCCTCGGCAGGTCCCCCAGCGAAAGCCCGGTCATCCCTGTTCCTGCCCAGATCAGGTACGCCTCCTCAAGCTCTGTAAGAGGCACGGGGTCGTATGCGGATTTGTGCTTGAGGGTGCCCTCTGTGATTTCCATGCCGAGACCGAAACGCCTTGAGCGTCTCGTGAATATTGCGTCCATGAAGCTGAAATTAAGAGCTTTATCAAGACCTTCTGGAATCTTCATAATCTCCTCCGGCAGACGTAGTTATCGAAATGCAGGCAAGTTGCCCCTTAGCTTGTATAAAGAATTACACAAACAGAGCAATATTGGAAGTTTATTTACTTTTAAGTGATGAATAAAGGAGATTTTTATTACACGCCGCGGCAATCGCTGCATACGCCATTCAGGAGAACGGAGTAGCCTTCGATCTTATAGTCTCCGAGCGTTCTGTCGGATACGTCTAGGTCGGTCAGAGATTCGTCGTAAACGTCTTCTACCTTCTTACACTGGGTACAGACTATGTGGTGGTGGGGGTCCAGATTCGCGTCGTAACGGGCTGCGTTATAGAGCACGTTAACGACCGATATAAGCCCGAGCTTCTCGAATGTCTCAAGTGTTCTGTAGACGGTAGTGAGCGAAATATTGGGATAATAATTTCTGATCTTGTTATATATAGCCTCAGTGCTCGGGTGCTGGTCGGTGCTCGCAAGCTCTTTGTAAATGGCGATCCTCTGCGGGGTCACCTTAATCCCAAGCTCTTTGCTCCTGATTATGAACTCGCTTACCCTTTGCTCTATAAATTCAGCACTGTTTACAATCATATTTTCTTCCATGCTTTAAGCATTGCCTAATTAATTCTACACGATGGGTAGTAAAATATCCAGGCCGTAATTTCTTTCCCATACTAATCATATTTATATTCTCTTGTAGTGAGTGTCGATAATCTGTAAGTTATTGTATGTGAGCGCCGTAGATGAAATCAAAAAGCAAAAGGTAATTGCCGTCATAAGGGCAGAGAACGCAGATAAAGCGCTTGAGTTTGCCAAGGGGTGTGTTGAGGGCGATATCAGGCTTATTGAGGTTACGTTTTCATTCCCCGAAGCAGAGAGGGTAATTTCAGAGCTCAGCGGCTTATCCGGAATCACGGTAGGTGCGGGTACTGTGCTTGGAGTCCCTATGGCAGAGAAGGCGCTCGATGCGGGCGCAAAGTTTTTAGTATCTCCCCATACGGATAAAGAGCTCATTTCTTATGCCAAGCAAAAGGGTGTTCCTACTATTCAGGGGGCGCTCACATCCTCAGAGATAGTAAACGCATGGAAATTGGGGGTCGATATGGTGAAGGTCTTCCCCGTAAAGTCCGTTGGCGGGGTCTCTTATATAAAGGCGATTAAAGAGCCTCTGCCTTTTGTGGATATTATGACGACGGGCGGCGTGAACTTCGACAACTTCACCTATTTCTTAAAAGCAGGCGCATCAGCAGTAGGCCTTGCAAGCGCGCTTCTCGGAGAAGGTGGGAAAATAGACAAGAACGCCGTAACGGAGAACGCAAAGAGAGTGATACGGAAACTGACTGAGGATATGTAATCCGGGAGTCTTTAGCTCTAAAGTTTTAGTATAGTCAGCTTTGTAGCAAAAAATATGGCAATTAACGATATAAAAATTCTTTTCGTCGCCTCAGAGATGGAGCCTTTCGTCAAGGTAGGTGGGATTGCGGATGTTATAGGCACTCTGCCCGTAAGACTGGCATCGTTAGGCACCGACGTCCGGGTCGTAATACCTTATTACCGACAGGTTAAAGAAAACCTGAAAGAGCTTAAGCTGAACCCGAAAAACCTGACCAAAAAACCTGTAATCTGCCTCGACTGGCTCCCGTATGACTTTGAGATTAAAGAGGTCAAATATAAAGGGGTAAGGGTGTATTTCATTTGCAGAGACGACCTGTTCGACAGGCGTGAGATCTACACGGACCAAAAGGGAGAGTTCCAGGACAATGATTTACGCTCCGGGTTTTTATCACTCGGGGCACTCGAGATCGCAAAAACTATTAAGTTCAAACCCGATATCATCCATTGTCACGACTGGCAGACCGCGCTCGTGCCTATATGCCTCAGGTGGAGAAAGCACCTTAAAGACGATGAGTATTTTAAAGACTCCAAAGTAGTCTTCACGATACACAATATATCCTATCAGGGAGAGTTCTCAAAAGATATGCTGGACAAATTCGGCCTGCCGGCTTACCTGTTTACATCGCAGAGCTTAGAGCTGTTCGGCAAGGTTAACCTCTTAAAGGGCGCGATTCTTTACTCGGACATGGTCACTACCGTGAGCCCTTCCTATGCGGAAGAGATAAAGAAAAGAGAATTCGGATACGGGCTTGACGCCGTGCTAAAATGGATATCAAGGAAGTCCAACAACCTAAGGGGCATACTAAACGGCGTAGATTACGACAGGTGGGACCCGGATAAGGACGGGGCGATATATGAAAATTTCAACCCCAAGACAACGGCGAAGATAAGCGTAAACAAAATTATGCTCAGAAAGGAGCTTGGCCTCGAACTCTCGGAAGATAAGCCGCTCCTGAGCGTTGTATCGAAGCTTACCGAGCAGAAAGGGCTCGACCTCCTTGTGGAATGCCTGCCTCAAATCTTAGACCTCGGTTATCAGGTGGCTGTTCTGGGCTCGGGAGACAGGAAGTACGAAAACCTGCTTAGAAAAGCCAAGAATAGATACAAGAAGGACCTGTCTGTAACCATCGGTCTTGACGATAAACTCGAAAGGAAGATATTTGCGGGCTCTGATATGCTGATAATGCCCTCAAGGTTTGAGCCCTGCGGCCTGGGACAAATAATCGCGCTCCGGTACGGCACCATACCTGTAGCGAGGGGGACCGGCGGGTTGCTCGACACTGTTAGAGACTACACGGCGGACAGCTCCAGGGGGAACGGCTTTGTATTCGACGAGCTCTCAAAGCTGAGTCTCTTGGACGCTCTCATAAGGGCGATCTCGGTCTATGAGAACAAGGGTAAATGGGAGAGACTCGTCAAAAGGGCCATGAAAGAGGACTATTCCTGGCGGATGTCTGGAAAAAGGTATCTGGAGATGTACAAGGGTCTCCTAAGTGTAAGTAAATAAGTATATCTATTCATTCCCGGCTCTGAATTGTTCTCTTATCCGTAATAAGACCATAAACAATCTTTTAAACCATAGGCTCCGGAAGGGTGCGTGCTAAATTGCTCCGTCCTCCGACTCAACTCAGGACGGTCTGGTATCTGATTTTTATATTAATAATTCGACTGCATGAAACCAAATAAGCTCCTTTGGGGTTTAATATAACAAGACTGTAAAAAACAGTAGCAAAAGGAGCATAGGTGATGAGTAGAAAGTTAGCGGCAATAGCACTAGTACTTGCCATTCTTATTGGGTTTGGCGCAACTCGCCGCGCCGAGGCCCGGCCTGAAGTTACACTTGACGTATTTTACGATGCGCTATCTCCGTACGGAGAGTGGATAGAGCACGAGTACTACGGATACATCTGGCAGCCCGTTGGGGTCGATGAGTACTGGAAACCCTACAGGGACGGGAACTGGCGGTACTCTGACGAAGGCTGGATATGGGTATCGGAAGAGCCCTGGGGATGGGCCACATACCACTACGGGAGATGGGTCCCGGACGACTACTATGGGTGGGTATGGATTCCCGGCGTCGACTGGGCGGCGGCATACGTCGAGTGGTACGAAAGCTCCGGGTACATAGGCTGGGCTCCCCGCCCCCCCGATAATAATTTTTTCATCGAGATCGGGGTCTCGTTCGGCGGATACGGATATTATCAGCCTGAATACTACGCCGGCTTTGACTACTATAAACCCTACTATTACGGAGGACACGGGCACCATCGGGAGCATTACAAGAGAAAACATTATTACTATGATAAACACCATTATAATGCGCATGCAGAGCACAGCGTCTACGTCCCGTATGAGCATTTTGCGCACAAGAATGCGAAGCTCGTTGCCTTAGAGGGGCCCCAAAACACGGTTGTTCTCAGGAACGCCAGGAATATAACTAATGTTACTGTGATCAATAATCGTACTGTTTATAAAGGACCGGATAGGTACGCGGTAGAGCGCCGGAGCGGTAAAAAAATCAAACGGGTTAATGTTGTAGACCGTGATTTAGTTCAGCTCCGGGGTAAAAGAGGAGTAAATCAGCTCCGGGGCAATCAGTACAACGTCTACCGCCCCAAGGTCGTAAAGAAGGGGTATGAGAAGCCTCACAATATTTCAAAGAGATACAACGGAAATGAAGATTACAAAAATGTTAATAATAGGCGCTTAGAAAAGAAAGGGGTAAACGGTCCGGGAAGGGATGGGGTTGTTAATAGAGCGAGCCGGGATTTAAGGAACGGCTTTAAAGGCAGAGAGGGCAGCCAGAAAGGCGCTACACAAAAATATAGCTCTAAGAGCCGGGCTTATAAAGCTAAATCCCCCCTAACTCCGGCAAAAAGCAATAAGCAGCAAATAAACCGGGATAAAATCTCTACTCAATACCCAAGCTCTAAGCACCCGCAATTCGAAAAGGATAGGGAGCACAAGAGCCGGGTTAACAGAAGCTCGAATCAAAACCGGTATAAGTCCAAGTCCGAAGGGAATAAGCTCCGCAGTAAGCCTGAAAGAAATTTAGTAAACACGAGGAAGGATAATGCGAAAGGCTTTAAAAATGCAAGAACCCCTTATAAGGCTTCGAACAAGGGTCTGAGTCCGGCTAAGCCTCATAGGAGTCAGGCTGCTTACAAATCTCAGAAGCCCAATTTTAACAAGGCGCGGAATCAGCAAAAAAGCTTTAAATCCAATAAGCCTGAGCGACATGTAAACAAGAGGAACCCCGGCAGGGGTAATTCGTATAAGAGAGTATCTATAAAGGGCCGCTCAGGGAACACGGCCAACAGAGCTATTTCAAGAAGTCCCGTAAACAGGGGTTCTAATAACCCCCGGGGTGCGCTGAGTAACCCGGGCAATAGATCATTCAACCGCCAGGCGAGAAGGTAAGGTGCTTTGTCTTTCCTTACTATAGGGGTGTGTGGGGATTTCAAGAGTGGGAAAGAATATTCCGCCACTGTTTGAGAAGGCTTTATAAAGTAAGGTGATTAGGACAATTTAGGACTAAAGTGTATTTTGACCAACAAATCTAACAAATTCACCTTTCTGTAATTATACCTAAACTCCATTTCTTTTAGATACAAATTAAAATGGTTTTTACTT
>Ga0114931_10001772_pt1 | contig 27404 bp, 28 predicted proteins | sample 2SBtaG_FD_89579 | JGI IMG/M metagenome (GOLD analysis project Ga0114931, IMG submission 89579) | Deep subsurface microbial communities from Kolumbo volcano to uncover new lineages of life (NeLLi) - 2SBTROV14_V59a metaG | ecosystem: Environmental > Aquatic > Marine > Volcanic | place: Kolumbo... | reverse complement strand
TTGCTCCTGCATTTTCTGCATACCGTCCATCCATGGACATAATTAACTATTCCGCGTCGTTGCGCCTTGCCCTGCACCACCGCAAACGCACACTTTACCCTGTCCAACTGAGGATTCTAGGATCATATCAGCTCGGGGGTTATTTCCAGGGAACGAGTGGCTGTGGAGAGATTCGCGGGCAAGCCCGCTGCCACACCTGTCTGTCCCCATGGGGCGGCGGGCCGGCCCAGGCTTACGTGGGGTGATTTATCTGGTATGGTTCGAGTCACAACCCCGATAGGCATGCTGATGGTCAAGAACGTCACTCTCAAAGAGGCCTGGGACGGCAAGGCAGATTGCAAGAGCTGCGCCCTGCGCGAGTCGGTGCTGTTCGCCGGGCTGCAAGAGGATGATTTCGAGAAGATCCACGACCCCATCGATCAATACACCCTGCCGGTGGGCTCCATCCTCTATCGCGCCGGGGATCACGGCAACCGCATGTATACCATCCGCAGCGGGGTGTTGAAGCTGGTGCAGTACCTGCCAGACGGCAGCCAGCGGATCGTGCGCCTGGTGCGCAGCACCGATGTCACCGGCCTGGAGTGCCTGATCGGCGAGGCCTACCAGCACGACGCAGTGGTGCTGCAGGAGACCGAGGTCTGCAGTCTGCCAGTCAAGGTGGTGGAGAAGTTGAGCCAGGAGAACCCGGCCCTGCACCGTGAACTGCTCAACCGCTGGCAGCGCGCCCTCAAGGAGGCGGATGCCTGGCTCACCGAACTCTCCACCGGCTCGGCCAAGCAGCGGGTGGCCCGCCTGCTGCTGCGCCTGGTGCACGACAACCAGAGCAGCGAGTGCCAGCTGTTCGCACGTGAGGACATGGGGGCCATGCTCGGCATCACCACCGAGACCGCCAGCCGCACCATCGCCGAGTTCAAGCGCCAGAGCCTGCTGGTGGAGACCCACAGCAACAATTTCCTCATCGACGTCCCCAATCTGCGGCGCATCGCCGAGGATTGACCATTTTCAATGCCCCCCGCCACCCAGGTGGCTAGGATCTTCGGATCTACCCGGGACCCTGGAGCGGCCTGTGAACAAGACCCTGAAGCAACAAACCTATCCGGTCTATCTGCTGGAGATCGAGCGCGGCGAGTGCCGGCTCGACTCGGTGGATGCCATCGCCAACCATCTGAAACAGGTGGTAGAGGCCAACCCAGCAACCCACTTCATCGGCCTATTCGACCACTTTGCCCACACCAGCCGACTCCCCGGCGGCCAGGTGGCCAACGAGATCCGCGCCGCGGTCAACCTGGTCTTCTGCTTCGGCCTGACCCTGCCCGAACCGGCACAGCTGGCCACCCGCCCCCGTTCCGTGGGTATCTGCGAGACCGACCGGGGTTTCGTCATCACCTTTCTGGAGTCCCCCATGCCGGTGGTCAATGGGGTGATGGAGTCCTGGGCCGAATCCCTCTGCCGGGAACCCGTGGAGGCCGGTTCGATCGCGCATGGAGGCTGAATCCACACTCATAACCCTGTGAATACCGAGACCATGAAGATAGCCGTCACCAGCCAGAACTTCCGCACCATCACCGGTCACGCCGGCAAGACCCGCCGCTTTCTGATCTTCCAGCAGGACGACGCCGGCCGACCCCGAGAAGTGGAGCGCCTGAACCTGCCCAAGGAGATGTCGATACACGAGTTCCGTGGCGACGACCACCCCCTGTTCAGGGTCGATCTGCTGATCACCGCCGGCTGCGGGGCCGGCTTCATCCGACGCCTGGCGGACCATGGGGTGCAGGTGATCCCCACCAGCGAGACCGACCCCATGCAGGCCGTCTCCCGGGTGTTCGCCGGAGAACCCCTGCCCCCGGCGGCGCCCCATGGGCATGCCCAGGCTGCACCATGAGACAGGGTCCATTTTGAGTAGTGATTGCCCCTGGCGGCGGCTCTGGGGATTGATAGCCTGGTCAGTCAAACCCGAATATTAGGTCTAGCCTTTGGTCAGCCAGTCGATCACCACATCCAGTGCCACCCCGACCCGTTTCAGGCCCTTGAGCCGCTTCACCTCCTCTCCATGCCGATGGCGCCAGAATGGGGCCCGTACCCTGGGAACCGGCCCAACCAGCTCCTCAGCGGCCACGACCGTACCTGCTGGGACCTGGGCACCTGGTTTCGCAAGGGCAAGGGCGCCGAGGCGGAATATACCTGGCCGACGGCATGGACGACCGCTTCTCAGCCCGGCTACTGGTGGTGTTCCAGGCTGCCCAGGACTACCCGGGCCCTGCAACGGCACAGGGATGTGCCGCGGTGGCCCTATGGTTCTCTACAACGACATCTCCAGGTCCTCCATCACCGCATCCAGGCCCGCCTGGGCGCAGGCCTGGTCGGTCTTGCCCGCGGGCGCGCCGCTGACCCCCACGGCCCCCAACAGCTGGCCACCGGCCTGGATGGGCAGGCCGCCGGCGGCCATCACCACCCCCTCGACCCGCCCAATCGGGCCGTTGGCCCGCATCCCCAGGCTGGCGGTGGCGGCATTGAAGTTGGCCGCGGTATAGGCCTTCTGGCGGCTGATCCGGGTGGTGATGGGGGCCGCGATGGTGTCGCGCAGGCTGACCTGGACCAGGCCGTTGCGATCCACGACCGTCACCCCGATCTGTATCCCCTGTTTGCGGCAGGCGGCGATCGCCGCCTGGGCGATCCGGGTCGCCGTCTCCAGGGTCAGGCGCCGCAGGGCGAGGACCGGCTCGTCGGCCGCCGGCGCCTGGAGTGTGGGCGCCAGCAGCAGTGCCGCCAGCATCGCCATCCGCAGGGTCTTGACTGTCATCTCCTCTCCTCCCGCCTCATGAAAGCGTGCGGTAACGCTCCCGCACATAGCGTTCGACAATCCCCATGAACTGGGTGGCGATGTCGTCCCCCTTGAGGGTCTCCACCTTCTCCCCGTCCACGAACACGGGCGCCGACGGGTTCTCGCCGGTACCCGGCAGGCTGATACCTATGTTCGCCTGCTTGCTCTCGCCCGGGCCATTGACCACGCAGCCCATCACTGCCACGGTCATCGACTCCACCCCCGGGTGGCTCAGGCGCCAGCCAGGCATCTGTTCGCGCAGGTGCCGCTGGACGTCCTTCGCCAGCCGCTGGAAGTAGCTGCTGGTGGTGCGGCCGCAGCCGGGGCAGGCCACCACCATGGGGGTGAAGGCGCGCAGCCCCATGGACTGCAACAGCTCCTGGGCCACCACCACCTCCTGGGTGCGCGCCCCGCCGGGCTCCGGGGTCAGGGAGATGCGGATGGTGTCGCCTATGCCCTCCTGCAGCAGTACCGCCAGGGCCGCACTGGAGGCGACGATCCCCTTGGATCCCATACCCGCCTCGGTGAGCCCGAGGTGCAGGGCATAGTCACAGCAAGCGGCCAGCTTGCGGTAGACCGCGATCAGGTCCTGTACCCCGCTCATCTTGCAGGAGAGCAGGATGCGTTCACGCCCGAGCCCCAGCTGTTCGGCCCGTTGGGCACTCTCCAGGGCGGACTGGACCATGATCTCGTGGATCATCGACTGGGCATCCAGCGGCTGCTCGGCACGGGCGTTGGCATCCATCATGCGCGCCACCAGGCCCTTGTCCAGGCTGCCCCAGTTGACCCCGATGCGCACCGGTTTGTCGTTACGCAGGGCGATCTCGATGAGGGTGGCAAACTGGGCGTCGCGTTTCTCGCCGCTGCCCAGGTTGCCGGGGTTGATGCGGTACTTGCCCAGGGCCCGGGCACAGGCCGGAAAATCGCTGAGCAGGCGGTGGCCGTTGAAGTGGAAGTCGCCGATCAGCGGTACCTGGATCCCCTGGGCATCGAGTCGCTGGCGGATCTCGGGCACCGCCCGGGCGGCCGCTTCGTTGTTGACGGTGATGCGCACCAGCTCCGATCCGGCGCGGGCGAGCTGTGCCACCTGCTGCACGGTGGCCGACACGTCGGCGGTGTCGGTGTTGGTCATGGACTGGACCACCACCGGCGCACCACCACCGATGGATACCCGCCCCACCTGGACGGCGACGGTGGGGTGGCGGGATAGGGTGGTGTGGGTCATGCGATACTCAAATGACTGGCCTCGGGAGGGCCATTATCCCGGATCGCCCGGCAAAAACAAAAGGCCCGGCCGGCGACCGGGCCTGGTACTCCGGGCGCTGGGGAACAGGGTTTGAGCTTGGAGATGCCGAGCATCTTGAGGATGTACTTCTCGTAGATCGGTTCCGAGGTGCCCTTCTTCATCTTGCGGATGAAATACTTCTCGAAGGCGATCTTCGCCATGTGCACCCACTTGCCCTTCTTGAACCAGGCCACGTTGCGTGGCGGGATCTGCGGCAGGGCCACGAAGGCCGCGCCGGTGTCGCCCATGTCCGCCAGGCAGATGGCGTTCCAGGTGGCCAGGGTAGTGCCCTCCTTGCCGGCCAGATCGTCGGCGATGTTGTGCACGATGGCGGTCACCATGGACTCGATCATATAGCCGGTCTTGGGGGCGCCGGTGGGCACCGCGGTGGCCTCCACCGGGGGAATGGCGATACAGACGCCGGCGGCGTAGATGTTGGGATAGGTGGGGTTGCGCTGGTGGTCGTCGACGAACACGAAGCCGCGCGGGTTGCACAGCCCCTCCACGTTGGCGACCGCGTCCACCCCCTTGAAGGCGGGCAGCATCATGGCGAACTTGAACTCCAGCTCATGGTCCTTGATCTTGTGTCCAGCGTCGTCGTACTGCTCGACGAACATCTTGCCCTCTTCCACCCGGGTGGTCTTGGCGTTGGTGATCCAGTTGATGTGGTGGGCCCGGAAGTCGCTCTCGAGGAAGCCCTTGGAGTCCCCCACCCCGCCCAGTCCGAGATGGCCGATGTAGGGTTCCGAGGTCACGAAGGTCATGGGCACCCGGTCGCGGATTTTGCGCTTGCGCAGGTCCGAATCCATGATGAAGGAGAATTCGTAGGCGGGACCGAAGCAGCTGGCGAAGGGCATGGCGCCGATCACCACATGACCCGGGTCCTTTAGTAGCTCCTGATAGGCCGCGTAGGTCTTCTCGGCATGGTTCACCGTGCAAATGGAGTGGGTATGGCCCTCGGGCCCGGAGCCCTCCACCTCTTCGAAGGAGAGGCGCGGTCCGGTGGCGATCACCAGGTAGTCATAGTCGACCTTTTCTCCGTCCTCCAGGGTCAGCCGGTTGGCCTGGGCATCGATCTCATCGACCCGCTTGGCGATGAAGTTGATACCCTTGCGCTCGAGGTGCGGGCGGATATCGAAGGTGATGCTGGCCCGGTCCCGCCAACCGACCGCCAACCAGGGGTTGGATGGCACGAACTGAAAATACTCCCGCTCGTTGATCATGGTGACTTCATGTTCGCTGCCCAGTTCCATGCGCAGTTCATATGCGCAAGGCATGCCCCCCGTTCCAGCACCTAATACGACGATATGCGCCATAGATTTGAACCCTCCATCCTCTCAATGAATCGTTGTAATAACGGGCGCCCCACAGGCCGCTCCATATCGCTTGAACCTAGATTCCTCAGTTGATCGCTCCATTCTGAAACCAAGTGATTGATATGAAAAACACTCACTTCGATTGACTTTGTCACCCGTTGGGTGAATCACGCTACAGGGCAAATTGCACGCCTGCGGTGGCGCATGGCTGCGTTACAACTCCTTGGAATAGTTTACTATTCCGCGTCGTTGCGCCTTGCCCTGCACCACCGCAAACGCACACTTTACCCTGTCCAACTGAGGATTCTAGGTTGAACAGTGCAAGATACAATCAACCGGCGGTGAAGCAAAGCAGCTTCAGTTTATTACGATACTCGAATGGATCGATCAGGCGGATGTCAGTTCGAACCAATCGCCTGCCCGTTCCTGGCGGGCGCAGCTGAGCCTTGGCAGCAGCTGGGGCAGCCCGGCCTACAGGGCCTCCCTGACCCGCCCTGGGGTGTTGTTGGATTCACTCAGGTGGGCCGCCAGCAGGTGTTGCAGGCGGCCAGTCTCGAACCGGGCCAGCAGGGCCAGGGCCTGGCGGTTGCTGAGATGGCCATGGTCACCCCCCACCCGGGCCTTTAGCCTGGGTGGATAGGGACCGTCACGCAACATCCGGGGGTCGTGATTGAACTCGAGGATGAGGCCATCGCTGCCCGCCAGGCTGGCCAAGATATGGGGCGTGATGTGGCCGCTATCGGTCAACAGCCCCAGTTGCAGGCCGGCGTTGCGGAATACGAACTGGCAGGGCTCCCGGGCGTCATGGGGCACCGCGTAGGGAAGCACCTCCAGATCGCCGATCATGAAGGGACCGGCATGACTGTCGAGCAGGTGCAGGCTGGGCAGCTCACCGCAGCCGGCATGGGCATGGGTGCCGGCGGTCATCCAGGCAGGCAGCCGGTAGCGTCGCGCCAGGGGGCCCAGGCCGCGCACGTGGTCCCCATGCTCGTGGGTGATCAGGATGGCGTCCAGGTCCCGGGGATCGCACCCCAGGCAGGCTAGCCGGCGCTCGATCTCCCGGGCCGGAAAGCCGCAGTCGATCAACACCCGCAGATGGGGGGTCTCCAGCAGGTAGGCGTTGCCACGGCTGCCGCTGCCGAGAGGGGCGAAACGCATCTCAGACCGCACCCATGGCGTCTGCCGCGCCCCCCTCTGAAACGGCTGCCCCCATCCGGCAGGCTACTTGACCTGCTCGTAGATCAGCTTCAGCAGGCGGCTGGCGGTCTTGCCCTGCAGGCGCACGCCCTGCTTGTCCTCCACGGTCACCCGGGTCTGGCCGTCCTGTTCGCGCAGGTGGATGCGGAACTGCTGTTTGTCATCGATCCCCTGGTCGTCGCGCCAGAACGCCAGTTTGGAGAAGAAGCCCCCCTTCTGCTGGCCCTCTAGGGCCTTGTAGCGGACATAGTAGATACCCTGGGAACGATCCCGGTCCTCCACCGCGAAACCCACCCGGTCGAGGGCTACACCGGTGCGCCGCCAGGCGCGGGCGAACTCCTCGTGGATGATCAGCGCCAGGTCACCCGGCGCCTGCGAGAGCTGGGCGCGCTCCGGACGGGTCTCCGGTTTGGCCAGCGCCGTCTTCGCCTGCTCTTCGCTGCTGCCCAGATAGACCATCAGGCTGCGCAGCATGGCCGCCTCGGTTCCGGGCTCATTGGGCCTGGGGGTCCAGTAGGTGGTATCGGCCTCGCCACTGGTGTTCTCGACCAGCTTCTCCACCATCCCCCGGTGGGTCAGGTAGAGTTCGGTGGTCCCCGGCCGTTCGCCCGGCTCCAGGCGCACCCGGAACTGATCCCGGGTGGCGGAGGAGTAGAGCCCGCCGACGGTCTTACGGAAGAACTCGGTAATCGGACCCTGCTTGATGTCCGCCCGGCTCTCCAGCCAGTCGGTGGTCATGACCCCGGTCTGCGGATTCTGCTCCACCAGCAGCAGGCCGTTGCTACGCCAGAACTCCACCACCTTGGGCCAGACCTTCTGGGGCGGGGCGTCGATCACCAGCCAGCGCTGATCACCGTCGCGCTCCACGCGGATCTTGTCAAACTGGGGCAACACCTGGCTGCCTCCGAGGTTGGAGCCGGTACCCTTGCGGCGGCCTTGGCGCTTGGCGCTGTATTCCGACAGGGAGGTGGAGGTCCCGGAGGGGATCACCATGGAGTCGCTGATGGAGGAGCTGGTGAGATCCGGCGGGATCTCCAGGTTGTCCGCCTCTTCACGCTGGCTGCGGTACTGCTTCTCGCTGTCGGAGAAGAAGCTGCCGGTGCTGCAGGCCAGCAACTGACTCAGCAGCAGCAGTGGGAGGAGCCAACGGGCGAGATGACCTGGATGGATGGAGAACCCCTGCATTTCAAGCAACCCCGGCCTGTTGCATGGCCGCCTTGACGGCTGGCCGGGCCGGCTCGCTGAGCCAGGTCAGGGGCAGGCGGATACCGACCGGCGCCAGGCCCAGCTCGTGCATGGCCCACTTCACCGGGATCGGGTTGGACTCGACGAACAGGGCGCGGTGCAGACCCGACAGCCGCTGGTCCAGGGCCTGGGCCTCCTCCCGCCGCCCCGCCAGGGCGGCCTCGCACATCTGCCGCATCAGCCTGGGCGCCACGTTGGCGGTCACCGAGATCACCCCGTCCCCGCCGCGCAACATCATCTCGCAGCCGCTGGCGTCGTCGCCACTGTAGACGGTGAATCCGTCGGGGGAGAGGGTGCGGATGCCGGGCAACCGGTCGAGGTCGCCCGTGGCCTCTTTGATGCCGACGATATTTTCGATCTGGGACAGCCGTCCCACCGTCTCCGGCAGCATGTCGCAGGCCGTGCGCCCCGGAACGTTGTAGAGAATCTGGGGGATATCCACCGCCTCCGCCACCGCCTTGTGGTGTAGATAGAGGCCCTCCTGGGTAGGCTTGTTGTAGTAGGGGGTCACCAGCAGACAGGCCTGGGCCCCCGCCTGCTGGGCACAGCGGGTGAGGCTGATCGCCTCGCTGGTGGCGTTGGCGCCGGTACCGGCGATCACCGGGATGCGCTCGGCCGCGAAGCCCACCGTCTGGCGGATCACCTCACAGTGCTCCACCTCGTCCAGGGTGGCCGACTCACCGGTGGTCCCCACCGCCACGATGGCATCCGTTCCCTGCTCGATGTGGAACTCCACCAGACCCCGCAGGGCCTCATAGTCGACGCTGCCATCTTCCCCCATGGGGGTAATCATGGCCACCATACTGCCGCGAAACATGCTCAATCCACCTTAAGGTAACGGACCAATCGGCTATGGTAGCCCGCGGCGCGCGACCCTGACAAGTCGATCGACCTGGCGCCAGCCGGCGACTGAGCCGGCTGACACTCCACCCCGTCAGCCGGGAGAAAGGGCCGTCCATGCTACACTGCAGCCCCCCCGGCACGGATATCCTGTGCAAAGGTCGGAGGCATGGTGTAGATTTCACGTTACGAGTTCGATCTGCATCCGAAGAGACAGCCACAACCCATGTCAACAGTGAACGGCCATCTATGCCCCATTCCAAGAACTATCTCGTAATCTCGGCCCTCGGCAAGGATCGCCCGGGTATCGTCAAGTCGCTCTCAAAGAAGATCCTCGATGCTGACTGCAATATCACCGACAGCCGCATGGCGGTGCTGGGTGGCGAGTTTGCCGTCCTGCTGTTGGTGGAGGGGCAGTGGAACACCCTGGCGAAGCTGGAGAACGCCCTGCCGGAGCTGCAGAACGAACTGCAGCTCACCATCATCGGCAAGCGTACCGACAAGCGCGAACCCGCCAGCAACCTGCTGCCCTATATGGTCGACGTGGTGGCCATGGACCACCCCGGGATCGTCAACCAGTTGGCGGAGTTCTTCTCCGAGCGCATGATCAACATCGAGGACATGGTCACCAGCAGCTACGCAGCGGCCCATACCGGCACCCCCATGTTCGCGGTGCACATAAGCGTGAGCATCCCATCGGACATCCACCTCGCCACCCTGCGTGACGAGTTCATGGACTATTGCGACGCCCTCAACCTGGACGCTGTCATCGAACCCATAAAGGGCTGAGGCCCCGTATCCCAACCCAGAGGAGCTGATATGGCTGAGCTGGCAATCGGCAGTCCGGTCCCGGACATAGAACTCCCGGCCACCGGCAACAAGACCGTCAAGCTGTCGGACTACCGGGGCAGACCGGTGGTGCTCTACTTCTACCCCAAGGCCAGCACCCCTGGCTGCACCCAGGAGGGGCGGGACTTCAGCGCCGCCATCCACAAGTTCCGCCGCCAGTCGGCGGTCATTCTCGGGGCCTCCCGAGACGGCATCAAGGCCCAGGAGAACTTCAAGGCCAAACAGGGCTTCCCCTTCGACCTGCTCTCCGACAAGGAGGAGCGGCTGTGCAACACCTTCGGGGTCATCAAGCTGAAGAGTATGTATGGCCGGCAGGTGCGCGGCATCGAGCGCAGCACCTTCCTGATCGACCCACAGGGGATACTCCGCCGGGAGTGGCGCAAGGTCTCGGTAAAGGGGCATGTGGACGAAGTCCTGGAGGCCGTCAAGGCCCTGCGTGACGGGCAGTAGGGCCGGCACTCCCCCAGAACATCCATGACAAAAAAAACGCCGCAAAAACCCCGCCTCTTCGTCCTCGACACCAACGTGCTGATGCACGACCCCACCGCCCTGTTCCGTTTCATGGAGCACGACGTCTTCCTGCCCATGATGGTGCTCGAGGAGCTCGACAAGGGCAAGAAGGGGATGTCGGAGGTGGCGCGCAACGTACGCCAGACCAGCCGCTTCCTCGATCAGCTGATGTCCCGGGTCTCCCAAGGCGAGATCCACAAGGGCATACCCCTCAACACCCTGCAGCTCACTGACGGCGTCGGTGCCGGCCTCACCGGCCACCTGTTCCTGCAGACCGAGCCGCTCGGCGGCCACCTGCCAGCCAGCCTGCCGGGCAACAGCCCTGACAACGACATCCTGGCCACCGCCCAGGGCCTGCAGGAACGGCACCCGGACCAGGTCGTGACCCTGGTCTCCAAGGATATCAACCTGCGCATCAAGGCTGCACTGGTGGGGATCCACGCCGAGGACTACTCCAACGACCAGGTACTGGACGACGTCAACCTCCTCTACCGCGGCATGTCCCAACTGCCGGACGACTTCTGGGAACACCACACCCGCAAGGTGGAATCCTGGAAGGAGGAGGGGCGCACCTTCTACCGGATCAGTGGCAGGCAGACCCGTGACTGGCATCCCAGCCAGTGCCTCTTCCTGGAGGGTGACAACGGCCTGCAAGCGATGGTGCGTGACCAGGACGACGAGAGCGCGGTGATCGAACTGGTGGAGGACTACAGCAACCCCAGGCACAGCGTCTGGGGGATCACTGCACGCAACCGGGAACAGAATTTCGCCCTCAACATGCTGCTCGACCCGGAGCTCGATTTCGTCAGCCTGCTTGGTACCGCGGGTACCGGCAAGACCCTGCTGACCCTGGCCGCCGGCCTCAAGCAGACCCTCGACCTGAACCTCTACCGGGAGATCGTGATGACCCGGGTGACCGTGCCGGTGGGTGAGGATATCGGCTTTCTGCCGGGCACCGAGGAGGAGAAGATGACCCCCTGGATGGGGGCCCTGATGGACAACCTGGAGGTCCTGACCGAGACCGAGGGGGGCGAATGGGGGCGCGCCGCCACCGAAGACCTGCTGCGCTCACGCATCCGCATCCACTCCCTGAACTTCATGCGCGGACGCACCTTCCTCAACAAGTACATCATCCTCGACGAGGCGCAGAATCTCACCCCCAAGCAGATGAAGACCCTGATCACCCGGGCCGGGCCGGGCACCAAGATCGTCTGCCTGGGTAACGTGGCGCAGATCGACACCCCCTACCTGACCGAGACCACCTCCGGACTGACCTACGCGGTGGACCGCTTCAAGAGCTGGCCCCACAGCGGACACATCACGCTGCTGCGGGGGGAACGCTCACGCCTGGCGGATTTCGCCTCGGACAATCTCTAGGGCCTGCCACGTTCGATGACCGTCTCCAGCTCGGAGATGGTCTGGCGGTAGACCTCGAGGGTCTGACGGTAGATGTCGAGCAGCTCGCTGCGATCCTGATTGCGGCCCTTGAATTCCAGCTCCCGGGCCAGGATCGACAGCTCGCTGGCCCCCACGTTGGCGCTGCTCGATTTGAGTGAATGGGCGGCGCGGGACAGGGCCTCCAGGTCGTGCTGGCTCATCGCCGTCTTGATGCCGCGCATCAGATTCGGCGCATTGCCGAGAAAGCTCTGCAGGATCGACACGAAGTCCTCGCCCATGATCTCGAAGAGCTCACCGAGCACCTGCGGGTCCAACACGGATTGCAACATGGTATTCCCCTCTTCCGGCTTCGATGGTGTCGTCACGCTGGCCGCTGCCAGCTCCTCTCCCACCACGGCATCCAGGACCTCCCGCATGGGCAGCCATTGACGCAGCATGGTCTCGATGGCGGCAGGTTTCACGGGCTTGGCGAGATAGTCGTCCATCCCGGCCTCCAGGCAGCGCTCCCGGTCACCGGCCATGGCATTGGCGGTAATGGCGATCACCGGCAGATGCAGCAGCCCCTGGCGCTGTTCCCGTTGACGTATCGCCCCGGTGGCCTGATAGCCGTCCATCCTGGGCATCTGGCAGTCCATCAGCACCAGGTCGAAGGTCTCCTGCTCGATCGCCTGCAGTGCCTCCACCCCATCGTTGGCGGTGACCGGCGTCAGCCCGGCATTCTCCAGCATCTTCTTCACCACCTGCTGATTGACCGGGTTGTCCTCAACCACCAGGACACGGCCCTCCAGCGGGGTATGATCCATCGGCCCGGCTGGATCCTCCGACCGGGCCGCCCCGTAGGCCCCCCGTGACATCTGCTGTTCCTGCCAGTCCAGCGGGCCATCCGGCAACCTGGGGATGGGCACCTCCGTCTCCTCCAGACTGCTGGAGGAGGTCTGCTCCACGTCGAACAGGCGGTTCAGGCAACGCTCCAGCTCCTTGCGATTGAGCGGGGCCTTGAGCAGATCCACCGGCAACTCCTGGTAGCGCCGCAACCCCGCCTCCGGGGTGTTGAACACCACGAACTCCATCTCCTTCATGCGCGGCTGACGGCGCACCTCTTCAATCAGTTGGGGCAGGATCGACAGGTGCCTCGAGCCATCGACCAGCACCACCTGGTAGCGCCAGGTACTGCCCAGATTGGCCGACGCCTTGAGTTTGCTCAGGGCATCGAGCTGGCCTCCAGCCAGCTCGAACAGCATCCCCCAGTCACGCAGGCAGGCGATCAGCTGGCGGCTCGACTCGTCACCCCCCTCCGCCAATACCATCGCCTTGAGCCCTCCCAGATCCCGCCGGGCGGACGGCAGCTCCTGCAAGGACCTGCGCAGGGGGACGAGGAACCAGAAATAGGAGCCCTGGCCGAGTTGTGACTTGACCCCGATCTGCCCCCCCATCAGCTCGCTGAGGCGCTTGCAGATCACCAGCCCCAGGCCGGTCCCACCATGCTTGCGGGTGGTCGAGGCGTCGGCCTGGGAAAAGGGCTGAAACAAGCGCTCCACCTGCCGGTCGGACATGCCGACCCCCGTGTCCCTCACCGCGAACAGCAGCTCCACTTCGGCACGGGAGACCTTGCGTTGGGAGACCTCCACCGAGACGCTGCCCTTTTCGGTGAACTTCACCGCATTGCTCACCAGGTTGGTGAGGATCTGGCGCAGGCGGATGGGGTCACCCCGCACCCAGCGGGGTACTTCGTCGTCGATACGGTAACGCAGTTCCAGGCCCCGCCGCTGGGCCGCATTGCGCATCAATGCGGTCACTTCCTCCACCATGTCGGCGACATTGAGTTCGATGAACTCCAGGTCCAGCTTGCCGGCCTCGATCTTGGAGAAGTCGAGGATGACGTTGATGATGCTCAGCAGCAGTTGCGAGGAGTTGAGGGCCGTGTTGACGAACTCTCGTTGCTCCTCATCGAGCCGAGTCTCCCGCAACATCTCCAGGATCGGCAGTATGCCGTTCAGCGGGGTGCGGATCTCGTGGCTCATGGTAGCGAGAAACTCGGACTTGGCCAGGTTGGCCATCTCCGCCACCTCCTTGGCCAGGTAGAGTTCCCGCTCTACGCTCTGGCGTTGGTCGTTTTCCGCGCTCAGGCGACTGCGCAACTCATTGAGTTCGTTCTCCGCCTGCAGTATACGTTCATGCAGCAGGGCCCGGTTGGCGGCGATCAGCAGCAGCTGCTGCTGTTGCGCCACCAGCCAGGCGGCGAGGACCAGCAGGGCCAGCAGATAGGCGGTGAGACCGGTCCAGAAGTCCGCCGGCAAGGCGATCTCGTAGCCCAGGGGGTCAAGGACCCAGAGCAGCGCCGCCACCGCCACATAGAGCAGGCTGAAGAAGCTGTCGACGGTCAGGAACACGGTGGTCAGGGCGAACACCGAGGCGATCAGGGCCACATGCAGGACCAGTTGCGGGGAGTAGGCCTCCATCGCCAGCAGGTGCATCAGCGCCAGGGTCCAGAGGGCGCCCAGCAGCAGCACCCCGGGCAGAAAGGCATAGCGCCAGCTGCGCAGGTGATCGCTCCTGACCCGGCGCACCAGCAGCACCAACACGAGCTGGGTGACCAGCACCAGACCCAGGATGATGGTCCAGGCCTCTTCGAGGGGCCGCCGCCAGGCCTCGCCGAGATAGACCAGGATGGCCACGGCCAGCAGATTGGTGGCGATCAGGATCAACCCATTGGAGTAGAGCAGGCGTACCTGTTCACTCCTGACCCGTATCGTCTCGTCGTTGCTCCCCGTCATCTGCCTCGAACAGTCTGCCTGTCTCTGAAATCCGCTGCCGCCCATCTTACAACCCCAGGCGCCAAATGGCATATCCCGGCCGCGACTGGAGAGTGGAAGGAACGATCAGAGGTGGCCACCCAGCCCCCTTGTTGAGGGGCCGATCGGGGAAGGTGCCGTGAATAGCCTCGCAGGCCGGGCCCACTATCCCGCCACCGTGAATGAGGCGTGATTATCCAAAGACTGGGCGGTTACGATCGAGATTGTCGCCATCCGGCCCTTTCTGTAGACTCCAGGCGTACCTTCCAGCCTTGAATCCATGTTGTGATCAGCAAGCCCGATCGGATACAGCAGATCGACGGTCTGTTTCCCTTCCTGCGGCGGGACGACCCGCAGTTCAGGCAACGCTTCCTGCGCAGCGCCAGCCTGACCCGGCTGGGCAAAGGTGTCACCGTCTGCCGTGAAGGCATGCAGTGTGGCTCTCTAGCCCTGCTGCTCTCCGGCAGCACCCGAGTCTTCAAACTCGGCGAGTCGGGACGGGAGATCACTCTCTATCGCATCGGCCCGGGGGGCAGTTGTATCCTCACCGCCTCCTGCATCGTCAACGAGCAACCCTTTCCAGCGCTGGCGGTCACCGAGACGGAAGTCGAGGCCCTGACCGTCCCAACCGCCGAGGTGCGCCGCTGGCTCGATCTGTCCCCTGCCTGGCGTGGCTATCTGTTCAGCCTCATCAGCGAACGCCTGGGCGATGTCATCAGTATCGTCGAGGAGGTCGCCTTCAAGCGGGTCGACCGGCGTATCTGCAGCTATCTGCTGGAGCACGCCGTACCGGGGGAGGAGTCACCGGGGGTCCTCTCCACCACTCATCAGAAGATCGCCTCGGACCTCGGCACCTCGCGGGAGGTGGTGAGCCGCATTCTCAAGGACCTGGAAGGCCGGCATGCCATCGCAGTGAGCCGCGGCAGTATCCGCTTGCTCGACCCCCGGGCCCTGCGGAGCAAGGCGCAGGATAACTAGCCGGCAGGCGTTTTGCTCTGGTAACACCCCTCTGTCAGAAAGGTTGTCGGTCCACATGCCCGAAAACCCCATCGCCCATCCGCTGTATCCAGACCGGGTCGACACCCTTGGCTACACCGAAAAGGGCCGACTGCACTGCACCGATCCAGGCAACGGCGAGCGGCGGGGCCTAACCCTCCAGGGCTTCGAGGCCGACCGTGAAACCTTGTTCGGCACAGCGCCAATTTCCCAGCTGCCAACTAAAACGGTTGCCCAAATTGCAGGATATTCTCTGTACCTCTACATCGGATTTATCTGTGTCGTGAACATATGAAAATTTTAAACCATTTCAACGGTAGCTGCAGTAAAAATTTGGGATATTGTTTTTTTCCGCACCTCTTAGTGCGAACGAATTGAACACACGCCTGTCGCCGAAAACGCTGCCCAAGGAACTCACCGACCTGGCAGTCTCGTTCAATGAAATGCTGGAACGCATGAAAGATGCCTTTCTGCGACTGTCAAATTTTTCTGCTGATATAGCGCATGATTTGAGAACACCTGTTACCAGCATGATGACCCAGACCCAGGTTGCCCTTTCCCGGTCACGTTCTATCGATGAATATCGGGAAATCCTCTACTCGAATATTGAAGAGTACGAACACATGGCGCAGATGATTAACGACATGCTGTTACTCGCCAAGGCAGACAATGATCCAGGCAACCTGAACCCCACTCAGGTGAATCTGGCCAGTGAAGTGAATATTCTGTTCGAGTATTACGAAGCATGGGCCGAAGAGCCTGGTGTTACTCTGAAACTTGAAGGCACAGCTACGGCATCAGGTGTCAACTGATGCTGCGGCGCGCACTGGGTAACCTCATTTCCAACGCCATACATCACACACAAGCCGGTGGTACTGTGCGGGTGGAACTCAGCAATACGACAAAGGGAGAAACCGTCATTATGGTGGAAAATCCGGGACTGGATATACCACCCGAACACCTGCCTAAATTATTCGATCGCTTGTATCGTGTCGACCCATCAAGGCACAAAGATGGCGCTGGATTGGGATTGGCCATCGTCAAATCCATCGTTGAGGCACATGCAGGCAGGATCAAGTTAACCTCTGCCGGTGGAATGACCCGATTTAATGTCATACTGAGCGGGCACTAATAACCATGGTGGTGTGGCGGCGGCTTTACACTAAAGTAATGCCAAACCCTAGTAACATTAGCTGCCTCTTTTCTACTGACCCCTTTACTAAAACCTATCCCCGGGTATAGGGCTCATTCCTCCCGGTCTTCGGGGTTGCGACCATAGCGGTGGATGATCTCCCGGGCGGCGTCGCCATAGCGCTTGATCCATTGGGCGAGCACCCGATCCGTCATGCGCGCACCGTTGCGCAGCTGGTGCTCGAGCCGTTGCAGCCCTGCGACCGATATGCGCTCGTCTCTATCGATGCCGGGGCTGGGCATGACTTGGCCCCTACTCGCCCCAGCGGGGCAGCAGGTCCTGCTCTATCCCCAGCTGGTCGAGTACCCGTGCCACCATGAAGTTGACCAGGTCCTCGATACCCTCCGGGTCGTGATAGAAGCCCGGGTTGGCGGGCATGATCACCGCCCCCATACGGCTCAGGCGGAGCATGTTCTCCAGGTGGATCTCCGAGAAGGGGGTCTCGCGTACCACCAGGATAAGTTTGCGCCGCTCCTTGAGCATCACGTCCGCCGCCCGCTCCATCAGGTCGTTGCTGGCGCCACTGGCGATGGCGGCCAGCGTGCCCGTGGTACAGGGGCAGACCACCATGGCCGCGGGTGGGTTGGAACCGCTGGCCACCGGCGCCAGCCACTGCTGCCGGCCGAACACCCGCAACTGTCCGGGTTCGGCGTCGTAGCGTGCCGCCAGCAGCTGCTCCACCTCCCGCGGCTGGGAGGGAAGCTCCAGCCCCGACTCCATGTTCAACACGATCTGTCCGGCCTGGGAGATCATTAGCCAGACCTCCCGGCCTTCTCCGATCAGGCACTCCAGCAGACGCAGGGCATAGGCGCTGCCCGAGGCGCCGGTGATGGCTAGGGCAATGGGCCCCTTCTGCTCGTTCATGACACCGCCTCCAAGGCCTCCAGCAGCCGCTGGTGGATGCCGCCGAAACCGCCATTGCTCATCACCAGCAGATGGTCGCCGGGGCGCGCCCAATGGCTGATCCGCTCGACGATCACCTGCACATCGTCCAGTACCTCAGCCCGGGTCCCCAGGGGGGCGAGCGCCGCCCGTGCATCCCACTGTAGGTCATCGGGGGCCAGCAGATAGACCCGGTCCGCCTGCCCCAGGGCATCCGCCAGCCGGTCGGCCTGCACCCCCCGCTTCATGGTATTGGAGCGCGGTTCCAGGACTGCGATGATGCGTGCCTCCCCGACCTGCCGGCGCAACCCGTCGAGGGTCAGGCCGATCGCCGTGGGGTGGTGGGCGAAGTCGTCGTAGACCCGCACCCCGCCAGCCTCGCCGCGCAACTCCATGCGGCGCTTGACGTTCCTGAAACGCCCCAGGGAGGCGACCGCCTCCTCCGGCGCCACCCCGGCATGGTTCGCGGCGGCCAGGGCCGCCAGGGCATTGGCCATATTGTGCCGACCGATCAGCCCCCAGCCGACCCGGCCGACCGGTTCGCCATCATGGATCACCTGGAATTGGCTGCCATCGGCCGAGGTAGCGATGCTGTGCCAGCCCGCCTCCAGCTGGGGATCGAAATACTCCACCGGGGTCCAGCAGCCCATGTCGAGTACCTCGGAGAGGTTGCCATCATAGAGCGGGCTGATAATCCGCCCGTTGCCCGGCACGGTGCGCACCAGGTGGTGGAACTGGCGCTGGATCTGCGCCAGGTCGTCGAAGATGTCGGCATGATCGAACTCCAGGTTGTTCAGGACCAGGGTGCGGGGACGGTAGTGGACAAACTTGGAGCGCTTGTCGAAGAAGGCGGTGTCGTACTCGTCCGCCTCCACCACGAAAAAGGGCGACTCCCCGAGGCGCGCGGAGACCCCGAAATTCTCCGGCACCCCGCCAATCAGGAAACCGGGCGCCAGCCCCGCCTCCTCCAGCAGCCAGGCCAGCATGCTGGCGGTGGTGGTCTTGCCGTGGGTCCCGGCCACCGCCAGCACCCAGCGCCCCTGCAGCAGATGCTCCGCCAGCCACTGGGGCCCGGAGGTATAGGTCAGCCCCTGGTCGAGCATGTACTCTACCGCCGGGTTGCCCCGTGACAAGGCGTTGCCCACCACCACCAGATCGGGCGCGGGCTCCAGGTGCTCTGGCATATAGCCCTCCAGCAGCTCGATACCGGCGGCCTCCAGCTGACTGCTCATGGGCGGATAGACGTTGGCGTCGGAGCCACTGACCCGGTGGCCCAGGGCCCGGGCCAAGAGCGCGATTCCCCCCATGAAGGTCCCACAGATACCGAGAATATGCAGATGCATCAGAGCGTCACCGGAAAAAAGATCGCCGAGAGGTTCCAGGAGATCAGGGTATAGAGCAAGGCCAGACCCAGCCCCAGGTTGAACTTGAGATCGAAGGTATGGCGCAGGATATGCCCCATCACCACCATACTCCAGATGATCAGCCCCAGCAGCAACAACCCCGACTCGCCCGACTCGCTGCGGTTGCTCCAGCTCACCAGAGGCATCGCCAGCAGACCCAGCAGCAGCTCACTGCCCATCAGCGCCGCGCCCGCCTGCAGAAAACGCGCGGCATGGCGGCGCAGCCGCAGGGCGGCATAGAGCACACCGAGCATCAGCAGCGACTCGAAGGCGCTCTCCGCCAGGGCGGCGAACAGGCTGGGACGGGAGCCTGCGATCATCACCCACCCTGTCAAAATATTCAGCAGCGCCAGCAGGATCAGCAGCACGCTGGAGGCCGGCAGATCCTGGGGCGCCGCGCGCAGCAGGCAGAGATCCACCAGGTAGTTGAGCAGGGCTTTCAATGCATCGTCCGCAACACCATCGACCAGATGACCGAATCATAACCCGCCCACTTGTATTTTGTCGCGGTGGCGGCTACAAGGGAAAAATGGAGTGCAAGACTTACAGCCAGCGCCTGTTACAGCCCTTTCATGGCCTGCTCCAGACCCTCGAGATCGACGGCGGTATCGCCGAGAGCAGCGATGGCCACAGTTGGAAACTCTATGTGGCCGACCCGCGCATCGCCAGCCACACGGGTCTCAGCGAGGTCCGCTATGGCAGCTGGAACCCGCGCCAGGGTGCGCTCCGCTCCCCCACCCGGTGCAGCACCCCGGCCGGTCTCATCGAGGAGATCGGCCGGCGCCTGATCCGGGCCCTCGAGGATACCGCTGGGCGCGTTCCCTTCCCGGCCAGCGACCGCCACGAATTCTGGCTACTTGATCGCCAGGGGCGGCCGCTGGCACTGCTCGCCAGCGCCATCGACCCGGCCACCCGGGAGACCCCGGCCCCGGTCTGGCGGCCAGGCCGGGCCGCCCAGCAAGAATTCAGCTCGCCCCATGGCGATGCGGAGGACCTCGCCAGCCTGCTCGGGAAGGCCGCGGGGAGCCGGCCCCGGGGTGTCTGGATCGAGCGCGATACCCGGGGGGGCATCACCGACAGGGGTGAACGCTACGCACCGACCGAGCTCCCCGACCTGGCCATCCGCACCCGCTGGAGCGATCCCCGGCACGCCGCCCTGGTGGCGGATTTCCTCGCCTGGCAGGCTCCCTGGCTGCTGCAACTGGCCGAGCTCGATCGTTCCACCCGCGCGGCCCTGGAGCGCTCGGCCTGGCAACGGCCCGAACCGACTTGCCGGCTGTTCCGCCTCTACCCCCAGGTGATCGACCGCCAGGGGCTGACCGCCACCCGGGTGCGCGGACGTATTGCCGGCGGTCAGGAATCCACCAACCAGGCCGAGACCCTCTACCCCTTCGTCAACGAGTGATCCGTCGGGCCTTTCTCGCCCCCATGCAGTACCCTCTGTCCCCCGCCACACCCATGACAGGCAGATGACCGACTACCCCAGACTGCTCGCCGACCTCCGCGGCCGGCTCGATCGCGCCCTGGCGCACCAGCCGCCCAGGCCGGAGCGGCTCTACTCCCTGACCCTGGCCCTGCCTGGGCTGCGCCTCGACGCTCCGATCCGGTTCCCCTCCCCCTGCTGCTATTGGAGCCGGCCCGCCCGGGGCGAATACCGCCTGGGCATGGGTGAGGCGCTGGCGTTCAACAGCGAAGGGGCAGGGCGTCTCGCCCGGCTGCAAGCCTTCTACCAGCACACCCTCGATCAGTGGGATCGACAGGCCTCCGAGCCCCAGGGGATCGATCCGGTCTTCTTCACCGGCTTCGCCTTCTCCCCCACGGATGCGATGCGCGCCTCCTGGCGCGGCCTGCCCAACGCCACCCTCTATCTGCCCGAACTGCTGTTGCAACGGCAGGAGGGGCGCTGGGCCATCAGCTTCTCCCGCGCGGGCGATGCGCCCCTCGCCAGAGCGGCGCTGGTCAGCCGCTGGATGGAGATGGCGACACGCCTGATCCGGGCCGCCAGCGAACCCCTGGCGCCCCGGGAGGCAGCTGCCGAACTGCTCGACGTGGACGACACGCCATCACGCCAGACCTGGCTCGAACGGGTCGATCTGGCGCGCACGGCTATCCGGAGAGACGAGCTGGAGAAGGTGGTACTGGCCCGGCGTATGCGGGTACATGCAACCCATCCACTCGACCCGGCCCGCCTGATGTCGAAGCTGCAGCGCGACTACCCGGACAACCTGCACTTCGCCATCGCCCGGGAGGGAGTGACCTTCGTGGCCTCCAGCCCGGAACGGCTGTTGAGCTGTCGGCAGCAGTGGATCTCCTGCGACGCGCTGGCGGGCACCGCCCCCGCCTCCAGCGATGCGGGGGAGCAGTGGCGGCTCGGTCAGGCCCTGCTGCAGGACCCCAAGGCCCTGCACGAGCACCATCTGGTGGTAGAGAGCCTGCAACTGGGCCTGGCGCCCCTGTGCCGCCGCTTACAACCAGCCGGAACGCCGCGCCTGCTGCGCCTGCAGGGACTGCAACACCTCTGGACCGGGCTCGGCGGCCAGCTCAGGGAAGGCGTGGACCTGTTCAGCGCGGCTCACCGGCTCCACCCCAGCGCAGCGGTCAACGGCGCCCCCAGGGGAGCCGCCGGAGACTGGCTCCAGACCCACGAGGATCTGCCCCGGGGCTGGTATACCGGGGCCGGCGGCTGGCTCGACGGGGCAGGCAACGGTGAACTGGCGGTACTCATCCGCTGCGCCCTGCTGCAGGGAGAGCAGGCGGAACTCTATGCCGGGGCCGGGATCACCCACGGCTCGGACCCCTGCAGCGAGTTGCGCGAGACCGACCTTAAATTCGCCGCTTTGTTGCAGGCGCTGGAGGAGGCGTGATGGATACCGCAAGCCTCAACCTGCTCTGGTCGGACGGCCTCATGGACGGCCTGGCGGCGGCCGGGGTACGGCGGGTGGTGATCTCCCCCGGCTCCCGGTCCACCCCCCTGGTGCTGGCCGTGCAACGCCAGCCCCGACTGACCAGTTGGCAACACCCTGACGAACGTAGCGCGGCCTTCTTCGCCCTCGGACTGGCCTGCCGCGAGCGGCAGCCGGTGGCGTTGGTCGCCACCTCGGGCAGCGCCCCAGCCCACTGGTATCCGGCGGTCATCGAGGCCAACCACAGCGGCATCCCGCTGCTGCTGCTGAGCGCCGATCGTCCGCCGGAACTCCAGGCCTGCGGCGCCAACCAGACGGTCGATCAGACCCGCCTGTTCGGCGACCAGGTGCGGGCCTGCTACGCCGCCGGCTGCCCCGACCAGGGTCCCGCCGCCCGGCGGCGTATCCGTGCCCTGGGCATCCAGGCGGTGCACCGGGCCCTCTGGCCGGATCCAGGCCCGGTGCACATCAACCTGCCGTTCCGTGAGCCACTGACCCCCAGCCACTGGCCCGAACCCCCGACCCCGGGCCCGGACGCCCCCGTCTGTATTCCCCAGCTGGCGCCCGAACCCGCACAACTGGGACGCATCCGCCGTCTGTTGAGCGCCCGGCGGGGACTTATCGTCTGCGGCCCCCTCGCCCCGCATGGCGCCTTCGCCAGGGCGGTGACCCGCCTGGCGGCCCGTCTGGGCTGTCCCCTGCTGGCGGACCCCCTGAGCCAGCTGCGCTTCGGCGGCCACGACCACGGCTGCATCCTCAGCCACTACGACGCCGCGCTGCGGGCCGGGGCCTTCAGCGACGGCGAACGGCCGCAATGGATCCTGCGCTTTGGAGCAGCCCCCGTCTCCAAGGCCCTGCTCGACTATCTGCAGCAGTGCGACGCGCCGACGGTGCTGTGCGCCCCCCGCGGCGACTGGCCCGATCCGCTCCACCAGACCCGCGAGATGGTGCGGGCCAGCCCCAGCCTGCTCTGCGAGGCGCTGCTCGAGGCCGTCCCACCCCAGGCGCCGGCCCCCTGGCTGGCGCGCTTCCGCCGGGTGGAACGAGTGGTCGCCGGGGTGCGTCCCGAACCCAGGGACGACCCAGACGAAGCGACCCTGATCGGTGAACTCATGGAGCGGCTGCCGGAGCGGGCCCACCTGTTCTGCGGCAACTCCCTGCCCATCCGCCAGCTCGACCGCTGGGGCGGCCAGGGGACCAAACCTTTACACTTCTATGCCAATCGGGGCGCCAGCGGCATCGACGGCAATATCTCGACCCTGCTGGGACTCGCCGCCGCCGGTGAGGGACCACTGGTCGGCCTGCTGGGTGACCTGGCCCTGTTTCACGACCTCAACGGCCTGCTGTTGGCGCCCGGGCTGGATGGGGTGATCGTCCTCCTCAACAACGGTGGCGGGGGCATCTTCGGTACCCTCCCCCAGGCGGACCTGCCCGGCTTCGAGGAGCACTGGCTGATGCCCACCGGGCTCGACTTCGGCCAGGCCGCCAGGCTCTACGGCCTCGGCTACCGGCGCGTCACCCGCCAGGCGGAGTTCCCGGTCGCCTTGGAACAGGCCCTGGAGGAACGGGGCTGCAGCCTCCTCGAAGTCCAGGTCGACCGCCTCGCCAGCCTGCAACGCACCCGCCGCTATCACGAGCGGGTCCGGGCCGGCCTCGCCCGGCTCCCCGAGGTGGGGCCGATCTAGTCACACCCGGGCTGCGGCCTTGGGGCAAGCGCCAGGGTCATGCCGAAGAAAACAGCCGTAACCCACCTGGTGGATGGGCATAAATCCTGAACAAAAAAATCAGAATGGGGCGCTCAACTGAGGAATCTAGGTTCAATCTCCTGCAGTTTCACTTCCACGCCCCGCACGGGAACCGTATCGTTGGCAAGCGCTGTCCCATGGAGGGGCGCTTCGTACACACGGATGCCGATGCTCATCTGGCGGTGGTGGCGGTCATGTATACCGAGGGAGCGATGAACGGGGGTCTCCAAGGCCTGGTTTCAGGTACCGCAGCACCCCAACGACCGCCCGGTGCAGGCCGTCAACGCCCGCCCCGTGTTGCGGTCGTGGAGCCATGGTGGCGCAGAATGGAGCGGATAGTCTCCGGCGCCCCCTCCAGTTGACGGACCCGCTTCCACAACCGCTGGGGTTCCTCCTCATAGAGCCTGAGCAGCTCCCCGGCGGGCACCCAGAAGAGCTCGCGCCGCTTCTTGAAGCGCCCGGCATGGTCGCCGGCCCACTCCCGGTTCAGCGCCGCCACATCGCGCCAGGGGAATTCGATGAAGTAGCTGCGCCACTGCTTGGGGCGCGTCGATTTGCCCGGTGCGCGCCGACACCACCAGTCGGGATGGACCTGCAGGGTCTTATCGAAGAGGGCGGCGACCAGGGGAATCTGCTGCTCGATACGCGCCTCACTGCGGCTGGCCCGGCTCAGGTCGTCGGCGAAATAGAGGGTCTCGGTCTCCTCGACGAACTCCCGGATGGCCGTCTCCTGGTAGTCCTCTCCCTCCCCCAGCCCCCCGCCGAAGTCGATCAGACAGCCGGCCTTGCGACCACTGAAGGTGGTCTGAAACAGGAAGTCGACCCCCTGTTCACGTGCGCAGAACGGTATGACACCGGCCCCCATGGTGATTTCCTCTTTGGCAAAGTTCCCGGGTTTCCATAAGATAGCCCCCTCCCAACCGCTTGTCCCGGAAAACAACACATGCCTCACCACGTCACTTGGCACGCCCCCAAAGACCCTGCCTATCAGGACATCCTCTACCACCAGGCCGAGGGTATCGCCAAGATCACCATCAACCGCCCACGGGTGCACAATGCCTTTCGCCCGGAGACGGTGAACGAACTGGGCCACGCCTTCCGCCGCGCCCACCTCGACCCGACCATCGGCGCGATCATCCTCACCGGCGCCGGGGAGCGGGCCTTCTGCGCCGGTGGCGACCAGAAGGTGCGTGGCGAGGGGGGCTACCGGGACAGCCAGGGGGTGGAACAGCTCAATGTGCTCGACCTGCAACGGCAGATCCGCACCCTGCCCAAGCCAGTGGTGGCGATGGTGGCGGGCTACGCCATCGGTGGCGGCCAGGTACTGCACCTGATCTGCGACCTCACCATCGCCGCGGACAACGCCCGTTTCGGCCAGACCGGACCCCGGGTGGGCAGCTTCGATGGCGGCCTGGGGGCCGGCCTGCTGGCCCGCACCGTGGGCCTGAAACGGGCCAAGGAGATCTGGTTTCTGTACCGCCAGTACGACGCCCGGCAGGCCCTGGAGATGGGACTGGTCAACGCGGTGGTGCCCCTGGCGCGGCTCGAGGAGGAGACGGTCGCCTGGTGTCGTGAGATGCTGCGCCACTCCCCCACCGCCCTACGGGTGCTCAAGGCCTCCTTCAACGCGGATACCGACGGCCTGGCGGGCATCCAGGAGCTGGCGGGCAACGCCACCGCCCTCTTCTACCTGACCGAAGAGGCCCAGGAGGGACGCGACGCCTTCGTCGACAAGCGCCCGGCGGACTTCAGCCGCTTCCCGCGCCGCCCATGAGCCGCTGGTTCCACGCCATCCGCCCCAAGACCCTGGGAATCGCCATGGTGCCGGTGATGGTGGGCAGCAGCCTGGCCTGGAGCGACACCGGCCATTTCCATCCGCTGCCGATGCTCGCCGCCATGGCCGGCGCACTGCTGATCCAGATCGGCACCAACCTGTACAACGACGCGCGCGACTTCGAACGGGGCGCCGACACCGTGGACCGCCTGGGTCCACCCAGGGCCGCCGCCCAGGGCTGGTTCACCCCCCGCCAGATCAAACTCGCCGCAGCCCTGGCCTTCGCCCTCGCCTTCCTGTTCGGCATCTACCTGGCCTGGATCGGCGGCTGGCCCATCGTCAGCATCGGCCTGCTCTCGCTGCTGGCAGGCTACGCCTACACCGGCGGCCCCCGGCCGATCGCCTACAGCGCCACCGGCGAGCTGTTCGTATTCCTCTTCTTCGGGCTGGTGGCGGTGCTCGGCAGTTACTATGTGCAGACCCTGAGCGTTTCCCTCAATGCCCTGGCGGTGGCCTGTGCCGTCGGCCTGCAGGCCGCCGCAGTGATGCTGGTGAACAACTACCGCGACCTGGAGACCGACCGCCGGGCCGCCAAGCTCACCCTCAGCCACTACCTGGGGCGACGCGGCTCCAAGCTCTGTTACGCCCTGCTCCTGCTGGCCCCATTCCTGCTCCCCCTGCTCATGGAGACCCGCCACCCGGTCTGGCCGGTGGTGCTGGCCTTACCCACCGCCCTGCTGCTGCTCTACCGCTTCAGCCGGGAGTCACCGGGGCCGGCCTTCAACCAGATCCTCGCCCACACCGCCCGGCTGCAGCTGATCTACGGCCTGCTGCTCAGCGGCACACTGCTGATCTGAATGCGGATCCAGAAGGCGCGCCTGCTGCCCTACCGACTGCCCCTCAGAGCGGCCTGGCGGACCCGCCGGGGGGCCCTCAGGGTGAGACGCGGCTGGCTGGTGGAACTGGGACTGGCGGATGGCCGCAGGGGCCTTGGGGACTGCGCCCCCCTGCCAGCGGCGGGCACCGAAGCGGCCGATGACGCCGAACAGTGGCTGAGAGAACGGCTGGATGACTGCCCGGGACGGGAAGCGCAGGCCGTTCTGACTGGGCTGGAGGCCCCCGGGTCGCACCCGGCGGCGCGCCATGCCCTGGAGTCTGCCCTGCTCGACCTGCTCACTCGGACGGCGGGAATCGGCCTGCGCCACTGGCTCAACCCACGGGCCGGCGACTCCATCGCCGTCAACGCCGCCGCCGGCCGGCTCGACGCCAGGACGGGTGAGCGCTGCCAGTCACTCCACGAACAGGGCTTTCGCGTCTGCAAATTGAAGGTTGGAGTGGGCCCACTGGCGGATGAAATGGGCTGGCTCCAGCGGTTTGCCGGGCGACTACCGGAGCGGATGCGACTCCGCCTGGACGCCAACGGCGCCTGGGAACCGGCCGCCGCCAGTGACTTCCTGCGCGCCATCGCGGGGTTGCCGGTGGAGTCCCTGGAAGAGCCCCTGGCGGACCCGGACCCGGGACGACTGGCGGCCCTGCAGGACCAGACCCCGATCAGCCTGGCACTGGACGAATCTCTGCCGGGGCTCTCGCCGGACAGGCTGTGGAAGGAAGGCTACGTCAGGCGCATCGTCATCAAGCCGACCGTGCTGGGAGGGGTGATACCCGCCTACCGGCTCGCCAGGCAGGCGCAACAGGCCGGACTCGAGACCCTGGTCACCAGCACCCTGGAGAGCGCCGTGGGCCTCCATGCGGCGGCGCAACTGGCCGCCGCCCTGGAACTGCCGGACCGGCCCCTGTCCCATGGCCTGGCCACCGCCCGCTGGTTCAGCGAAGATGTGGCCGTACCCCCCACACTCCACCAGGGACGGATCCAACTCCCTGCAAATCCGGGAATGGGTGTGACGACCGATTACCAGGCCAACGGTGAGCGGAAATCATGGACTGGGTAGCACAGGCAAGGCGGCTGTTCGCGGCCCCCGGACCTCGACACCTCGCCGACTAGACTCATTTCCCGGAAGGGACCGGGCACCCCGGTAAGAGGATAGATGTCAGTCCGCCTTGTCCATGGTGGCGGCCGAACCAAATAAAGCTGACTCAATGATCGAACACTTCTACCACTCGTTGCTCCCCAGCATCGAGCATTTTCACTCGCTGGCCTATTGGGTGGCCTTTGTGATGGCTTTTGCCGAGACCGCGTTGGTGGTCGGTTTGCTGGTGCCCGGATCTACCCTGCTCTTGCTGCTCGGGGCCTTGAGC